>ULVP01029199.1_pt1 | contig 10207 bp, 7 predicted proteins | sample 1959551 | NCBI WGS metagenome assembly ULVP01 (sample SAMEA4835789, study PRJEB28245) | human gut metagenome | biome: gut microbiome; material: fecal sample | place: Denmark | collected 2008 | reverse complement strand
TTACGGATTTAGAGAAAAGAAAGGAGATCAATGATTTGTTGGGTATTTCCGAGCCATGTGAGACACGTGTCACGGAAGAATGCTTTTCTTAAATAAGCCGCAGTAGGAATAACATAGAAAAAGGAGATACCTGAATCAGATATCTCCTTTTATTATATCTCAAAGAAGAATCAATTACTTACCAGAAAGTTTTTCTTTCAAAGCAGCCAATTCCTCGATGTCACCTAATGTAGTCTTTTCAACCGGACCGGTTACCATTCCAGATTCCTCTTCTTTTTTACCACCACGTTTTGAGGATGCCTTCTTTTCAGAAGTTGCCTTAGCGCCTTTTTGCTCATCTTCAAAGATGCGGCTGTGAGAAAGGATGATACGTTTAGCTTCCTTGTTGAACTCGATTACCTTGAATGAAAGTTTCTCATCTACTTGAGCTTGAGAACCATCTTCTTTTACAAGATGCTTCGGAGTAGCGAAACCTTCTACGCCGTAAGGCAAAGAGATAACGGCACCCTTATCCAATACTTCGATGATTGTACCTTCGTGGATAGAACCAACCGTGAAGATTGTCTCGAATACATCCCAAGGATTCTCTTCCAATTGCTTGTGGCCTAAGCTTAAGCGACGGTTTTCCTTATCGATTTCCAATACTTGAACCTCGATCTCTGCTCCGATCTGAGTGAATTCAGACGGATGTTTGATCTTCTTCGTCCAAGACAAGTCAGAGATGTGGATCAAGCCGTCAACACCTTCCTCGATTTCTACGAATACACCGAAGTTTGTGAAGTTACGAACCTTAGCCGCATGACGAGAACCTACCGGGAAGCGCTCCTCGATGTTTTCCCAAGGATCAGCCTTCAATTGCTTGATACCAAGAGACATCTTACGCTCGTCACGATCCAAAGTCAAGATTACGGCCTCGATCTCGTCACCAACCTTCATGAAGTCTTGAGCGGAACGCAAGTGCTGTGTCCAAGACATCTCTGAAACGTGGATCAAACCTTCTACGCCCGGAGCGATCTCGATGAATGCGCCATAGTCAGCCATAACGACAACTTTACCCTTAACCTTGTCACCAACCTTCAAGTTCGTATCCAAAGCATCCCATGGGTGCGGAGTCAATTGCTTCAAGCCAAGAGCGATACGTTTCTTCTCGTCGTCGAAGTCCAAGATAACAACATTGATCTTCTGGTCAAGCTGAACGATTTCTTCCGGATGAGAAACACGTCCCCAAGAAAGGTCTGTGATGTGGATCAAACCGTCTACGCCACCCAAGTCGATGAATACACCGTAAGAAGTGATGTTTTTGACAGTTCCTTCCAATACCTGTCCTTTCTCCAATTTGGAGATGATATCTTTCTTCTGTTGTTCCAACTCAGCCTCGATAAGAGCCTTGTGAGATACAACAACATTCTTGAATTCTTGATTGATCTTAACAATCTTGAATTCCATAGTCTTACCTACAAATACATCGTAGTCGCGGATCGGCTTCACATCGATCTGAGAACCCGGCAAGAACGCTTCGATACCGAATACGTCAACAATCATACCGCCCTTCGTACGACATTTGATGTAACCTTTGATAATTTCGTCTTTTTCAAGAGCCTCGTTAACACGATCCCAAGAACGTGTAGCGCGTGCTTTCTTGTGTGAAAGGATCAATTGTCCTTTTTTGTCTTCTTGGCTCTCGATGTAAACCTCTACCTCGTCACCAATCTTTAAATCCGGGTTATAACGGAACTCGGACATAGGAACAACACCGTCAGATTTGAAACCGATGTTTACAACAACCTCACGTTTGTTCATAGAAGTAACGGTACCCATAACCACTTCTTTGTCTTTTACCGTGTTCAGGGTCTCGTCATACGTTTTTACAAGATCGTCCTTGCTTACTTCGGTGTAAGTCTCGCCTTGCTCGAAAGCGTCCCAGTTGAAATCTTCAACCGGCTGGATGTTTTTTAAATTTTCCATTCTTTAATTGTTAATACTAAGTTTGTTTTAATTAGTAAGTTAGACTTTATGTTGTCATCTCTCAAAAATCGGGGCAAAGGTAATGCTTTTTTTCTGATTGACAAGAGTTTTGAGGGGTAAAAACATTCATTTGGGCCGTGTTGGCTGTAATTACGGAAAACTGTTGATTTTTATTGATATTTATTTTGTAAGTTTGCGAATTGTAAGCGATAAATCAATGAGTAGAGGATTTTTAAGAAAGTCCAGCGTCAATACTTTTATAGGAATAGTGTGGATTTTGTTTGCGGTGGGCACAAGTGCGCAGAATGCCGTGAGTAAATTTCGTGCGGATAGCATACGCCAATCTTTATCACGTATCCAAAAACCTCAGGATAAGATACCCCTTCTTAAAGAATTAATCGGCTTGTACTGGCAATTGCCGGAGGAGGTGCCAGCGTTGAAAGAGATAATCGATATCGCGATGCCTTTGGATTCCATCGGGATCGTATACGATGCGATGGCTGGCTTGAGTCGTTATTATTATAATGTAGAAAATAGGGATAGCCTATTATATTGGGTGGGGCAATTGGATTCGTTGGCCTCAAAAAGGCATGAGAGTCCCAGAGGGTTGTTTTTATCCGGTAGCTTGGTTTGTCAGGATTATCTATGGTCCGGCAATTATGAGCTGGCTATGGACAAGGCCATGCAATATCTGGATTTGGCCCGGGAAAGTAAGAACGATTACGGCCTGCTACGGGCTTATCGCGATCTAGGGATGGTGTACCAGCGGATTAAGAAAGACAGTGACGCGGTAGAGATCTTCGGGAAAGGCCTGCACTTATTGAAAGGGGAGAAGGCGAATCCTGCTTTCCGGATTATGTATTTGTCTAATATGTTGGAATCTACCCTGCTATTAGGACGTTTGTCCGAGTCGGAGGCGCTCTTGAAACAGTATGATCATTTATTGGATTCCTTGGAAAGGAAGTATAATGGGGAGGGAAAGATTTTTCCGGTAAAACGTCATCGTTGCTTGATGAGTTGCTATTATTGCGAGCTGTATACCATGAAAGGGAATTCGGGAAAGGCACAGGCGTATTTGGATCAGGCGACCGCTTATTTGGATAGTTCTTTTGGGGATAGGGTGGAGGCTCAATATCTGCGGACAAAATCATTTTATTATTGGAAGGAGAAAGATTATAGGCATGCGTTGTCCGCTGTCAATCTGGCTTTAAAGATCAATCGTGATCTGGATAAGTTGGAGATGAAGAAAGCGATATTGCAATCGTCCGGTCAATTGCGAGAGGCGATCGCTATCTATGAGGAGATCATTAATAAGACGGAGACGATCAACACGGATGCCTTCGACCGGCAAATCGAGCAACTCCGTGTATTGAATGACTTGAATGACCTGGAAAAGCAAGATCGGGAGTTGAAGCTGAAATCGGAGCAAGAAGCTTTGAAGCAGAAGCAGATTGTCGTATCTATCGGTCTTCTATTGGTCTTGATGGGCCTACTCTATATGTTGTGGCGTATTTATATGCATACTAAGAGGTTGAGAAATGAGTTGCTTCAGGAGAAAGACTCCTTGATCGCTTCGGAGAAGCAACTGCGGGTCGTGACGAAAGAGGCGGAGGCGGCGAACAAGAAGAAAAGCGCCTTTATCGCCAATATCAGCCATGAGGTGCGTACGCCGTTGAACGCCATTGTCGGGTTCTCGGAATTATTGGCGAGTAGCGAGTATAGCGAGGAGGAGAAGATCCGGTTTGCCGGGGAGGTGAACCATAGTTCCGAGTTGCTATTGAATCTGGTGAACGATGTCCTGGATTTATCCCGTTTGGAATCCGGCAAGATCAAGTTCAGCGTGAAGCCAAACGATCTGGTCGCCTGTTGCCAGAGGGCGTTGGATTCGATTCGCCATCGGGTGAAGCCCGGGGTCCGATTGACGTTTACTCCCTCGCTTGAATCTTATACCTTGAATACGGATGCCTTGCGTTTGCAGCAGTTGTTGACAAATTTGTTGTCGAATGCCGCTAAATTCACTTCCGAGGGAGAGATTAATCTCTCATTTGCCGTGGATGAGAGCAAAGGTGAGGTTCGTTTCTTCGTTACGGATACGGGCTGTGGAATCCCTGAGGATAAGTGTAAGAAGATATTCGAGCGTTTTGAGAAATTAGACGACTTTGTTCAAGGTACCGGTTTGGGACTTTCTGTTTGCCAGATCATCTCGGAACAGCTTAAAGGTTCTTTATCCGTAGATGTCTCTTATAAGGGCGGTGCCCGGTTTGTCTTTATACATTCAACGAATTTAATTGAAACCCCTATATGAGACTGATGAATCTATTCAATAACAGGATATCTATACGTATAGGGGTGGTTATTATGATCTCCCTTGTATTTTGCGGCTCGATGAAATCTTCCACGCCTCCTCCCGGCAAGGATCGTTTAACAGAGATCGACAGCTTGGAGAGGGTATTACCGGGCTGCCCGACGATAGCGTCTACTTTACCCATATTGCAGCGGTTGGCTTTGCTTTATCGGCAAGATCCCAAAATGAAAGATTATTATCAACGTCTTTATGAGAACGCGATGGCGGTGGATTCCATATCTATCGCATATAGGGGATTGAAAGGTATGGCCGAGTATTATTACAATCAGTCTAAGCGTGATAGTTTGGTCTATTGTTGTAATATCGTAGATTCTATGGCGAAGGCCCGCCATGAATATCCGTATGTCTTGTTTGAGGTGAAGAGTTATTCCAGTCAAGATCTCCTTTGGCTAGGGAATTATGAGTTGGCAATGAGTGAGGCGATGAATCTGTATCGGTTGGCGAGCAATCTGAATCATAAATACGGCTTGCTTCGCTGTTCGGAGACTTTGGGGCTGATTTACCAACGTATCCGTAGGGATAGCGATGCCGTAGTCTCTTTTCAGGAAGGTTTGGATTTATTGAAGGATATAAAAGATGTTCCCGATATCATGGATACTAAAATCCGGTTAACTTCTTATCAATTGGAAAGTAGTGTCCGAACGAAACAATATACGTTGACGGAACGAATCTTGGAACAATATAAAGCCCTGCTGGATGAGCAATATGAGATTAATCAAGAAAAAGGTGATGTTTTGCTACTAGAGCGGGAGTATTGGCTGCTTTATTCTTTTTACACGAGCTTTTATCTTTCGAAAGGAGATTTGGCAAATGCCAAGAAAGCGTTGGATAAAGCCTCTTCCTATGTCGGCAATAGTTTGGTAGAGGAGGACTATGCAATCAATACTTATCTAGCGGTTAAGGCTCGTTATTATAAGGCGGCTGGAGATATCCCGTTGGCACTGCGTTATATAAATGAAGTGTTGGAGACAGAGCGATTACCCGAAGATATTCAGTTCAAGGCGGATATCTTAAAGGAGCAGGGCCGACTCGAGGAGGTTATGGCTCTATATGATGAACTTTATAGAACGCTGACGAAAAGGCGGGGAACTTCTTTTCTCCGGCAGGTGAATCAATTGCGAACCTTGCATGAGTTGCACGAAAAGGAATTGAAAGAAACAGAGTTGGAGGAGGCCGGGCGACGTATCGCCCGGAAACAAGATTTGTTGATCTTTATCCTATCCATATCGGTCGTGTTATCGATCCTCCTCTATATCTCGTTTTTATACTACCGCCATCTACGATCCTTGAAAAACCAATTACAGCGAGAGAAAGACTTGCTTTTGGAATCCCAAAGACGATTGATGAAGGAGAAAACCCGTGCGGAAGAGGCCAGCCTGATGAAAAGTGCTTTTCTCGCTAATATGAGCCATGAGATCCGGACCCCGTTAAATGCGATCGTAGGTTTCTCCAGTTTGCTGGTGGAACCTTCTACCGATGCGAAAGAGCGGGAGGAATATTCGTCTATCATCCGGAATAATACGGATTTGATGTTGAATCTGGTAAACGACGTATTGGATTTATCCCGGATGGAGACCGGAGACCTTCATTTCAATATCAAGGATTATCCGCTTTTGGAGTGTTGCCAAATGGCATTGGAGAGTGTACGCTACCGGATGCCGGATGGGGTTAAATTGACTTTTTCTCCCGCTGGGGAACCAATCGTGGTACATGTAGATAATCTGCGCCTGCAACAACTGTTGACAAACCTGTTGACAAACGCCGCTAAATTTACGGAGAAAGGTGAGATTAACCTATCGTTCCAACTTGCGCCGGATCGGGAAAAGGTATACATAGCCGTTACGGATACGGGTGCCGGTATTCCCCTTGAAAAACAAGCTGCGGTATTCAATCGCTTTGAGAAGCTGGATGATTACAAACCCGGTGCGGGTTTAGGACTTTCTATCTGTCTTTTGATCGCCGAGCGGCTGAATGGTTCCTTGTCCATAGATTCCTCGTATACGGACGGAGCTCGCTTCGTGCTTATCCTTTCTTGTGAAATAGATTCCTCAATTTATAATCCGCCAATAGAAGTATGAGCGTGATGGCCCCTATGTATAAATAGAAAGCCAAGGCCGATGTGCTTATTGTGGGGACGGCTATCTTGGGTATCTCCATATATACGAAAGATACGATCGCAAGGGAAATCATGATAAGCGAGGCCACGATCGCCGCTAACAGGCTGAACCGTTCGTCACGTTTCTTCGCCTTTGCGGACTCAAGCATGATTTGTCGCATTACGTTCGAACGGAACGAGGCGGGAAGCTCCTCCTCCGGTATGCGTTTGAATAAATCCCCCAATAAATCGGGTTGTTCCTTATTTGTGTTTATCTTACTCATGATCCATTTCATTTAATAATACAAACAATTTTTTTCGGATGCGATGTAGCTTGACTTTAATATTCGAGGCGGTCAAGCCGGTGATAGAGACCAGTTCTTCTATTGTTTTTTCTTTCCAATAAAAGAGCAAGATCAAGGCCCGTTCGTCCGGTAGAAGTTGTTCAAGGGCGACTTCCAATCTTTGAACCTGTTCCGTGGATTCGGTTTGTCCGAACAGGTTCGTAACCTCCTCCTCCGATACGTTTTCAAGTGTAGTCTCCTCAATCGGTAGAAACTCATATCTCTTCTTCCTGACCGACGAGATCGCCGTGTTGTAAGCGATCCGGTAAATCCATGTGGAGAAACTACAATCCCCTTTGAATGAGGCGAGGTTTTTGAATACCTTCATAAACGTATCTTGCGCCAACTCCTCAGCCTCCTCTTGGCTTCGTACCACTTTGAGGATCAACGAGTGAATCGGACGGCTATACTTGTCCAAAAGGCAAGCGAAACATGCCACGTCCCCCGCTTGTATCCTTTGTATGTAATATGTATCGGTATACAATTCCATTGTACTTAATGGACGCAAGCCGGGTAAATAGGTTACAACTTGCGGTAACAAAAATAAAAAATATTTTTCAGCCCGGAGGTGTAACCTATGGGAAACTGTTGCGTCAAATTAGCAAACAATATGAATGAATCAATTAAAATTATACAGTTATGATGGATTTTATTTCTGTTCCGCTAGTTGTCGGAATCGTTTGTGCAGGTATTTACGGATTATTTGAGTTGTTTGTTCGCAAGAGGGAACGTTTGGCGATTATCGAGAAGATCGGTGATAAACTGGATGCCTCTGCTTTCGATGGTAAATTGGGACTGCCTAACTACATGCGAAACTTCTCGTTCAGTAGCTTAAAGGCCGGGTGCCTTTTGGCGGGAATCGGATTAGGTTTGTTGGTAGGCTTTATTATTAATATGTGTATGGCGACAAATTCTTATTATGATGATGGTTGGTACAGGCATGAGGTAGCGGGTACGGCTTATGGGGCTTCGGTTCTTTTGTTCGGGGGAATCGGCTTGATAATAGCGTTCGTCATTGAGCTGAAACTAGGTAAGAACAATAAGTCATAGGCTTGCCGGTATAGACGTAGCGTGCTGCATGCAGCACGCTACGTCTATACTACAGGTAGAGCTCCCCGAAGAATTCAGGACAATGGAAATTAGGCTCGGGAAGGTCGATCGGACTCCAACTTACGAAATGCGGATTCATTGTCTCATCGGCGCATTTATAGAAGTTCCCTAGTATTTTCTCCGGCAGATTACTAGGATCTAACCCCATCAACTTGAGTGGTATGACTACGATCAAGTTCCATGTATGAATACCTTTAATCTCCTCGAATGCCCTTCTTCTCACGGATGGGAGTCTTATGATGCTTTTATACTCTTCTTGCGAAAGCGACGTCTTGATATCCCGTGAGGTACGGCGGGCGGCATCGCAAGTCCCGATACAATTAAACTCGAAATTCATATAATGCGAGTCACCTTCCTTTTTCATGAAGAACTCCACGCAACTATCCTTATGGACCGAGGAATTGTCCATCTCATAAGACGCCTTTAGCGAATTACCCTGCACGCTATATCGTATATATAGATTTTTCTCTGTCCGAGCTATATTAAAAGCGGTGATCGGCTTATATGGATACTCATGCCAATTGGCATGGGTGAGGAACTCACGTTGGGATTGCACCTCAAGAATCGGTTCTATGGATGTTATATCGAGTACATCCAGAACGGGGATAACAGGAACTTTCAGTCTTTTCATTTTAACTATAGATTTGAAGTAAAGGCCATTGTAAGTAGGAGGTCAATAAAACCGATAGGGCACCGATAATAGACAATACGATAATGACAGAGCCCACGATCCGGTTCAGTAACCAAATGCCTCTAACGTTGAACCATTTTCTCAGTTTTCCAATAATATATGTTATGCCGAACCACCAAAGAACGGCCCCTAACCCTATGCAAACAATGCCCAATACCAGCAGCCAAAACGAATGTTCAGGCAGCACGAAACCAAACCGGGCGAATAATCCGATATAGAGCAAGACGATTAACACGTTGCTAAAGGTAAGTAGAAAAGCTGTAATAAAGTCTTGGGTGAACGATAATTTTTTTTCTCGGTGTTTCTTTAGGTTCCTAGTCGGGTTGCTTTGGAAGATATAATACCCGAAAATGCCGAGAACGATACTTCCGATCAATTGCAGGGGCGCTTGGTTCGCCTCCACGAAGTTGACCACAACTCCCATGCCCAGACAAGTCAGTGCCGCATAAATCACGTCGGATAGAGCGGCCCCTAATCCGGTGACGAACCCGTGCCAACGTCCTTTATTTAGTGTTCTTTGTATACAGAGCATACCGATGGGGCCCATGGGGGCCGAAACCAATACACCTATAATGATTCCTTTACTAACGATTCCTAGCATTAAGTTGAGTCTCTTCTAGTTTCTTGGGCAAAGATACATCCATTCCGCGATAAAAAAAAGGTAAAAAACGTAAGATACTGTAGGGACGAGGCTCGCTCGTCCCTTATTTCGGGAAATTGGGACTGTACAATAGGGTCGTATCGAGAGTCATCAATTTACCGTCTTTCACGAATGAGTCTCCTCGCTCGGACAGATGCTCTACCATCATCTTGCGTAATTCGGACAACTTATTCTGATAGGCTGCGTCCTCACTAAGGTTATGTGTCTCTCCCGGGTCTTCCCGTAAATCGAACAACTGCTCGCTTCCGTTGTGGAAATTCCAGATATACTTAATCTTCCCATCGGTAAGGGCTGCCCAGTAATTATCGTCGCTATAGCAAGTGGCATGCTCCATGTCTATATAGGGGCGCCATTGTTCCTGCTGGCCTTGGATCAGCTTGAGTAAAGACCGCCCGTCCATATCGGGAGGAACCGACCCGCCGGCGATATCGATAAAGGTAGGCAAGAAGTCTCTCAGTTCTACAGGTTGTTCTATGCTGCTTCCGTCCGGTATGGATTTGGATATACCGGCGGGCCATTTTACGATATAAGGAATATGGGCCGAACCCTCGTACGGATAGGTTTTCCGCCAATGATAATGATCGCCCAACATATCGCCATGATCCGCCGTGAAACAAATCAGGGCATTGTCGTACATACCTTTGTCTTTTAGGGTCTGGATGATTTGCCCTACTTGATCGTCGATAAAGGTGATATTGGCGTAATAATGGCGACGGGAGTTTATGGCATACGCATCCCCGAAATTACCGAATGGGGCATCCGATGCTCCTTGGAGAGGATCTTTCGGCTCGGCGTATTGTCCGCACCAATCTCCTATATGGGGTTTCGGGATATCCGCGTCCTTATACATATCCAGATAACGTTGAGGCGGATCATAAGGACTATGCGGGCGGGCGAATGATACCTTGAGGAATAAGGGCTTGTCGTTGTCGTAGTTCCGGATCAACTCGCAAGCGGTCTGTCCGGTCCAAGCCGT
>ULVP01035323.1_pt1 | contig 10295 bp, 9 predicted proteins | sample 1959551 | NCBI WGS metagenome assembly ULVP01 (sample SAMEA4835789, study PRJEB28245) | human gut metagenome | biome: gut microbiome; material: fecal sample | place: Denmark | collected 2008 | reverse complement strand
TCTGGTCCTGTCATTCTTGGTTCGAGTCCGAGTATCCCAACTAAGCAAAGCCTATTCTTCACGAATAGGCTTTTTTCGTATATGGAAGGTTCTGTTAAAAAATGTACGGCTTCAAGGAAGGTACTGAAAAGTCCCTTGCTTGAAGCCGTACATCATATTATGCTTTCAGTTTTTACTTCACTACAATCTCGTCTGTGAACAGCCAGCCACCGTCCATTGTGGTCTTGCCCTGTACGCGGACATAACGTGCGTTCTTCGATCCCTTCCATGAAAGGGTGCGGAAGCCAGACTGGATGTCATGATCCACCTTGCTGGTGGTGGTATATACCTCAGTGAATGTATTGCCGTCATCGCTGACAGACACCTTAAACTCCTCCGGGAAGAACACCCAAGCGCCATAGCTCTGCATGAAGTCAGCTGAAACAGAAGAAATCTTCGTCTTTGCTCCGAGGTCGAGAGTGACGTCGAGGCAATAGTCCTTGCCGATGAATCCCTGCCACTTCTTGTCGCCATAGGTCCATCCGCCACGCACACCGTCAACAAGAGTCTGGTCGCCGGCAGCAGGATACTTGGGAGAATACTTCTTATTGAATATCACCTTGCAGCCACGTGCCTTGTGAGCAGTAGGCTTGAGCGACTCGGGACGCTCACCCTTCTCATGCTTAAGGTCGAACGTGTTGACGCCAGCCTTGCGCAACACCTCAATCTGCTGCAGAGCACGCTGCTTAAACTCAGGATAATCCTTCTTCTTCGTTCCGTTCCATCCAATCTCGGCAATGGCAAGAGCGCGCGGATAAAGCATATACTCTACGTGTTCCGGAGTCGGGATATATTCAGTCCACAGATTAGCCTGTACGCCTGTTATCATGTTTCGCTCAGCCTCCGGCAAGTCCTCACCGGGCACATAGCCATACACTTTCTCAAGAGGCAGATAGCCTCCGATGGCCTCCGGCTGTGTGTTTGGAGCGTCCTGATAGCTGTCAAGGTAGCAGTAAGCACCCGGAGAGAGAACCACGTCGTAGCCGTGCTCGATGGCTTCATGCGCCTTCTCGGTTCCTCGCCATACCATAACGGTGGTGTTCTTGGCAAGGTTGCCGGCGATCACCTCGTCCCAACCCACCAGCTGTCTGCCGTGCTCGTTAAGGAAACGTCCGAAATGGGCAATCAGACTGGCCTGCAGACCTTCCTTGTCTGTGCCAAGCTCCTTCATCTTGCGCTGGCAGAGCGGACATGTAGGCCATGACGCCTTGTCAGCCTCATCGCCACCTACGTGGATATACTTGGACGGGAAGATGTCCATCACTTCCTTCAGTACGTTCTCAAGGAAGTCGTATGTTGCCACACTACCCGCACAGAAGTCCATCTGCTTGTAAGGCTCGTGTGTGCAAGACAGTTCGGGATAAGCCGTCATCACCTCAGCCGAGTGACCCGGCATCTCTATCTCGGGCACGATGGTTATGCCGCGCTCAGCAGCGTAAGCCACAAGGTCGCGCAATTGGTCCTGCGTGTAATAGCCGCCGTAAGCGCCTTCCGATCCTTCTTCGATGTAGCGTGCGCCGTTCTTCGACCATTCCTTCCATGTACGCTCAGGACGCCATGCCGCCAACTTGGTGAGCCAAGGATAGCGCTTTATCTCGATGCGCCATCCGGCTGCGTCGGTGAGATGGATATGGAGGCGGTTGAACTTATACTTCGACATTACGTCCACCTGCTTCTTGATGAACTCAATCGGCTGGAAATGACGCGACACGTCGAGCATCAACGAACGCCACTTATACGCCGGTGCGTCGTCAACGTCGCAGCAGACAATGCCACTCTTCGAGGTAAGCTGACCGATGGTCTGCCAAGCATAACGGAATCCGTCAGCTGTGGCAGCACTTACAAGGAGTGTGTCAGAAGTGATATGCAGGCAGTATGCCTCAGGAGAGGAAGGATTCGCCATACGTGCGAAGCGCACCACACGGCGACCATCATTCTTGGCTGCCTTCAGCCAAGGCTTTGAGTAGATGTTCTCCGCAACGTCACCGGCAAGGTTCTCCACCTTTACATTGCCCGGTGCCGACGGGAAGAAGCCCTTTGCCTTCACAAACGACTGCGGCTTGGGAAGCAATGACTGGGCATTGGACGCGAGGGCCATCATAGAACATGTGGCCAAGAAAAACAATTTTACGAATTTGTTTGTCATAGAATGGTTTTTATAAAAAACGTGGTAAATCGTAATGTAAGACGTAATCAAGTAGTCTGCGAATACATCAGTATTCTTTGCAAAATTAGCAAAAAAAAGTGAGCTATCGGCGTTTAGCGGTCTCTAATTTGTTTTCTTTTACACTATATAAACGCAAGAAAAAGCAGAATACTACAAAAGCTGAAAAAAAAATGACATTCAGCCTTTATAAAATAAATCCTTACAACGCTACCGCCTCATCATCAGTACCATCATTAACGTCTTCATATCCACCATGCAAATATCGTACAAAGAGTAAAAACATGTTACAAAATAAAAATCAATTCTAGAGAATCAAAAAGCTGTTTTTATGGTGTTTTGCTGTGCAAACAGCACCCAAGCTTACCAATAGCGCCACTTTTACACTACAATAGTGCCACTATTAGAGTGTAAAAACGGCGCTATTGGTAAGCGTATCCGCGATGCTCCATAAAACCGCATAACACACTGTGTATAAGCATATTGTCTCCAAACGCTCAAAACTCAAGAATTTCGCACCAAAGATTTTGTTGTGCGCTCAGCTCATAGTATTGAGCATTAGAAATGCAAATATTGTCAGGCAAACTAACCGCCAAACAGGAATTTTATCAGCGAAATTCGGTTAAGCAGGGCTTTCAGTTCCTGTCCGCACCACTGCAAGCAGCCGTGTAACTTGCTGGGTTTCTATCTTCAATGCCGCGGGCATTCTTTCCGTATCAGTCTAATACGATCATTCTTGCTGTAGCATTATCCATTTCAGGCATTGTCTGTCCAATCGGAGCGTTGATATAAGTTCCGTCTGCTATGATATATTTGTGTCCTTTATACATGATGTAATCCCCCTTTACATTGCCTTCTGAGAATTCTATCGCAGATGCAAGATGACCGGGATAATATACGAGGATGCACTTCAGACCAAGCAAGTCGCGCACTAAGCGTGTGAGAAGGATTGAGCGGTCCTCACAGTCGCAATATGGATAGAACAGACTTTCTTCGGCAAAGAACGCTCTGTCTCCACCCCACACCTTGTCGTCATATTCGTATTCGAGTCCTGTTTGTACCATATTGAGTAGGCGACTTACAGCTTCTAACTGCGAAAGACCTTCCATTTGTCTGCGCAATTGCGGATAGACGAGGTTGCTTGTGGTTATGTCCATAGGCGTGTTGGCATACATCGCCCACCGTGTCATTATGTCGTCATCAATAAACGAAGTAGGATAAGTGGAATAGAAGTCCATAAGATTTTTGTTTACGGATGCTTCTATACCAAAACCTCCATAGCGTTTTGATGTGATTCTGCGAATGTCCGACGGCATTGAGGTGAATCTCTGGCATGTATTAATGTAGAGCGACAAAGGTTTCTCATTCGGAAATTCAACATTACATACAGAGAGGCGTGTCGGCAACTGTTCGATGCCAAAATAGGTTTCGCCGTCTATTTCGTACGAGACGTGGTCGTAAATATAGTGCTTTGATGCATAGAGCATATAAAGGCGATTGTCGTTTGCACCCAGACGCATCTTATAGCCCGACTGCATATAGAGGTACGCCATGAGCAGAGTGGCGGCGTTTGTCCGCTCTCCTTCTATGCTGTAAGCCAGCGAACGCAGCATTTGCAGATATGCCCAATCGCTTAGTTGCAGTGAATCGCGCAGTGCAAGGCAGTCTATTATCATATTGTCGTAGCTGTTGCCGGTAAGCGTCTGCAAGGCATCAGCCACATTGTTATTGCTTGCTCCGTCAAGTGTTAATTTTATATCAGAATCAAATCTCACCTTACATTGTGTACCGAAGAATGTAAATGCAGTGTATTTCTGCACCTCGACAGGAACTTCAATGATTGGTTCTATGGGTTGTGGCTGGGGCTGGGGAGGTTTTGGTGTAACAACTTCCTCTATTACAATTGGCTTTTCCTCCACAGGTTTCTGTTCGTCTTCTTCGGGCATAACCACCGGTGGGACGGGCTTTTCTTCCGGTACCGGCACCGGTGCTGTGTGTTCAAAGTCTTTCCACGGATTTCGTACAAAGCTTATAAACTCATTCATAGCCTGCTTGCGGAAATCCTCTAATTCTTTTCTTGTCTGTTTTCGGAAATCGTCGAGTCCACGTCTTAGCTTGTTGTTTGAAAGCGTTTGGGCATGACCCCAAGCTATACTAAGAGCCATGCCCAATACTATTATTATATATCGTTTGTGTATCATAATTTATCATCAAAAACAGCATCAACAATATCGTAAAGCTTGTCGCCATCTTTTTCGAGTTCCTGCTCCATATTGCGCTTAATTCGCGCAATGAGTTCCTTCTTGTCGAAAGCTATACGTACCTGAACCTCAAAGTTGTTGTTGGGTAATCTGCGGTAGATGGCAAGCACAGGAATAGCGTTTGTCAAAGTCTGGTCTACAATCATTCTCGATCTTTGGTTAAACTTGTCGATAGTTGTTGCCGTCAGAGCATTGCTCTGGCTATTGTCGAGTTTCTGCTGCATTGCCGTTACAAGTTCGGTCTTCAACATTGCTGCAAGTTCTGTCTGTGCTGCTGCATAGCCTGAGTTGTACGTTCCTGCTGTCTGCTGTGCCGTCTGCATGATATATCGTTTTGTGACGTTTCCGCTTTCGTCTGTTGTCAGTTCAGCGCTGTAAAGCTGGCTTCTCGTCACCTGTTGTGCTATGTCTACGTCTCCGGCTGGCACTGTCCATCCCTCAGCCTTAAGTTCCTTTGCTTGTTTCTTTGCCTGTTTGGTGGGTTTGGCGTTGAGCATTTTCATATTAATGGCATTGAGTTCCTGCTGTTGTCTTGCCAGTTCCATTGCTGTTTGTGCGGTTGCTGTGGTTGTAATCATGATTGCTGCCACAAAAGAAAGAATCTTCTTCATAATCCTATTATTTTTTTATTGTTTTATTATTTGCCGGTTTAAGCAAGAGGGGCAGAAAAGTAACCCTTAGATGTTGGAAAAAACATTATAATCAGTTGATTTCTTCCAGCAATGCCTTGGCTTCAGCCTGATGTTGGCAATAATCCTTTGCTTTCAGGTATTTGTGCAACTGTCTTCGGGCTTCTTTTACGTCGTCAAGTTTCACGAGCAGATAGATGTATGCCCAGCGTAATTCGCTGTTGTTGTTTCTTTCCAGCTCTTCTTCGTAAACCAATTCCTCATCGTCGAATTCCACATCCTTTCCATATAAATCTTTCAATGCTATATCTGAGGTGTGCAGAGCCTTTTTCGTAACAGTCAAAGCCTGTTTGTAGTCTTGCCGGTTCATAAGCTTGGTTATTTCTGCGATATCTGCATTTCCACTACGATAGTCGCTGAACGTAGGCTGCGATATGCCGGTTTTGTCCAAAGGCGATATTTGCATACGCCACAATGGTACTAACACGAGTGTAAGCAATACCACTGCTGCCATTGCTGAGACGATGCTGGTGTATAGTCTTGCTGTAGTGCGTCGTGCCAGACGCTGCTCCATTTCTGCCATACGCTCCAGCTTCCTCTTTCTCTCTCCGAGCCTTGCCACAATTAGCATAGTATCGCCATCGGCGACATTGGGATTAAATTTCTCTTCGTTCATAGCATGGGTTGTTTTAGATGTTACATTTACGAAACTCTTCTGTTGCCATGCTCCGCAACGTGTTCATGCATTTGTTCTTGGCTGTCTTCAGACCGTTCTTGCTCGAACTTCTGTCGCTGCGCAGCATAAGAATCTCGTCAAGGCTTTTACCTTCGTAATAGAACATTGTGAGGATTTCTACGCAACGTGGCGAAAGGCGCTGTATGCAATCATCCACAATACGTGCTTTCAGCGTGTCGTCACTCTCTTCACAAGGCATCTTCATCGTTTCGGAGTGTTCCGCACTGTCGAAAATCTCGCCGTAATAGTCGAGTCGTTCGCTGCGTACGAGTTCGCGATATTCCATCTTTGCGAACGCCATCACAAACGTCAGCAGGCTGCATGTCATCGGATGTACCTCACCTGTATGTCGGCGTCGCACTACATTACCGTCAGAAACAGATATGGTACCATTGGTCATTTCTGTCCATATCTTCAGGAAAGCGGTCTGGAAAATCTCCTGTTTGCGGTCCTTGTCGAAGAAAACTTCCTTAAAATGGCGGTCAAAATAGCTCCGTGCTGAAGCGTAGAACCATTCCTCCATGTTCTTGTCGTGCCGCCAAATGCCCTCCACCACCTCTGCATCGGTATGGTTACGGCGCATCGTTTTCATTTTTAGCAACATTCCTCTAAGTTTCTTTTTACTTGTTTATATGTTAAAACACATCTGGTATGAAAGTAACCCATCCTGCCGACACTTATTGTTCTTTATCGGGCAATACTCTTATCATCAATGTTTGCACCTGCAGATCTGGATCGTAGTTAAGATGTTTTTCCAACCAATGGTTAAACTTCCTGCGTGTCATCGTACGCATAAGGTCGGCATTGATGAACGGATTGGGTGAGAACACCACATGCACATAATTAATTTCCGGTTCTTCGCCACAAGTCATCTGATAGCCGTTTTCGTCGTTTTCAAAAAATATATGGCGCTTGTCCTTGCCCACACGAAACGGCATATCGTCATCACCGATATATGGTAGGATGCACACCACCGTGTTACGGTCCTCGAAGAACGCTGCCATATAACCCGCTTTCGGCGAGCTGAATGACATAGCGAAACGGTCACCGGCAACGTACTCGCTGCTTTCATAGCGGTCGGATGTGCCGTTGCGCAGTGTTTTTGCCACAAATTCCACGGGAGCATATTCTATTGGTGTTGCGTAGAAGTCGACGGTGACATTCAGCGTGAACATATTGTCGGCATATACAGGCTCCGAAACCACAGGAGCATTTATGTGTCTCACCAGTTTGCCTTTAACCTGAAGGCGAGACATTTGGTCGAAGCGGTCGCCACGGTTCGTGAGTTCAAGCAATGACTGCGATGTGACAGTGGTGCCAAACTTGTCTGCCAACGCTATAACAATGGCGTTCTCAATGGCTTTGGTCCTGGCTTCGTCATACGAAATACTGCCTGAATATGTATAAGCATAAGTTCCTCCGCACCTTTCCTGCTTGACTTTGGCAAGCAGTGAGGAGGTGCAGAGGAACAATATAATGGTTATGAAGACTATTCTCTTCATTGTGAATCAGATTAGAAGGTATAGCCTAAGGTGAGGGATAACATTGGGATATTATATTCATCATCATAATATGATTCGATATAAACAGTCTTATTTATAGAATAAAACCCAGTCACACCTATTACGACATGTTTCAACTCTAAAGCCAAATCGATTGATGGACCTACAAGGAATGCTTCATTATAACCAGCCAATGAAAAATAACCTCCTGCAACACCTAGTTTCGGCACAAAAAGACAATTGTTACCTATTCTTTTACGATAACCCATATTAGCATGAAGCATAGCAGCTGTGTTATCACCTTCTGTGGCTAATTGCACTGCGGGAGAAAATACCCATAAGCCGACATTCTTAAGTGATATATTTGCTTGAGCAATGATTGTATACGGATAACCTTCAAGAAAAGCTCCACCAGCTCGCACATTATAAGTATTCTGTGCATTTGCTCCAATGGCAGTCATTGCCATTGCCAATGATAAAAGAAATTTTTTCATAATCGTTTTTTTTTAGAATTTAATATTTTTCCATGTATTCAGCATCTTAGGCGAAACAGTCACACAGGGTGTCTGCTTCTTGCCTTTTGCCACAATCGACTTGCGCATTACGTTCTTCCTCACATAGTCGTAGAGTTCGCCGTAGCTCACCTCGCCTTTCGTGTCCTGTAGTTTCTTCATGATAAAGTAGGAGAAGAGTCCGTGTGCCTGTTCTTCGTAGGCAAGAGCCGTCTCTGTGCCTGATGCCGCTGTGAGCACCACAACATTTCCGGTCACCGCTTCTTGCTTTACCACTGGTGCGATGCCACGGTGAGTTTCATCGAGGGCAGCGACATTCTGACGGTCGTTACCGCTGAAACATGCGTCAATAAGCACAAGCGCACTGTTGAGAGGAAGCTTTCCGAGTGAAGTATATATTTCTTTAAGGCTATAGCCGTTATTCACGTCGTTGATACTGACGTCTGCAGGGATAAGCTTGCAGTTGCCTTTCTCGTCAGGCACTCCGTGTCCGGCGTAATACACAATGAAGTTGGCGTCCTTACCATACACATCTGCCACTTCACCGAACCATTTCAGCATTTCCTTCATCTCCAGATATTTGGCGTTTACGGCAAAGCGTATGTTCTCTCGTGGCAGTCCTAAAGTGCGCAGACAATATTCCTCGAATGTCTTGCCGTCCTGAGCTGCATATTTAACGTTCGGGGTGTCCTGATTGGCATATTTCTCATTGGCTACAATCAGGCAGAACGTGTTTTCGCGGCTCATAGAACTTCTCGGGATATTCATGTCGATGTCTGATGTGCCGGGTGTGATGCTTGTGATTTTAGGAGCCGAGGGCTTTACACTGCTAACTTCATCTTTACCTGCAGCTGAGTCATCGCCATAATTGCTAAGGTCAATTCCTGCTAAAGGATCTGAATAAGTTGGAACAACTGCTTTAGTATAGATTACATTACCTGCCAAAAGATCTGACTCGTGGATTGTGGAAGGCATGTTGAATTTCGTCGTAGTTTTTGGATTGAACGCTTTTTCACCAACAAGTGCAATAGAATTTGGAATATACACTTCTGAGAGTTGGGTGAAACCATAGAAACATAACTTAGAAATCTCTGTAATACCTTGCTCAATCACTACTGTACGAGTTTTATAAACTAACGCTATTTGAAATAAATCAACTGTAGAAACTTGCAGTGTATGGCCTTTCTTGTTTTTCACTTGTGCAGGAATGACCACCATAGCGGCTTTGTTGTCGAAGCCTGTTATGACGACTTTGCCATCCTTTACCTTACATTTGAATGCTATTCCGCGATTGAAATAGGTGAACGATTCGGCTGAAACATTAATTGCCAGCATCAAAACCATAATAAATGATAACAGCTTTTTTGTATTCATATTTTTAGTGTTTTGTTTGTTAAAGTCATTTTCGTATAAAGGTAACCCATCTATCGTAATTTATTTGCGTCCTGTCACCATCGGTGTTTGTCTGATGCGGCTCTCATAGGTACTGAAGATGTCGGCAAGTCTCTTTTCCAATGTGCTGCGGCTCATGTTTATTGTCTTCCTTCCGAGGGTGTAGAGGGCGTACGAGAGTTTACCCACTCGCTTGCCTTTCACTTCCGAACTGAGTTGGTAGGGTTTGCAGGCACTTATTGTCAACCATTGCTCTTTAATGGGTTTTGCAGAAGGAGTACCGGGTCGTCGTGGAATATTGAATTTTATGTCCACTCCTCTGACACATTCATCGTCGTCGCCGCAAGTGGCATCACCGCTATGACAGGCGTCAATCGCTACTATAAGTTGGCCTTTGCTACCGATGCGGCGCCTTATCTGTTGAAGAAACACAGCCACCTCATCATCACTGAAATGTCGTTCGCCACGATCTTGTGGACAATAAGTCATGTATGCATCGTACGGTATCCACGACTCGTCCCACTCCGAGTGGCGTCCTGTCCAGCGCATTGCTTCGTCGCCGTCAAGGTCTGTCATGAGTTGCCCATGTCCCGAATAGTGTATATACACGATGTCGCCCTGTTTGCAACGGGCGGCAAGCTGCTTGAAAGCTTTCACCATATTAGCCTTAGTGGCTTGCTCGTTGCGTAGCGTGGCAATATCGGTGAAGCCCATGTCTTGAAGCATATTCACCACATAGTGTATGTCGTTGTCACCATTTATCTTAGCCCAACGTGTGTCTAACTGTTTGCCTAAACCGAACACTAAAGCACGGTGGACGGCACCGCAACATGTTGCAGCACTACACAATGCCATAATGACTGTAAGCACGAATCTGCTCATAGTTGTCGTTTCTGTCGTTTAAACGAGTGTAATATAATAATGGGTTATTTTTGTGAATACAAAAAAAGCGTGGAGCCAGTCCTCTGCCCGTTCCACGTGTTAAGGCCTTCGCACTGCCCTGTAAGTCGAAACGAGCAACGCTGATACAACACCAATACAACGTCAAATCTCATGCAAC
>ULVP01002781.1_pt1 | contig 10301 bp, 8 predicted proteins | sample 1959551 | NCBI WGS metagenome assembly ULVP01 (sample SAMEA4835789, study PRJEB28245) | human gut metagenome | biome: gut microbiome; material: fecal sample | place: Denmark | collected 2008 | reverse complement strand
CCGCCAGTCTCAACGACAGTAAATGATTGCAGCCGCAACATTTCCAGGTTTCTTCTGTATATTTTGAATCAAATGGATGAGTATTATAATATTCATTAATTTCATCAATCCAGCCCTCGCTCATTTTCGGGAGATAAAGCCTTTCTATTGCCTGGCAATTAGATATTTTTTCTAATGGGTCGCTGTCTTTATTAATTAGATGAAGGACAACATAGTCCTTAGATTGCTGCGATGCGGGTAGCCATCCTGACTCATGTCTTTTTGGCAATCTTGGAGTTATCGCTTTAATCAGATTCTTCGGAAGCTTTCTGTCTTTAATCCTTACAAGGCCGAACGTGTAAAAATAATCAGTAAAGCATCCGTCTTCTAGATACTCCATTGATGAAGGAATATAGATGGTGCTAAGTTTTTCGCATGTTGCAAATGTACCAGCTTTAAGATTTTTTAGTGTCTCCGGAAGCTGAATTTTATGGATGTGTTTATTCCAGTCAAACGCGTGGATATCAATTTCTTCAACACCTTCTGGTATTCTGAAATCATAGCATCTTCTTTCGGGACTGAATTTAATAAGTTTTTTGCCGTCTTTTGAATATACAACTCCGTCAATTGATTTGTAATACGGGTTGTTTTCAGTGATTTCAATATTTTGAATAAAATGAGCCCTGTGGTCAAATAAAGAAAAGTCAATTTCTGTATTAATATCAATGACGACGGTATTTGCAGCAAATGTATTGCCGCTTTCCATTATGGCGTCAATCTGGCTTTCGTTTTTGACAACTATAGTGTCAGCACATCGTCTTGTAGACGGAAGTCCAACATCATCTTTTGCAATGGCAGTAATCTTTTTATCAGGAAAAACATACTTAGTTTTTTCATCATCTTTTCCAGGTTCAATATATGGCATTACCAGAATCGTTCCAATCATGTAATCTTCTTTATGTTTGTCTTCTGCGCCCCATTTACTATCCGAGTTGAACGGTTTAAAACAATAAAAAGAACCAAGCCAGCAGTCTGTCACACTATCCGTATTAATAATATTTTTAGTCTCACATCCGGAAAAAGAACATCTATCAGAAATTTCTTTAATTCCATTAAGGCTTACCACCTCATCTTGTTTTCTACAAAAGATATTCTCTAATATTCCTCTGTTCATATTCGCAGCATCTTGTTTGCTTATTTCGTCACATATAACCATATCAGCAATGTCATCCGGCAGCCTTACCAGCATATCGCTATCCAGAAAATACGGAGACTCAGACGTAATCTTTCTTACATTTGGAAACGCTTTATGATAAAGAGCTACACATGATACATCTTTGCAGATATGGATTTCAACCACATCCGGAAAAACCTTTTCTTCTGGATAAAAACAAAATTCATCAAATCCACCGAGTATTAGTGTTTTGATTCCAGGTTCAATATCCATATCCTGACACATTTCAGCTGTAGGCTCTTCCCAGTTAGCGAAATCCCAGTCATTATGAAGCGCTTCCCTCAGTTCCTCGTCACTCATCCGCGCATCCGGCACACTATACAATTTCACCCCCTCTTGCAGTTCTACTTCTTTTCTTACGATTTTTTCAATCATTTTTTCTACCTCCTGGTATATATATTTTTATTTCCAGGCTTCTCGCCTGGCTCCTTATCAAGAACGGCTCGTCAGAAGGTATTCTGGGGGTGTATGTTTTTCTGTCTTTCTGCACTTCTTTTTTGCAGTTTCCGTACACAGAAAAATCCGTTCTTATTTAATATGACAAATAAAATTATTTTTGTAATGTTTTTTTACAATTTTTTTCTTATATATCCAATATGCTGGATTTTAGATTTTTTTTGCTGTGAAAAAATATTACAAAAAAAATATAAAGCAAAGACTCTGATGGCTGACATATAACAGAATTTTGTACAAAAATAAGCATCGCCAAGCGATGCTTATAGACCATATCAGAGATTGACATTACTTTTTCTTTTCGGCAATTTTTCCAGGATATATGCAATAAGAGACAGGTATTCTTTTTCCTGTACGATTTTTAGCATATACTCCAAAATATCAGGCTTCCAGATATCTAGCGTTACCAGTTCAGCCATTGCTTCTTCGCTTTCTTCTGCTTTTCTTTCTGCCATTGACCGTACATTTAAGACCAGATAGTGGCGGGAAGACTTGGTCTGGTGAAGTTTATACTGCAAAAGTGCAGCATCTTCCTTTCCTATTCCGCTGCCTCCATATTTATATAAATCAGGTGCTTCTGAGTTTTCACCTGAGAAGAATGTATTGATATCATCAGTGAACTTGTTAAAATTACTACCAGGCTTGACATATCTTGGGATTGCAAGCGGCTTAAAGCCTTTCACAGTGAGCACGATTGCTTCCGTAAACTCCTTGTCATCTGTTTCGTAGAACTGGTACATGCTGTAATCAGATAGGCATGGATTCAAAAAATAAAAAATACCTTTTTGTTCGTATAATGCTTTTGGGACTGTTACATCTTTAAGTGGGCAATTGACAAACAGGTCATCTTCAATCATAAGCTTTGCATTATCAGGATATGTAAAAGCCTTAATCCCTGAATTTTTAAATATCTTACTCTTCATATGCTCCACAGAATCCGGAAGAATGATTTGTCTTAAAGCTTTACAGCCATAGAATGCGTTGCTCCCAACTACCATTAGCTTACTACCTTCCGAAAAATAAACGTGCTCTAACGATATACTTGATGCAAATGCAGCATCATCAATCATCTCAACAGAATCAGGGATTGTAATTTCCGAGATTTGGCTTGATGTAAAGGAATTTTTAAAAATGATTTTCGTTCCGTCTAAAACCCTTACATGTCCTGTTATTCCAGCCGGGCAGAATAATAATTTTGAACCATCTTTTGAATAGACAATTCCGTCAACTGTTTTATATGCAGGGTTTTCATTGCATATAAGCACGTCTTTTAACATGCATAACTCCATCAGTCCACGCGTAAAATAAATATAGCTTATTATACGTTTTCTGTCATTGCAGATAAGATGCTCTGCCTCCTTTTTGATATCAGACGGTAAAAACCTTATATCCCCCCATTCATTTAACGTTAAAGTTTTTGTTTCATTGTTATATTCGTACATAGCCTTCGTTTCCTTTCTTTGTTTTTTTGTCTCTTACGATTAATATGTGTAATCATCGCAATTTGTAGAAAAAGGTCGTAGATGCGCCGACAAAAATATGATACCGCGAGCTATGCTCACGTGTACCAAGCCAGTAAGGGCTGACAAACGACTGCAAAGCAGGCGAATCATCAATGTTGCACAGGCAAGCCACGGTGTTCCACCGGTTAGGTTCGATATATAGGTAATCAGGCCGTAGCCTGTTTTTCTTCATGAAAATACGTTTTCCTTCTTTTCTGATGTTGATTGCTGCGTTCCAGTCTCCATCAATAGCGAATTTCTAATATGATAAATAAAAATTTTTTGTAACGTTTTTACAAATTCTTTTTTTTGCTTTCAGACTCCAATACTCATTCCAACCATCATCGGCACAATCAAAACCACACTCTGCACAAGCAAAGCGAAAATCAGCACCCATGCATTACCGCTTTCTTTTTGTATTTTCTGAAAGCAATTTTCTTCGCAAAAATAGAGGTTAACAATCATCATCATGCCAACCAATACCATCAGCACAAATCTTGCCTGAGGCGGTATTCTGCCCCTCCCGTCTCCGAATGCGAAATATACCAGACACGGCTGAAGCAAAACATATACGGTATCAGAAACCAATATCTTTTTTCTCATTTTTTTCTCCTTATTTACAGATTTTTTGTATACTTAGTATGCAGGATTTTGCGAAAAAAAGAGCCGAAAAGATTCGGCTCATGTTTTAAATATCAAACACATCTTCATCCTTTTTTGTTTTTCCAATCGCGTCCAAAAGATACGCTTTTACCTGGGTATCTGCATCTACACCATACATTTCATAAGCATTTTTCAGTGTTTCCTGCTTTATCTCGCATACATCCAACAGGTTTTTCAATGCTTCGGCATCATTTTCAGATGCACACCAGGAAATCGCAGCAGGTGCGATAGTGTCCAGATATTTTTTTAATTCTTTTCCGTTTTTGCTTTCTTTTCTTTCCTGATTCATATTTTTATATGTAGTTACAGCAACTATTTTTGACATATCTGTATCATTTACATATTTGTATAAAGAATCCAGAAAATTCCAGATTGCCCTTTTTCGTCTTTGCTTGCCATGCACCAGGAATGAAATTTTATCAAACCGTTTTGTAATTTCGGCCTTATCTTTTTCTGTTAATCCAAGAGGGACGCAGAATATCTGTCCGCAATATTCCAATGCAAGAATATTTCCGGATGCCGATGGGCGTTTAATTTCTTTGCCAAATGAGTCTAAAGAAAACAAACATGAACTCTCATACATACAGGAATGCTGCCCTGCATATAGTATAAAAATACGAAAAATAGACCTTAACGCTTTTCTGTCATCTGTAATCGCAAATACCGACATCTGTAAATTGCTTGTATATTTTTGTCCATTTTTATCCATGAGGCATTACAAATCTCCCTTCTTTATTTTTATGTGCTTAAATCTCAAACACATCCCTCTCCTCTTCACTTTTCCCCAAAAACTCCATCAGACACGCCCGAATCTCCACCGGCGCGTCTGGGTTTCCGTCAAAGACCTTTCTCACAGTTTCCCTATCAGCCAGGCCCTCCTTCAGCATTTCATACAGCAGCAGGCCATTACTCTCCTGTACACACATCGCCGCTATATACCCGCTCTTCTGCTGCAGATATTCCTGGATATTTTTCCCTATTTTTTTCTTCTTTCTTTTCTCGCTCATTGCTACATATGTTCTGAAAGCTACTTCTTCCTGAAAATGCAAAAACGGGTTTTTGTACTGCATTTCGAAATATCTCCTCAGCAGAACAAGCCGCAGCGGGGCAAACGGTATTTTTGCAATCCGGAGCAGCAGCTCGTCTCTTCTCCTGGCGTCTGCTTCCATGATTATACGGCTGACATACTCCACACAGTCTCCAACACGTATTTCAATTACGTCGGAAGCGTCTTTAAACATTTGCGTTGAAAGCTTATATTGCATATATGTCATATTTTCAGTTGTAATCAGCAGCAAATCTGCAAGTTTTTCGATTCCTTCTCTTGTATTTTCTACCTGAATCAGGTTTAAGCTGTTTTTTGCCATTCTTTTTCTTCTCTCTCTGCGGCATCCCTTGCCACTATATCTTCCAGTCGGCCAGCAAATGTTTCGCATATTTTTTCCGTTTCTTTTTCTTCCCGTTTTGTATATCTTTTCACGGCCTCCGCTGCAAGCATGATGATTGCTGTCAGCCCGCATACAAGTGATTGACCGACGGGCAGCCATTGAAATTTGGTAACGACTCCGGCAAAGCTGGAGAGTTATCAAAGACTGACCGCGGCTTCTTCGCGAGGCCAAATTCGCCTCGCAGGACTAACACTATCCCTCTATCCCCTGTTACGGGGATTACCTTTTTATCTACGCAGCTTTTACCTGCTGTGCATCCTGTTTATTCTTATCTGGTCTCCAGACAAACTTTCCTTTTCCCCAGAGTTTGCAATATTCACATTTTTTATGACTGCGTTCCATATGTCTGACAACCGTGTATTTGCCTGATTTATGATATTTATACTGTTTTGGTCTGCCAGCGCAAGCCTTTGCGTTTCTATACAAATCTTTGTAACCGATGGAGATAGTAGTAACACACAAATATGTAAAATCTTTGATACCGTCAAATGCGTTCGGGTACTCCTTACGGAGGATGTTTGCGGCTCCATTGATATCAGCGTTCAAAAGAGTCCCATTCTTTGACCTGTAAAGGCCGCGATGAATCCTCTTTCCAGAAAACGCATACTCCTTATTCTCGCCTTTCTTGTATGTTGGTATATCGTCCATATCAAGAAGGCTCGCCTGTGATGTATAACTTTCTTCACGGATGGCTACAGCAATCTCACATTTTGAAGCGACCGTCTTTAAAATCGTGATAAATTTTGTGTATGGAATGGATACAAAATTCTGGTTTACGTTATCCTTAAGGTCGATTTCCTGTTTCTGGCCGTCATTATGACCCATCACTATCACATCAACACCTGCAGCTTTTGCATACCTGCAGATATACCATGCACATTTATAGAAGTAATCACGCAGAAACGACTCTCTCCTCTGGCTTAAAATGTTCAGCTGCTTACTGTATTTTACAGAAGATTTGCTGTCACTGCCTTTTGTAACAGAAGATATAAGTTTTGCTCGTTTCTTGTTAAATCTCTGATTCGCAGACTTTACCGCACGGCCATTCATCACAAACGGGACACCACCGAAATTGTTCGCAACTCCAAGAAAATTGTTTACTCCAGGGTCAAGGCCAAGGATTCGCTTCGGATTTTCAGGAGCTTCTACTTCAGCAATCTTGTCATCAAATGTGATGAGGATATAGTATTTTCCATACATGGCTTTTACTTCAGTTTTAACATATTTCAAATCACTATACAAAGATGCTTTTCCGATTTCAAATCTGTCAGGATTGTTTACGAACTGGATGTAACATCTACCATCTTCTTCTTTCAGCTTCGCTACCTGCTTTGAAAACCATGCAATATATTCTTCATCTTGCTTGTATCCGGGAATCTTTGGTTTCCCAGTAAAACCTGCCGGATTCTTCCTGTATGCCTTTAAAGACTCAAAATATCCCTGCCATGCAGTAACTGCCTTGCGTATTGCATTCTGATTGACCTGGCTATTCATGCGTCTGTATACAGGATTGTCTGTAAACTTAAAGATGGCATCAAGCGTCCCGTATGATAAGAACCATTTTTCCTTAGTCGGATACTGGAACGGCTCCTGGCTTACGATAGAAAAAGCAATGACTGCAGAATTCATACCACCTACTTTGGAAAGATTCAGTTCTGCAAATTTCTTCTTCATATTCTTTTGGCCAATAACTTCATTGGCTTTCTGAATACCGGTAAATACGTAATGCAGCACTTCGGTTTCCAAGTGCGTACGCTCCTCCGGAGATTTTTTTAAACCAGTCATTGTATTACGGATATAAAAATTGGCAGTATTATACATACATTTGGAATCTGCGGTATTTGTCTTAAAGTACTGACAGAACGCAGCATCTTTCTTATTTTTTGTAGGGTTGATTATCATTTTAAATGTACGCATAAGTCCACCTCATTTTCATATGTCTTAAATTCAAATTAATACTTGACTATGTTTATATTATAGCATATATTTAAAGTAAAGTCAAGTTGACTTAAATTCAAAATAAGGAGGATTTTCAATGGAATATAAGAAAAAAGCACATTCTGTATACTTGATGACTTACCATCTTGTATTTGTAACTAAATACCGGAAACCGGTCATCTCAAACGAAATCGGGGAATTTATGAAAGAGCTGTCAAGAGAAATATGTGAACAGCATGGAGGCACACTTATATCTGCCGAGACAGATGCTGACCATATACATCTTTTAATCTCTATGCCTCCACAGGAACGGCCATCAGATATTATACGGGTATTGAAAACCCAGACATCGAAGAAAGTACACCTCAATGAAAAGTTTGACAAATATATAAAACAGTATCTTTTTGGTGACGTGTCTTTGTGGAGCCCGTCTTACTTCATTGCAACAACAGGTGGCGTTACCATTGAAAAAATCAATGAATATGTAGAATCACAAAAGACAGAATATCATAAGCGAAAATATGAGAAGACAGGCAGATACAAGAAAAAATAAAACCGGCGCTTACATCTGACGGACAATTAAATACACAAATCTAAGTGATACGTATTTAGATTGGCCGCGGTTTTACGCGCCATTGTGATAATGCTCCCTGCATATCGTTCTCCTTTCTGATTTTTTGTATATATATTATGCTGAAATTTTGCCAAATCGGATATATTTTTGCAAAAAAAAATTCAAGTAATTACAGGAAAAAAGACGAATTTCTTCGGTAATTGCTTTAAAATTAGTATTGACAAACTCTGAAGTATGGTTTAAAATTAAAGTAAATATAGGAAAAAAATAATATTTTTCCTGTAATTACTTTAAAATCACACATGGAGGTGAATTAAATGGTATTTTCGTATGAAGATTGTATACAAAAATACGGGTCGGATTATCAAATCAAGAAAGCCGTATCGTGTAAAAAGTTATATAAAATTGAAAAAGGTGTTTATTCTGATAAACAATACCCATCAGAGCTAAGCGTTATTACGTTAAAATATCCAAAAGCTGTTTTTACAATGGAAAGTGCGTTTTATTATCATGATTTGACTGATGTAATACCTGAAGAATATTTTTTATTAACATCAAAGCATTCATCAAAAATTAGAGACACTAGAATTAAACAAATATATGATAGCTGCTCTTCTCTTGATATGGGGAAAACAGTAATTGACATTAACGGAGCACAGATTAATATATATAACAAAGAACGCATGTTGGTTGAATTACTAAGAAACAAAAATAAGCTACCATTTGATTACTATAAAGAAATTATATTAAATTACAGAAAAATCATAAATACAATAGATATCGCTCTTGTAATGGACTATATATATGCATTGCCGAAAGCTGAATTTGTATCTGATGCTTTACAATTGGAAATTTTGTAATATCGTTAATCATGTTCATACAGCAAATACAGAAGCATTAACGAAAGGAGTAAAATATATGATAAATATTGCAGAGATGATACAAGCAGAAAACAAAAACGGATATGTTCAGACAGACCAAGCTTCAGCAAAAGTTGCTCAAGACTTAATTTTAGTCGCCATTTCAGGGTCTTCTGTAAATAAAAACATCGCAATTAAAGGCGGTGTTGTGATGATGAATAAAACTCAAAACGTACGTAGAGCAACAAGAGATATTGATTTAAGCTTTATTCATTACTCACTGTCTGATGAATCAATTAATGATTTTGTATCTCAGTTACATATCCCGGGGATTAAGTTCCAAAGAGTTGGGAAAATAGAAGAATTACATCAGCAAGATTATCACGGAAAACGAATATATGTTTTAATTACAGATATGTTTGGAAATAGTCTTAAGACAAAAATGGATATCGGTGTACATAATCGGTTAAATATAGAGCAAGATGAGTGTAGTTTTAACGCAGTCATAGACAATCAGCGTCAAGAATTCAAAATATTGGTTAATAGTAATGAGCAGATATTTGCCGAAAAGCTACGCTCTTTGATTAAATTTAAAACAGTTTCTACAAGATTTAAAGATATCGCAGACTTATATTATCTTTCAGATAAAGTGAACACAGCCAAATTAAGAGAATGTGTTGATACTTATATTTTAAGTGATACAGAACTTCCACAATACAATAATGTTGACGATATATTAAAAGTATTAAATGTGATAGCTTCTAATAAGAAATACAAGAAAAGAGTAATATCATCTAAGCAGCTATGGATTGATGATGATATAGATGAAATGTTTTCGGTAATCATCCATGCACTTGAAAAAATTTAATTTTTTTTGCGAATTATTTATCTAAAATTCCAGCATATTATTTACAGCTTATACATTTGAATGCTATATAAAAATATAGTATAATAAATACATAAGAAATAAAAACTCAAGGAGGGTAAATATATGTATAAGAAACGTAAATATTTATATGCGCTGTTCGCGTTCATGATTGCGGCGCTCATCTGTATTCCGCAGGCTTTACAGATGCGAACGCAGGCGGCAGCCAAGCCGGGCACGGTTAAGCTTAACAGCATTTCGGCTCCGGCTTACAACAAAATCAATGTCAAATGGAAAAAGACATCAGGCGCCACTCATTACATCGTTTACTATAAGAAAGAAGGAACGAAAAAGTGGACAAAAATCAAAACGCTTGACAATTCCAAGAGCAGCTACACTCACACTTCTTCCAAGAAGTATCCAATCGTTGTAGGCCAGAAATATACCTATACCGTAAAGGCTTATAATAAGAAGACTAAAAAAGCAGGGTTTTACAATAAGAAAGGCCTTACGGCTTATACTAAGCCGGCAATGGTAAAAAACATTAAAGCTGCATATAAAGACGGCATTGTAACACTGACATGGAATAAGGCAGCAGGCGCTGACAAATATCTTGTATACCGTAAAGATAACGGTAAGTGGAAAATGCTGGCACTGAAAAATTCATTATCATATGAAGATGCAGCTTACAAAAAAGGTGAAGTCAATACCTATATGGTACGCGGTTATTACAGCGGCAAGAAGACGAAAGGAAACTACGATAAGGACGGAGTTTCCGTCAAGGT
>ULVP01043529.1_pt1 | contig 10331 bp, 10 predicted proteins | sample 1959551 | NCBI WGS metagenome assembly ULVP01 (sample SAMEA4835789, study PRJEB28245) | human gut metagenome | biome: gut microbiome; material: fecal sample | place: Denmark | collected 2008 | reverse complement strand
GAGCGTGCAGCAGTACGGCAGCGGCGCGGTCTGGCTGCGCTACAATGTGGAAAAGTAAAGCAGAGGAGGCTTTTTAACATGAAGTACGAAAATAAAGAAGCATTTGAACAGGTCAACATGTTCGGCACCGGCACGCCGAACACCGCTTACTCCAAGTTTTTCATCGGCGATTCGTTCTTAAATCCTCTGACTGACCCGAAAGGCAGCCTCTTCGCCGCGAACGTGACCTTCGAGCCCGCCTGCCGCAACAACTGGCACATCCATCACGCGACTTCCGGCGGCGGACAGCTCCTTCTCTGCACCGCGGGCGAGGGCTGGTATCAGGAAGAGGGCAAGGACGCCGTCAGCCTGCACGAGGGCAGCGTCATCATGATCCCCGCGAACGTGAAGCACTGGCATGGCGCGAAAAAGGACAGCTGGTTCAGCCACATCGCCGTTGAAGTCCCCGGCAAAAACTGCCGGAACGAGTGGTGCGAGCCGGTCTCAGACGAAGAGTACAACAAGCTGTAATCGGAGGCAATTTCCATGATCTTAAACGAAACTTATACGCTCGAAAACGGCCTGAGCATCCCCAAGCTCGGCCTTGGCACCTGGTTCATCGACGACGATCAGGCCGCCGAGGCCGTCCGCACCGCCGTGAAGCTCGGCTACCGCCTCATCGATACCGCGCAGGCCTACGGCAACGAGCGCGGCGTGGGCAAGGGCGTGCGCACCTGCGGCGTTCCGCGCGAGGAGCTTTTTGTCGCCAGCAAGGTGGCCGCGGAGCTCAAGACCTATGCCGAGGCCAAAAAGTCCATCGACGAAACGCTCGAGAAGATGGGCCTTGACTACCTTGACCAGATGATCATCCACTCTCCCCAGCCGTGGAACCAGTTTCGCGTGGAAAAGCGCTATTCTGAAGAAAATAAAGCCGTCTGGCGCGCGCTCGAGGATGCGCAAAGCGAGGGCAAGGTCAGAGTCATCGGCGTGTCGAACTTTCTGCGCGACGACCTTGAAAATCTGCTCTCCGACTGCCGCGTAAAGCCGATGGTCAACCAGATCCTGCTGCACATCAGCAACACCGACCTCGCGCTGCTCGACTACTGCCGCGAGCAGGGCATCCAGGTGGAGGCCTACTCCCCCATCGCCCATGGCGAGGCGCTCAAGAACCCCGCCATCGCGGAGATGGCGAAAAAGTACGGCATCAACGCCGCGCAGCTGTGCATCCGCTATGTCATCGAGCTCGGCGCGGTCGCGCTGCCGAAGACGGCTAACCCCGACCACATGGCGAGCAACGCCGCCGTGGACTTCACCATCTTGAGTGAGGACATGGAGACGCTCAAGCACACGGACCGCATCGCCGACTACGGCGAGTTCAACATCTTCCCCGTCTTCAGCGGCAAGCCGCTCGCGTAACGAACGCAAAAGAAAAAGGAGAGAACGCAGCAGCGTTCTCTCCTTTTTTTACAAAAGCATGCAGAAACCAATCTGCATACAGAGCCATCTTTCAAAAAGCCTCTTATTTCTTCTCTTCCTCGCGCACAAACATCATCAAAAAGCTGACTGCGAGCAGCAGACAGGACACCCAGATGCCCTTTTCGGCAAAGCGCGCCGTCAGGACGCTGCCAAGCCCCGCGCCGACGGCAAAAATACCGATGACGCCAAAATACGTCAGTGCCTTTTTCAGCACCTCGCGGTCGTGCGTGTGGAAGTAGACGCACAGCGCCTCGGTGCCGCTGCGCATGTTGCCGATGCACATGGTGCTCGCGTAGGCGTGGCCGCGCACCTTGCGGAAGGTCTGCACCTGCATTGCGCAGACGAACGAGACGAGCGCGTTTGCAAAGGTGTTGACCTCCTGCGGCAGGAAGCCGACAAAAAACAGCAGCACGATCTCGGCCAGAATGATGAGCTGGCGCCAGTGCACCTTTTCCATGCACTTATAGCGGCGGTGGACGCATTCCGCCACAAAAATGCCCGCCATAAACGAGATCACCGGCACAAAATAGCGGAAAACACCTGCCCAGTCACCTGCAAAAAGGTGTGTGCTCATCAGCACGATGTTGCCCGTCTGCGCGTTGGCAAACACCTTGTCGCGGCAGCAATAGGTATAGGCGTCCTGCAATCCGCCGGATAAAATGATAAACGCGGACATCAGGAACGAATCGGACATCTGCCCGTGCGGTCGATCAAGCTGCATGGTTACATTTTGGCTCCTGTTCGTTAAAATTCCGCCATGATTATACGGCGGTGGCCGCGCTTCGTCAAGTGGCTTTTGCGTCGAGCCGCGCGGTGTATCTGCGGATGCACGCCGCAGCGTAAACGGCGGTGACAAGCTCCGTGATGGGCATGGCGAACCAGAGCGAATCCGCGCCCGCGAGAAGCGGCAGCATCAGGATCAGTGCACCGCTGATGACGAGTCCGCGCGCGACCGACACGATAAACGCCGCCTTCGGCTGTAAGATGGCCTGGAAATAATACGTCGAGAAGATGTTGAACGGCAGCAGCAGGAATGAGATCGCATACGCGCGGATGATGGCCGGGGCCATCGCCAAGATCGCCTCCGTCGGGCTCATAAAAATGCGGATGTAGAGATTCGGGCACGCCACGCTCGGCACCGTCCAGAAAACGCCGAAAAATACGACCGTCCACAGCGCATATCGCAGCGTCTCGCGGATGCGAGCCTCTTTCCCCGCGCCGAAATTCGTCGAAATGATGGGCTGGGATGCCTGTCCGACGCTGTACGCGCAGCACTGGACGAATGTGCTGACGTTGCTGATGGGGCCGTAGATCGCGAGCGCGTCCGAGCCGAGGTATTGCATGATCTGGCGGTTGAAGAGCACAGTCAGAATACCCATCGCCATGTCGATAAAGAAGCTCGAAAAGCCCGTGACGGCGATCTTCCACAGCTTGCGCGTAAGCCTCTTTGGTTTCACGAGGCGCAGCGTGTTCTTCCTGCTCGCAAAGTGCGTCAGCATCACGAGGAACGACACCGCCGAGCCCAGCGCCGTGGCAAGACCCGCGCCGTAAACGCCCATATCGCATGGGAAGACGAAGAACCAGTCGCCGAACACATTGAAGATGCCGCCCGACAGCACACCAAGCGTCACAAGTGCGGGCGCGCCGTCGTTGCGCAGAAATGCCGCGAGCATCTGATTGAAGAGGAACAGTGGGAATACAACTTTAACGGGGATCATGTACCGCTGCGCGAGGGCGAGCAGCGTCTCATCCGTGCCGAAAAACATCAGAAGCGGACGCTCGAAGAGGATGAGCCCGACCCACGCGAGCGCCGCCTGAATGACCGAGCCGATGACCGCTGCGGTAAAATACTGGTCGTCCTCACCGTCGGCGCTCATGCCGCTGCCGCGCTTCGTGCTGAAGATCACACTGCCGCCGATGCCCACGAGAAGGCCAATGCTGTAAATGACGTTCCACACCGGCGCGACCGCAGCCAGCGCCGCCGTGCCATCAGGCCCCTGATACTGCCCCACCATCGCCATGTCGACGATGCCGTAGATGCTGGAGATCAGCGCGCTGCCGAACGCCGCCGACAAGTATTTGAAGTAAAGCGTTTTGATATTTCCACGCAAAAGGTCCATCCCAAATGCTTCCGCGGGGCTGTCGTTTTTCGCTTCCCCCTTGGAATGAGGTCATTATTGCCCGCCAACCTAAAAAAACTAAAGGAAAGTTTGAACATTTTGTTTTTCACGAAAACGCAAAAAGCAGTGCCGCCCGAAATCAGGCGGCACTGTTCCTATTGATATGATGTTCCCACCGGCGCGGCGCAAGCGGTTAGTTCGCTCTAACTTGCAGTCTTTTGAAAAGCCGCCGCAGGGCAGCTTTCCAATATATCCTGCTTTCCCGCTTGCCTTCGGGAAGGTGATCGACCTTGCGTATTGTAGCACAGCGATTTTCGCATTGCAAGAGCGGTTTGCAAATTTTTCGCGATATTTTCTTTGCTACATACGCTTTCTCGCCCCGTCCGCTGCGACAGACTGTTCCCATTCCGTGTCCCGCGGCACTTGCATTCCGCGGCTTTCGCTGGTATACTATGTCCAGAAGTTAGATGTATTTAACAGAATTGATATTTCACACAGAAAAGACGGTGAACGACATGGAAGCATTTTACGGCATTTTGATCCCATTTCTCGGCACGTCGCTCGGCGCGGCGTGCGTGTTCTTCATGAAAAAGTCGCTCAGCGACGCTGTGCAGCGCTCGCTGACGGGCTTTGCCGCGGGCGTGATGGTCGCGGCCTCGGTGTGGAGCCTGCTGATCCCCGCCATCGAGCAGTCGTCGGCGATGGGAAAACTCTCGTTTCTGCCGGCGTTTCTCGGCTTTTGGGTCGGCATTCTCTTTTTGCTGCTGCTCGACCACGTCGTCCCGCACCTGCACGCCAAGAGCGGGCAGGTCGAGGGGCCAAAGAGCCAACTCCAGCGCACGACGATGATGGTGCTGGCCGTCACACTGCACAACATCCCCGAGGGCATGGCCGTCGGCGTGGTGTATGCGGGCTATCTCTCCGGCAGCGCACAGATCACGGCGGCGGGCGCGCTGGCGCTCTCACTCGGCATCGCGATCCAGAATTTTCCCGAGGGGGCGATCATTTCGCTCCCGCTGCGCGCCGAGGGCATGGGCAAAGCAAGAGCTTTCTGGGGCGGCGTGCTCTCGGGCATCGTCGAGCCCATCGGCGCGGTGCTGACGATACTCGCCGCGTCGCTCATCGTTCCGGCGCTGCCGTATCTTCTGAGCTTTGCCGCGGGCGCGATGCTCTATGTCGTCGTCGAAGAGCTGATCCCCGAAATGTCGCAGGGCGCGCACTCCAACATCGGCACGGTGTTCTTCGCCGTGGGCTTCAGCCTGATGATGGTGCTCGACGTGGCGCTGGGATGAAATACGGCAGGAATGCAAGCAGGAGGCGATACCGAGCGGTACACCTCCTGCTTTTTATGCTGACGCCAGCCTTGCGCCTATTTTTCCACCCGAATAAGATTGCTCTCATACGGCCGCTTGCCGGAGAGCACTTCGTCGTAAAAATTCTGCTTCCAGTCGATGTAGGCGACGCTGTCCTGCAATTCCCGAATGCCTGCGCGCAGTGCCTCCTGCTTCTGCGCCAGCAGGATCTTTCGCTGCGGGATGGTGCGCTCGCCTTGCAGGCAGAGGGCGAGGTAGTCCTTCATCTCCTGAATGCTCATGCCGCATTTTTTCAGGCGCGTCAGGCTGCTGATCCACGCGACGTCCCGCTCGTCAAACACGCGGCGGTTGTTTTTGTCGCGCTTGACGTTGGGGACAAGCCCCTCGTTGCAGTAAAATTTTAAGGCCTGATAGGTCATGCCCGTTTCCTTGCAGACCTGCATCATGGTGTAGCGCATGGTAATCCCTCTCTGCTGCGTAAAAATTGTGTTTTTTCCTCAAAAACCTCTTGACCGGTTGTTACAACCGGTATTGATAATCGGCAGTATCAACCGGAAGTTGCCATCGGCAATGATAGCAAACAGCGGCGAATACCGCAAGAAAAACGGTCAGAGAGGATGCGTTATGATGAATAACTTTATTTTTGAAAACAAGACCAAGGTATATTTCGGCAAAGGCGGCGTGAAGGAGTACCTCGGCGGCCTGCTCGCAAACTTTGGCGAAACCGTCATGCTGGCCTATGGCGGCGGTTCCATCAAGCGCAACGGCGTGTACGATGAGATCATGGGTATCCTGAATGCCGCAGGCAAGCGCATCGTGGAGTTCTCCGGTATCATGTCGAACCCCACCTATGCCAAGGTGCAGGAGGGTGCGAAGCTGGCGCGGGCGTCCGCCATGGCAGAGAACGGCGTGCTGAAGATCGGCAAGGTCACGGATTTTCAGGCGCATCAGATCGAACACCAGCTGGGCGCTTACACCAATTGCAACCATGGAGCAAGCCTGGCGGTGATCCATCCCGTTCTGTACCGCCACATCTACAAATCCGGCACGGCGCGGTTCACCCGCTGGGCGCAGAACGTCTGGGGCATTGCGCCCAAGGACAGCGACGAGGAGACCGCGGCTGCCGGTATCGACGCGCTGGCCTCGTTTATTAAGGAAATCGGTCTGCCGACCAGCTTTGCAGAGCTTGGCATCCCCGCCGACACCGACTTCCGCGCCGTGGCGGATTCTACCAACGTCACCGCTGGCTGCTGCAAGAAGCTGACCCGTGATGAAATTTGCGAAATTTTGCAGGAATGCCTGTGAGTATCCGCGCTTTTCGCAGCAAAACAAAGCATTCTTTGCGCTGTGCTCCACTTTTGGCTTTTCTGCCTCTTGCATTTGGCTCAAAGCGTGATATCATAGGCCAGACAAATTGCGGAAAGGGGCGGTAGAGTTGAAAGCTGCATCGCAGAAAAAATCATTGGATATGCTCCACGGGACGCTCTGGGATAAGATCCCGCGCTTTGCCGTTCCGGTGGCGGCCACGGCGATTTTGAGCCAGCTGTTCAACGCCGCGGACATCGCCGTCATCGGCAACTTTACCGGCGAGCTCCGCACTGTGGCGGTCGCGGCCGTCGGCACAAACAGCTCGATCATCAGCCTGATCGTCAACCTGTTCATCGGCATCGCGCTGGGCGCGAACGTGACGATCGCGCACGCCATCGGCGAAAAGAACGACACGATGGTGCACCACGCGGTGCACACCTCCATCGTCGTGGCGGTGCTGGGCGGTTTGATCGCGGCGGTCATCGGTGAGCTGTTCGCCGTTCCGCTGCTGAATCAGCTGAATGTGCCGGACGATGTGTTCCCGCTGGCGCTGCTATACCTGCGCATCTATCTTGCGGGCCTGCCGGTGATCCTGCTCTACAACTTTGAGGCGGCGGTCTTCCGCAGCGTGGGCGAGACGAAAATTCCGCTGATCGCGCTGACGGCCTCCGGCGTTCTGAACGTGATCCTGAACCTCTTTTTCGTGGCCGCGCTCCACATGAGCGTGGACGGCGTCGCGATCGCAACGGTGCTGTCGAACGCGGTCAGCGCGGCGATCTTGTGGGTCTTCCTGCTCAAAACGGACAAGGTCATCCGCCTTGAGCCGAAAAAGCTGCACATCGACGGGCTGTGCCTCAAGCAAATTCTGCGCATCGGCGTTCCTGCGGGTGTGCAGAGCGCGATGTTCTCCATCGCGAATATCGTCATTCAGGGCGCGATCAACAGCCTCGGCACGGTCGTCATGGCGGCGTCGAGCGCAGCCTACAACATTGAGGTCATCACCTACGATATCCTCAACTCCTTCTCGCAGGCCTGCACGACATTCGTCGGACAGAACTTTGGCGCGGGCGAGATCAAGCGCTGCAAGAAAACGCTGCTGCTGTGTCTTCTCGAGGGCATCATCAGCCTCGGCGTCGCCATCGCTCTGATCCTCTTTTTCGGAAAGTCGCTGCTCACCATCTTCAACGGCGACCCGCAGGTGGTAGAGACGGGCTATATTCGCCTCATGCTGATCATGCCGTCGCACCTGTTCAGCCTTTGCTACGAGGTGCTTTCCGGCTACCTGCGCGGCTTTGAAATTTCACTGCCGCCCGCCGTTTTGACGATGCTGGGCGTCTGCGGCGTCCGCCTGAGCTGGCTGCGCTGGGTCTTCCCGCAGTACAAGACGTTTATGAACATCATGCTGGTCTTCCCCATCAGCCTTGCGACCACGGCGCTTCTAATGCTGGCAGCGGTGCTGTACTTCCGCCCCTCGCGCCGCTATGCGCATCTGCAAAAGAGTGATGGCGCGGCTTCGGCAAAAATCGAAGGATAAGACCATTCCCAAAATCGACAAAGCAGGGCGCTTGCCTAAAAGGTAAGCGCCCTGCTTTACTTTTTTGATGGGGCAGCCGTTTCTAAATCGCGGATGGGAAATTTTCACATCAGCTCGCGCGTGAAATCAAGCACGCACTCGCGCAGACGCAGAATTTCCTCTGGCGTGTTCTTGCTCAGGTGCATACCGATGCCGAGCTCCCGTCCCGTTTTCGGGCTGACCGGCAGTGTCTTTACGCCGTGCGTCCGCCCGCGCATCATGATCTCCGTCATCATTGTGATGCCAAGGCCCTTGCTGACCATGCGGATGACCGTTTCATCGTCCACATGGCAGGGGCGGATATTCGGCTTCACCTTTTTGGGACTCAGCGCAGCGTTCACGTCGATGTCGAAGCGCCCGTAGGGCATCAGGAATTCTTTTCCGTCGAATTCCTCGATGGGGAAGGTCTCTTCGCTGCCGGTGGGATAGTCCTCCGGCAGGATGGCGTACATCGCGTCGTAGTAAAGCGGTGTCCAGTCGCAGTTGATGTGGCTCTGCCGCGCGGCAAAGATGACGTCCGTGCGCCCCTCCTCGAGCAGCTCAAAGGGTTCGAGCTCGTGGTCCACCATGCGAAGATCCACGTCGGTCTCCGGACACACACGGCGGAAGCGGTACAGAATTTCCGGCATCCAGTGCATGGCAAGGCTCGCATAAGCGGCGATTCGGATCGTCGCCGTCCGCTTTTGCGTGATGGTCTCGATCTGGTTTTCGAGCTTCGCCGTCGCGCTGAGGTATTCGCGGATCGCGGGCAGCAGCGCCTCCCCGTCCTCTGTCAGCGAAATACCGCTGTGGTCGCGCCGGATGAGCTTCATGCCGATCTCGCGCTCCAGACCGTTGATGAGGTGCGTCAGCCCCGACTGTGTGTAGCCCACGACCTCAGACGCTTTGGAAAAGCTGCCGAGGTTGACGGCGGTCATCAGAATTTCAAATTTTTTGCTGTCCATATCCCCACTCCTATAAAGGGTATTTTGATTTGTAATATGCCTATTATAACCGAGCGTTTCTCTTTTTCAAGTGCAGGGTGTAATATTTTCAACACAAAGGAGTTGATTATCCCATGACTACTAAAAAATTGACCTTCCGGCAGAAGATTCTCGTCGCCGGAACGCTGTTTGGAATGTTCTTCGGCGCGGGCAACCTGATCTTCCCCGTACATCTCGGCCAGATGGCCGGCCGCAACGCGGTCGTCGCCATGATCGGCTTTATCATCACGGCGGTTGGCATCCCCATCTTCGGCGTCGCCGCCATCGGCATCACGCATTCCGACGGCCTGCAGACGCTCTCGAGCAAGGTCGGCAAGGGCTACGGCATTTTCTTTACCTGCCTTCTGTACCTGACCATCGGCCCGCTCTTCGCCATCCCGAGATGCGCAACCGTTTCGTTTACCACCGGCATCACGCCCCTGCTGGGCGCGGATTCGCCGGAGTGGCTGTATCTGCTTGTCTTTTCGGCGGCGTTCTTCGCCTTCGTGCTGTTCTTCTCGCTGCGCCCCGGTAAGATCACCCTCTGGATCGGCAAGATCATCAATCCGCTCTTCCTGTTCTTCTTCGCAGTGCTGATCATCGCGGCGCTGCTCTCCCCCGGCGCAGCGGTCTCCTCAGTCGAGCCGACGGAGGCCTATCAGAACGGTTCCTTCTTTCCCGCGCTCATTGAGGGCTACGGCACGATGGACGCCATCGCCGGTCTCGCCTTCGGCATCGTGGTCATCGACGTCATTCGCCGCATGGGTGTCAACAACGACGACATCATCGCCGAGGACGTGCTCTCCTCCGGTCTTCTTGCCGGTGCGCTGATGGCGCTGATCTACGTGCTGTCCATTCTGGTCGGCGCGCAGTCGAGAGGCATTTTCGAGCTGTCCGAAAATGGCGGCATCGCCCTCACGCAGATCGCGGGTCATTACCTCGGCGGCGTGGGCCAGTTTATCCTCGCCTTCACCATCACCTTTGCCTGCCTCAAGACCTCCATCGGCCTTGTCACGGCCTGCTCGGAGACGTTTGTCAAGATGACGAACGGCAAAATTTCCTACCGCACCTGGGCGATCCTCTTCACGGTGTTTTCGTTTGCCGTTTCCAACATTGGACTGAGTGCCATCATCGAGTATTCCGTCCCGATGCTCATGCTCATCTATCCCCCGGCCATTGCGCTTATCCTGCTGGCCTTTATCGGCAAGTTCTTCGCTCATGACCGTGCCGTGTATGTCGCAACGATGATCGGTACATGGGCAGCCGCTATTTTCGACTGCATGAAGACGCTGCCCGCGTCGGTGCAGACTTCGCTCCGCCTCGATGTGCCTATCGCCTTTGCGGAAAAATATCTGCCGTTGTTCGACAAGAACCTCGGCTGGCTGCTGCCCGCGCTCGTCGGCTTTGCGATCGGCATGGTCATCCGCTCGAGCCGGAAGGGCGCGCTCGTCCCCCATGCCTGACGAACCAAATTAAAGTAAAAACGCACCGCACGGCAGAGTTATTTCTGCCGTGCGGTGTCATTTTTTCAGCGGCTCCGAAAACGGAGAATCAGCAAGCTGAACCGCAACCCGTCAAGAGGACAGTGAAAAAATATAAA
>ULVP01050277.1_pt1 | contig 10333 bp, 6 predicted proteins | sample 1959551 | NCBI WGS metagenome assembly ULVP01 (sample SAMEA4835789, study PRJEB28245) | human gut metagenome | biome: gut microbiome; material: fecal sample | place: Denmark | collected 2008 | reverse complement strand
CAGCGGAAGCACAGGTGGAAGCGGTTCAGGCGATAGTGGAAACACAAGTGGAAGCGAAAGTGGTAGTGAAACCGGAAGTTCAGAAGCCGCAGGAAATTAACTATTGTTTTTAGTTTGCATTGCAATACAAGGAGGATACGAAAAACAATGAAATGTTTAATACTTGCCGGAGGCAGCGGTGACAGCCTTTGGCCATTGTCAAGAAAGAATTATCCAAAGCAGTTTATGAATATTAAAGAAGGACGTTCACTTTTACAGGAAACGGTCGTTAGAAATATGCCATTTTGTGATGAATTTATAATTGTCACAAAGGAGAGTTACAGGAATATAGTCAATGGTCAGATGAAAGCATTCCAGAGTCTGAAGTACCGGCTTATTCTTGAGGGTTCACCAAAGGGGACAGCTGCGGCAATTATGCTTGGAAATATGTTCTGCAATCAGTCAGAACTTGTTTTTGTAGTAACTGCGGATCATTTAATAGAAGGTCAGGAATATAGAAATGCAGTGCTTAGAGGCAAGGAACTTGCTAAAGAAGGATATGTTGCTGCTATAGGAATCAAGCCGACAGAGAATACATCCGGATATGATTATATTATAAAAGATGAAGAGGATGTACTTGGTTTTGTCGAGAGACAGCAGTTCGATTCGGAAAGCGATTCGTATAAGAATAAAGAATATCTTTGGAACAGCGGAATGTATATATACAGAGTTGGGGATCTTATAAACAGTGTGAAAAATATTTCACCTGAATTATATAATACATGTCGTTTGGCAAAGAGAAGAACTCCTGCAATAAGACGAGGCATCCGCTTTTCTGAAAATGTGATGAAAGATATTCCTACAGGCAGTATTGAGCAGATTGTATTTTCAAAGAACAGTATTGTAAAAGTTGTTGAGGCAGAATTTGGCTGGAAAGATGTCGGCAATGTAAGTGATCTTGACGGATTTGGCAGTGTGACACATTCTGATTATGTAATAAAGAATAATTGTGAAGATGTGTCAGTCGTAAACAATGCAGAGAGACAGCTTGTTGTAACAAATGATTTGAATGATATAGTAGTTGTAAATACTGAAGATGCAGTTTATGTTTCTTCAAAAGAACGTGCAAAAGATATTAAAGATATAATAAAAGATAACCGTGAAAAGTATGAAAGTTATTTTGATTACAACAGACTTTCTTATCGTGAATGGGGAATTCATGAACTTCTTACATGGTCCGAAGGGTACAAAGTAAAGAAAGTAACAGTTTTTCCGGGAATGAGCATGAATCTTCACCAGCATGAGATGAGAAGTGAGCACTGGGCTGTTGTTGAAGGTACAGCGACTATCACACTCGGTCAGGAGACAAGGGATTATCATAAGTTTGAAAGCGTATTTGTGCCTATTGGAATGAAGCACAAAGTTGCTAATAAAACAGATAAAAATGTTGTTATTATAGAGATTGGAATAGGTGAGGTTGTATCTGAGAGAGATATTGTAAAGATATATACAGATGAATCTTCTGAGGGTAATTATATTGCAACACAGGATAATCCTGTTATAAAGCTTGACCCTGCATTTAAGGATAATCTCTGGGGCGGCACGAAGCTTCGTACTGTATTCGGCAAGAAATGCGATTATGATATTATTGCGGAAAGCTGGGAATTATCAGCACATCCGGATGGACCAAGCCGTATAGCAGATGGTAGATACAAGGGTATGCTTTTTGGCGATTATCTTTCAATTATCGGAAAAGAAAGTCTTGGCTGGAAATGTCAGGCACAGGACAGATTCCCTATCCTTATAAAGTTTATTGATGCAAAGCAGGCATTGTCAGTACAGATTCATCCTGATGATGAATATGCACTTGAAAATGAAGGCGAGTATGGCAAGAATGAGATGTGGTATGTTGTTGACAGTGAACCGGGCTCATATCTTTACTGCGGACTTAAAAAGAATACTGATAAAGAAGAGATTGAACGCAGAATTGCAGATAATACAATAACAGACATTCTCAATAAAATTGAAGTTAAAAAGGGCGATGTTGTTATGGTTAAAGCCGGAACAATACATGCTATAGGAGCCGGAATAATTATCTGTGAAATCCAGCAGAACTCAAACTGCACATACAGAATGTATGATTATGACAGAAGAGATAAGTATGGCAATCCGAGAGAACTTCATGTTAAAAAAGCACTTGATGTTGTTGACACAAAAGCTTATGTGAAAGATAATACAACGGAAGTTATGCTTGAGGAAAATGAGCATTATTCCCTTGAACGTCTTGTACAGTGCAAATACTTTGAATGTCTCAAATATGAGATAAAAGACGAAGTTAAGATTGTTGCAGATGAATCATCATTTGTTTCACTTGTATTTATAGAGGGAAGCGGAACGATAGAGGCAGATGATTATAAGCAGGAAGTTCCGTTCAAAGCGGGAGAAAGCTTCTTTGTAAGTTCAGGAAAAAGAAGCATTAATATTAAAGGAAAAGGCACATGCATAGTAACACATGTATAAATACACGAAGTGTATTTATATATGTGTTACATGGACACAATGTGTCATGTAAGCCCGCATCAGCTGCGGGCTTTACGACGTAAAATAAAAAGGCAGGTTTCTGATGAAAAGCGGCGGTAAGAAGACAAGGATTGTGCTTTACAGTGCAAGTATTATATTGGTATTATTTTATATAATTGTAATGTGGTGGGGAATTACCCCAAAAGTAGGAATTGAATATAAGATGTATTATATAACGCACGAACTTTCTGACTGGCCGGGATATGGCAGATTAAGCTATAAACTTGGAACCAAAGAAATCTGTACATCATACAAAGACAGAAATGGAAGTCCTTATACATGGGATGTATGTGTGAGGAAAGGTCAGGGCTGGAACAGGGAGCAGTATGACGGAAGCGTAAGCAATGCATCTGAAAGCTACATATATTATCTTCCTGAAAAAAATGCGGATAATGTTACATATACGATTGAGGTAAAAAATGTTACAGGAGCCGTAAAGGTATATGCGGATGATAAGCAGATAGGTGAGTTTGAAAAAGACGGAACATACAGTTTTAAAGCAGGAAATGCTGTGGGTAATGAATTATTTACAATAAAATTTGAGACAGAAAGAGGAAGCAGTTTTACACTGTGGAGTACCTGCCTTGAATAATGCAGGCTGGTTGATTATTAAGTGATGGAGGCGTTATGAAAGACAACAAATCGTTATTTCAGAGAGTAAAATTATATGCCATACCCGGATTGATTACGTGTGCGGTTATTGTATTTATTTATGTTTTTAAAGGTATATGGCCGTTTGGAGCTAACCGTATAGATTATTTTGACAATATGCAGCAGGTAGCACCACTCTATGCACATCTTTGGGACTGGATGCATGGAAAGGCGTCATTGTGGTTTGACTGGTACACAGGATTTGGCACGAATGTATCAATGAGTATATCTGCATTTTCAATGCTTAGTCCTTTTAATCTTTTGCTGTATCTTTTTCCGAGAACTCTGATACTTGAAAGTATATCAATACTTACGCTTGTAAAAATGATATTTATGGCAGTTGCCATGTATGCATATATTAATAAAAAATATAACAGCCTTTCATATAATATGAAAGTTGTATTTTCACTTATGTATACATTCTGCGGATATACAGTGCTCTATGGTTCATGCTTTACACCATGGATGGATATAGTTGCATTATTCCCACTCCTTATGCTTGCATATGAAAATATGATGCAGACAGGCAAAAAGCTTTTTTACATAATAATGGTTGCAATTATTTTCATAATTAACTATTATCTCGGTGCCATGTCACTTGTATACATATTCCTTATAAGCGGGGCGTATGTTCTGCTTATGTCTAAGAAAGAAAAAATCAAGGAACATGCATGGAATCTTGGAATCGGAACTGTTGCAGGACTTGGGCTTTCATGTTTTGTGCTTGTGCCTGTAATGATGCAGCTTTCAGGCTCACAGAGAGGTGGCTCCGGACAGGGAATTGTATCGCAGTATATCGGCTGGATAAAGAGTGCTATTATATCTGACGGGCAGATGGCAGCATTTCAGAGATGGATGATGCTTTATGGAATGGCATTTGCAGCAGCAGTAATAATTATGGGCTTGAAGAAGTTCAAAGAAGAGAAGAATACTATAAGATATATGATTTCCCTGCTTCTTATTTCGCTTCTGCCAATTGTTGTCGAAGGAATCAATCTTATGTGGCATTTTGGTTCGTATAACGGATATACGTTAAGAAACGGATATATTGTCGCATTTACGCTTATAACTGTTGCTGCGTATTTTGCACAGCGGATGTTTGAAGAAGTGACAGCTGATAAAAAACAGCTTGTAAAACAGCTTGTCATATTTGTTGTAGCGGCAGCTGTATATGCAGTTATTTATAATATTATTCCTTCAAATGATATCATCTTAGCAGCATTTATATTATTTATAGCGATATTTATAGCAGCATTTATTTTTTATAATAAAAAGCTTAAAAAAGATGGAATTGGATTTGATTTTAATACTATTATAGCGATAGTTGCTATAGAAATATTTATTGGTGCATATTCGCTTATCGGACCACCTAAGTTTTATGAATATGAGCCATATCAGTATGGCGATTATGTCCAGGCTGCGAATGAAGTAAAGGATTCACTTGATATTGAAGAGTCTGTGACTGAAAGAATTGTCAATTCGGATATAAGCCTTAATGCCAACTATCCGCTTATTTTAAGGAGAAGTGCAATGTCAAGCTTTACGGCGGCCCTTCAGAGTGATACACAGAGTTATTCAAAGAAATTTGGTTACTCTAAGTATTTCCTCTGGCTTCTTGATTCAGGCGGTACGGTATTTACTAATTCACTCTTTCATGTTACTCAGGCAGTCAATGTGAATGAACTTGATTCACAGATGTATACAGCAGTAAGAAGTGATGGAGACTATACGTTATATGATGCTAATTACAATCTTCCTTTTGCAATGAGTGTAAATAAAAATATTACACGTCAGGATTTCAGCGGCAACTGGGAAGATTTACATAATATTTTCTACAAGGCACTCACTAATGACACACAGGATATTGTTAATGGCATGTCATATACTAAGAAAGAGTCATCGGTTATAAGGGAGTATAATGTAAGAGCAGATGGAAAACAGGCTGTTTATATTAATATTGTTGATGTAAATAACCGTAATACAGATGCTAATGTTTCATGGCTTATAAGTTCAATGCATATATATGTCAATGGTGAAGCGGTTCTTGTTTCTACACTTGGTGATGTTAAGAATACAGCATATTTTACAGATTATAATAATAATCTCGTATATCTTGGCACATTTGAGAATGAGAATTTTACAATAAGAGTTGAATATGATGACCCATGGTATCTGAAGGTAAGTGAGGTATCATTTGCCGGACTTGATATGGATAAGATGCAGTCACTTGTCGATAAACATGCCGATGATTACTGTGAGACATCATATACTTCAGATTCGCTTACAGTTAAGCTTAACGGAAGCGGTGTAAATAATATGGCACTTATTCCTGTTGTATACAGTGATAACTGGAATGTAAAGGTGAATGGAAAGAAAGTAAAAGCTAAGAGTGTCTGCGGACTTTTTACAGGTGTTGATATTCATGCAGGTGAAAATGTGATTGAGATGACATTTGAGCCTAAAGGCAAAAAAGCAGGAATGCTTATATCTTTAGCAACACTTATTATGATGATAGCATCAGCACTTATTTTGAAGTTTACAAAATTGAAAGTGCCAGCTTTATTAAAAATGTGTGCAGCATTCATATATCTTGAACTTTATAATATTGTAATTGTTGCAATGTTTTTAATTCCTGTAGTAGCGGCAATTCCGGCATTGATTTATCAGATTGTTATAAGGCTGATGCAGTTGTTCTGATGCAGCTGTCCAAATAGGGGATAAAGAATGAATACTTTGATTGAAAAATACAAAAAGAACAGTAATTTCAGACTGGCTGTTCAATTGCTTTTTATACTTGTACTATCAAGGGTGGTTATGCTTATTATGGTACCGGTATACAATGGAATTATGGGAACAAACCGGTCATTTAGTTTCCTTATGAATGAGTGGGATGCAAAAAGATACCAGTTTATGGTAGATAATGGATATACATTTCCTCTTGATACTGACCCGCAGGCGAATTGGGCGTTCTTTCCGATGTATGTTATTGTCTGCCAGTTTGTGAAACTGCTCACATTCTGGAAAGCCGATACGTACTGGGTTGGCATGTTTGTATCAAATGTGTGTATTTATATAGCAGCATATTTTGGTATAAAATGGCTTAGAGACAGATATGAAATAAATAATGGTACACAGCCGGATATTAATAATAATTATGGAATTCTTCTTGGAATTCTTATGTTTATGGCACCATATTCATTTTATTGTGCATCTGTTTATACTGAAGCGATGTTTATAATGTTTATTGTTTTATTCTTTTATTTCAGCCAGAAAAAGCAATGGCTTATTGCGGGACTTATGTCTGCATTTGCAAGTGCAACAAGAATTGTGGGCTGTACACTTGTATTTGCACTGATTATCGAACTTTATCTTGACTATAAGAATAAAAATACAGTTATTGACAGCAAAAAAACAGGAATCTGGCAAAACGTCAGAGATTTTGTGGTTCATTTTATAAAGACGCCGAAAGAGATATTGTCAGTTATGCTTTGTCCTCTCGGAACATTTATATATATGACATTTTTGAGATTTTTCTGCGGAGATGTGTGGGCATTCATGCATGTTCAGATTGCCTGGAGAGAAGATTCATATTTTCCTGTAATCGGAGTTATGTGGAAAGCGTGTACCGGGCAGATTGAACCAAGATATACATATATGGGCTGGTTCTGTATTGCAGCATTTGCTGTATATGCATATATGATTTACAGAAAATATTATTCAATGGCATTTTTTGGAATAATAGCACTTCTTGTCCCACTAACATCACATGTTATGAGCACATGCAGATTTATAATAGGCTCATTTGTCATATTTATTGGTGCGTATGATTTGATGACTGCCGGTGGACGGGAGTATTTGGAATTAAAAAATGAAAAGAAAATAATTGCTATTGATTCTATTGTTTTAATAACCTTTTTTGTTTTAGAGTTATTTTTATTGTTTTTGTGGTATAATTCTGATTGCTGGCTGATGTAGTATTACGTATATAGATATGTGGAATACTGAGAGGGAATGCTGGAAAGAAAAGGAGAAAAGGTCATTGAAAATTAAACTTAAAAGAAGGAAAGGAACAAATAAAAAACAAAATAATCAGAATTTGAGAAAATTTGGCGAAAGACTAAATGTTTTTTTCAGCGACAGGAAGAATGTTGCTGTTACATCATTGTTTGTAATCATTATTGTTATAGCTTCGGTCTGTGGATTTGTAGGCTGGAAAAAGGTCAACAGACCTAAGAATAAGGAAGTATTGACGACAGAGGCACTCTCTGAGACCGAAAAAATTACGACAACCCAGGCGGAAACGGAAACGGAGACGGAAACTGAGACGGAAACAGAAATTTCGGAAGAAGAAGCCGAAGAATTAATGGAAGAATTGCCGGATGAAGATCAGGCACCATGGGAACTGCCTCCAAGAACTATGACGTCTGAATGTATACCATATGACGGACAGTACAGGGAGATTTCTTGCTGGGGAGATTCTATGACATGGGGAAATGGGTCTGAATACGTAGAGGGATATTATAATGGGAAATCCTATACATATCCTAGAACGTTAGAAATGTTTAGTCATATACCGACACATAATTTTGGTATGCCGGGGGCAACTTCCGATGAGATTGCAATGATGCAGGGTGGACTTGCAATGAAAACGGACAGAACTGTAACAATAAATGACGCCAGTGAGACACAGATAAGAATTGTAAGAGGTGACAATGGCGATTTTATTTCTAATGACTGGGGATTTCTTGATAATGTTTATATATTAGACAGAGTGTTCCATGTAAGAAAAACAGATGACAGACATTATATTTCAAGAATATATGAGATTGAATTAAAAAGTGAATCACAGAATTCTAATAAACTTGCGGCATTTGCTAATGTTAAGGGAAAAGATTCTGATGCGGCTGTTATAAAAGAGACTGGGACAGCCACAAAAGAAAATCCGACAAAAGAAACTCAGACAGAAAAACCAACAACACAGGAACCGACAACAGAAGCACCAACACCGGCATATGAGACAATAACAATACCTGAGGGAACGAGAGTTTATACAAAAACAGCAATTGATCACAGCGGCGATATTCTTATTCTTGAGATAGGAAGTAACGGTGGCTGGGAAAATGATTATAAGACACTTATTCTTCAATATGATGCCATGATTCAGGAGTTTGGCTGCAAATATTATATTGTTGTAGGTGACACGGATGACCCGGGAACATCTATTGGTGATCTCAGTCAGGGGGAAACGGATGCAAACGGTGATTATATAGGCATTGGCGACACATCATGGGAAGCAGCTTTAAGACTTGCATATGGTGACCATTTTATCAATATGAGAACGTATCTTATTCAGAATGGGCTTAAAGATTTAGGACTTGTACCTACATTGGAAGATCTTGAAAATTATAGAATAGGCAGAATCTCTAAAAGAATAAGAGCTGATTGGACTCATCTTAATTCAAAGGGTTATTATTCAAAAGGAAAAGGCATATATCTTAAAGGTGTAGAACTCGGATATTGGAATTGATACTTGTATATTTTATAAATAAGTATTATAATCAATTAGCTTAGACACAAGCGATAATACGGATTTATTTTGAATAAAAAGGAGAAAATACAATGTTATCAGTAGTAGTACCTACATTTAATGAGGGAAAGAACATTAGAAATCTTGTAACACAGATAGATGAGGCACTTAAAGGAATTGATTATGAGATTCTTTTTGTGGATGACAGTAAAGATGATACACCACAGATAATTATGGAGGTTGCAAAAGATTTCCCGGCAGTGAGAATGGAACACAGAACAGGTGAGAGCGGACTTGCAACAGCAGTTCTTAAAGGCTTCAGACTTGCAAAAGGTGAGTATATGGCATGTATGGATGCGGACTTACAGCATCCTCCGATTGTGCTTAAATATATGTATAAAGCTATGGAAGCAGGTGCTGATTTCTGTATTCCAAGCCGTCTTATTCCCGGTGGCGATGACGGCGGACTTAACTGGTACAGAAAGTTTGTATCAGGAACTGCAAGAAAGATTGGACAGATTATGCTTCCGTGTTTAAGACAGATTTCTGACCCTACAAGCGGACTTTTCATGTTCAGAAGAGAAGTAATTGAACATGCTGACCTTCAGCCAATTGGATGGAAGATTATGGTAGAAGTTCTTGCTATGGGTACATATTCAAAAGTTATAGAGATTCCTTACAAGTTCCAGCAAAGAACAGAGGGCGAATCAAAGCTTTCAGGAAAAGTTACAATGGAATACTTAAAGCAGCTCAAAGACTTGAGAAAGAGATATAACAAGGCTAACAAGTATAAAGTTGAAATATGGTCTGAAGATAAGATGCTTGGAAGATAATCTAGGAGAACAGATATGTCATTCATTTCTGCGGGGTTTTTATTTACAATTATGATTACGGCATTTATATATTATCTTATGCCGAAAAAGTATCAGTGGGTTGTGCTGCTGATTATGAGTTTTGCTTTTTATGCTACATATGGAATTAAATATATGGGGTATATTATATTTACGATAATATCGTCTTATATATTTACAATTAAGATGGAGGCTTGCGTTGATAAGAAAAATCGACGCAGGCTTCTAATTGCATGCCTTTTATGCAATTTTGGTATATTGACGGGCATGAAATATATCAATTTCTTTATAAGCAATATCAATGCAGTGGGAGCATTATTTGGAAATACAGCAAAGCTTCCGGGATTTAAGATTATAATGCCTCTTGGAATTTCATTTTATACATTCCAGACTATGAGTTACGTGATAGATGTATATCAGAAAAAGTATGAGGCACAAAAAAATATATTTAAACTTGCTCTTTTTACGGCATTTCTTCCTCAGCTTTTACAGGGTCCTATCGGAAGATACGACAGACTAGCACCGCAGTTTTTTGAAGGACATGACTTTGATATTAAGAATGTGGAGTTTGGCATGCAGCGTATGGCATGGGGACTTGCAAAGAAGCTGATTCTTGCAGACAGGGCTTACGTTGCGGCAAATACTGTATTTTCAAGTCTGAATACATATTCGGGAGTACACATTGTATTTGCACTTCTTTTATTTTCTATATATGTATATTGTGATTTCGCCGGCGGAATGGACC
>ULVP01075211.1_pt1 | contig 10346 bp, 4 predicted proteins | sample 1959551 | NCBI WGS metagenome assembly ULVP01 (sample SAMEA4835789, study PRJEB28245) | human gut metagenome | biome: gut microbiome; material: fecal sample | place: Denmark | collected 2008 | reverse complement strand
AAAATGGTTATCTCTTGACACCGTTTCAGGATTAAACTGTACAGACAAATATCCTTTTGAAGGGCAGGATAATATTTATACTGTAAAAGCATATTCCAAGTCAGGAAAAGCGGGCAAATACGACACAAATGGTGTTAAAGTTTACGTACCATCAGGCGATGACGACGATAAACCTGATATCACACCAGCTCCAACATTTACGGAAGAACAGTTCGCAGCTGAGATTTTTAGATTAACGAATGTTGAAAGAGCAAAACATGGAGAGCCGCTAGTACAGACTAATAACGACTTAAATAGAGCCGCTATGGAGAGGGCAAAGGAGATTTCCATCAAGTTTTCTCATACAAGACCGGATGGGACAGACAGTACTTCTATTTTAAGCGAATATGGTATTCCGGATTATAATGGAGGAGAAAATATAGCTGCAGGCTTTACATCTCCACAAAGTACAATTGATGGATGGATGAATAGTCCTGGACATCGTGTCGCATTATTAAATACATATTCCACTCATCTCGGGGTTGGAGTATATAAATCTGGTTCTTCATATTATTGTGTGCAGGTTTTTACTGCTTATGGTGAAAAAGAAAAGCTGACAATTGATGCAAATGGCGGATACTTTCCAACATTGAATAATGCTACTGTATATGATATGTATTTTTATCATGGCACGGCATTAAAATTTAGTAGAGACATCCCAACACCTGTAAGAGATGGATATACATTTGCCGGATGGATGTGGTATACTACTCCAGTAACAGGGATGGGTCTAACGAGCAATACAAAAATAACTGCGACATGGAATTAAATTACAATAACGTAATATAATATTTTATTTAATACTATATATTGTCGCAGCAAGTGCCATGATGCTTTACGTATGACATTATAGCAACAGACAAAGAGAGCAGGTTAGCACTGCTCTCTTTGTCTGTTGTATATTTTATCTTCTATGTTTTCGTTTCTTTGTTTTCTTACTTTTTGTATTACAAATCACAAACCCAGCACTTATCGCCATAACAATTCCAAGTCCGATAAATCCATACTTCCACCTACCATCATCACCAGTCATCGGCATTTTAAATACTGCGTTATTGGTGATTTCGTATAAGCATTCATAAAAATACCATTTGCCAGAATAATTGACATCTTCTTTTGCTGTTTCGTAGTTAACATTACCATATTCATTAGCTTCATCTTCGGTCATTGTCATCGGCAGTGTTACAATGATAGGTTCTTTCAACAACGAATTTCCATCAAGGGTTTTTATTTCTGTAATCTGATAAATGCCTTGGTCGAGATTATCAAAGAAAACATCACCGTTTTCATCAGTATGCCGTATTGTAGATTCCCCTTCTTTTAACAGTCTCTTGAAGTTTGGATGCATTTTTGATGTAGGGGCTATCGCTTGCTTTAGAAACTTTATCTCAAACTCAACACCGGCTATTGGAGTTTTTCCGTCTGCTTCATATTTTTTCAAATTTACACGGCATCGTTCAAGTTCTTCATACCATGCTTTCGCATTATCGTATGTAAGCTTAAAGTCTGCATCTTTTGTTGTTGCAATACCTACAGGCTCTGTTTCTACTACATATTCTGCCGGAGCGTCAACCTCTGTTATCTGGAGATATCCTCCAATTGGAATTACTATATTTCCATCATACTTAAAGAAGTCATCACTTTGATTGTTCTTATCAAGATGAGCTTCGTCCATTCTGACATGTCCCTGCGTATCCGATTTCAAATACCACGTTCTGACAAGGTCACCTTCATTTGGACCATCAGCATCAAAGTATTCCACTTTAAAGACGGCGCCGACGACTACCTCACCTTTAACACCCAGTTTTTCAATATCCAGTTTTCCATCACAGAAAATCGGTTCATTTTCAAATGGAATTTCAAATGTCTGTCCTGCATCATCAGGCATGACGACAGATTGTGACTTCGTACCAGCATATACGGAATGATAATTTGGCGCTTTTATTTCTGTGATATAGTATGTCGTCTGGACTTTCTCAATCCAGTCTTTCGCCTCCTGTATCAGATTGCCATGAATATCGTATACTGCATCCAGATGATGCGGAATGCTATTATCTGGAAGAGACAGTACGTTTGAGTATCCAGACTCATCTGTTGTCAGTATTCCCATATCTCCAGCCCTGCTTGATGTTACTCTGTATTCTGCATTTGCAAGAGTATAACTCTTCAAATCCATAATATCCTTAGGTGCCTTTGACGTCTTTTTGACATACAGTCCACCGCTTGGTGGAGTTGGTGGAGTCGGAGTAACACTAATAGTAGGGGTAGGAGTAACTGATACATTCACAATTCCCGTGCTAAACGTTTTCAACTCACCTTTTGTGTTTGCGTCTTGTACCTTCAATTTATCGTAATCGGCTTTTTTGAAGGTTACTTTGAAAATCTCATCTGTTCCAATATAACCGTCAGGGGGCGTTGTTTCTTGACAATATAATGTCACTTCAGTAATATTCATATTAAAGCCAAGTGATAATTCATTTGTAGTGCCATCAGCAGATGATTCCAGGACTCCAAGTATACTTTCATTACTTAGAGATTCATTGTCATATACTGTAAACTTTGCTCCTGCAAGTCCTTTTTTGTCTCCATCAACTTTTTTTGCATTTACACGCACTTTCCATCCTTCATCATTTATAATTCCTTCTTTTGGACCAAATGTTTTTAGTTCACCGTCAGGGGCTGTATAATCAGCTTTTTTAAATGTTAAAGGGAAGACGGTTTCCTTTATAATTTTACCTTGTGGAGCTTTTGTCTCTTTGCAATAAAAAGTTTTCTCTTGTTCTGAATTAGGAATAAGGATTTTTGCTATATCTGTCATTCCATCGTCACCAGATGTAATGGTTGTAATTGCATCAGCATCTTTACATGCCTCATCTGAGTAAATAGTAAATACAGCACCAGCTAAAGGCGTTTTGTCACGATTGATTTTTTTAGTTTGAATTCTGACCTGCCATCCTTTTTCATTTACAATACCTTTGCCACCATCTGTCAGGCCAAAGATTTTTAATTCTCCTTTTTTCTGGTCCTCTACACTGAGCTTTTTGAAATCTGCAAGTTTAAACGTTAATTTAACTGGGGTTTCTAATATTGCATATCCTGGAGGAGCCTGGACTTCCTTACACCATACTTCATATGTTTCAGTTGTTTGTGGAATGTCATCTATCGTTTCAATATTCGTAGTACCATCATCTTTTGATATGATAGTTTTTAAAGGTGCTCCGGAACAATCTTCGCTATCGTATATACCAAATTCCGCTCCGGCTAATCCTTTTCCATTCTCGTCGATTTTTTTCGCCTGGACTCGAACTCTCCATTTATCGCTAGCTACTGGGTCTTTGATTGTTGGCGTATTGTCAGCAACGGCATTCTTATCGGTGAACTTTTGATTGTTATCCCTGATACCTTTAATTACTATTACATGCATTTCGCCATCTTTACTATATCCATCTGGAGCCAGATATTCTTTAATATGCAATTCGCAGGTAGGTAAAGCTGTCTTATTGATATCAGCAGCAGTGGTAAACATTTCATCTGATGCAGGCACTTTACCTTTAAACCTTGCATCATTATCTGCTAAATGCTTACGGTCATATTTTATTTTTCCATTTTTATCTGTAACGAAGTACCAGGTTCTTTTGCGTTTATAATCACTACCAGTTCCTTCACTGTAGTTTACTTTAAACACAGCTCCCTCTAACGGTTGTAATGTATCACCCTTTAACTTTGTTAACAGCTCTCCTGTGAAGCGGAATGGTATATTCAATACATATCCGTTTTTATCCATTGATATATCATCTTTATCTGAGTCTTTAACAAAGTCAGATAAATCTTTTGGTTTATCACCTTTTTTAATTGTTATTGGCCCATATACCTTGCCATTTTCTATTGTTCCGGAGATTCTTTTGAGTTCCTTAACATAGTAAATTCCAGGTTTTAAGGTTGTTTTGCCTACAGCTTTGGAAGATTTACCGCCGTTAATATCAATGATTTTTACTTCTTGACCTTCCGGACAGCTTTTTTTGTTATAAATTCCAAATTTTGTAACTAAATCTCCAACCCTGCTTGTCTGTTGTGTAAGCTGAGGACTTGAAAATCTTTTATGGATAGTGAGCTCTGTTTCATCTGGTGTGATAATGGCTGTAAACGTTGAAACCATCGTTTGGGCTGCTTGGCCTTGCGGGCCATGACATGACGCATGTAAGTAAAATGTTGCATTATTGCCAGATTTCGCAATACACTCAACATAAATAGAACTTACTAAAGGAGGTCCCTCGAAAGCATTATCTATATCACTGATACATCCACCCCATAGCCAATTTTTAGAACTTTTTCCGTATTCTCCTGCTCCACCAATATTAACAAACATCTTGTTCTGACATGAGGTTATATTAAAAATCTGTCCCCATCTCCATTCTTTTCCGTAGGCCTCAGAACCAGCAACCCATCCATATGGGACTTGAGCTCCCCAATCTGTATCTCCTATATACATTGTAGTTGCTGAACCAGTCCATAAATCACCTACTTTAACAGAGTCTGGGTCACCTTTTAATTTCACATTGGCATTACATCCTTTATATGCATAAGATGGGTTAATGTATCCATACGGGAAATCATTTGCAAATCGAGCAATCGTCATCATTCCCGTTTGGTCTTCTTGCGGTTTTACTTCATCGGGTATAAAATCTTTATAAAATGCATCCTCTCTGGATTGCCAGATTGTTACAGTAAGGTCTTCTTCTTTATATTGTTCAGGAATACTTAAATATCCGGTTTTTTCGTCATATATACACTCATTTGTAATCGGATGCTGATGTCCTTCCGGAGCACCTCTATTTATATCTATATCTATCGTAATTCCATTTGCGTTATAGTCATATCTTGATGCATTTGGATTAATTTTAAAAAGCATCATATTGTTTACAGTTTGTTCAATAGGATAATAAATATTGAATGTTGAAAATACATATTTTGTATGTTCATCTGGGTCAGGTCTTGTTTGGTCATAAAGCATATAATATGCTCGTAACTGTTTTTTGTCATTGTCGGCTATCATTTCGCTGTAATCAGGACTAAAAATCAAACCACTATTTAAATCGATATAATCATGTGATGAAATATAACCACTGTATTTTGCGGCTGCTTGTGATGTAGAATCTGCCACTACATTATAATCGACCGTATATCCGTAATTAGATGAACCTAATCTTTCGCCATTTTCATTACATGCACCAACTACAATAGCTTCATTTACTGAACCTGGCATATAATCTTTAACATCGGCTCCGTCATTTCCAGCTGCGGCAATTACAGATGCACCGGCATTAACAGCTTTCTTAATTTCAGATTCCAACACGCTATTCAACATAGTTGTTCTTGATGATATGGATAAGTTTATGATTTCAGCGCCTTGATTTAACGCATATTCCATAGCTGCAATTATTCCAGAGATATTGCCATGACCATTATTATCAATAGCTCGTATTGATAATATATTTGCATTCGGATTTTGCTCTAAAATAGATTTTACCATTTCGTTGCCATGACCATTTCCTTCAAATGATTTGTCGATAACAGAAACCCTATTTGTAATATTATCATTATCCGAAGCTCCAGTATCTATCAATGCAATTAATTTTGTATTACTATCAATAATAGTGGACTCATTTTCTTCGTATATGAAATTTATAGGATTTGTGTCCTCACTCATAGATGTTTGATTACATTCATCTGCTAACAATTCATCACTTGCAGCGGAAATTATCGCATCAGGTTCAGCTGCTAATCCGGCATCCGTATATTTCACATATGCCTTCATTGCATCTTCAACAGTCTCATATTGAATCAGATAAATATTCTGATAATTTGCAATTATGTACTTGCTATCAGTAGAAACACTTTCCGCATTATCAGAGATTACTACAAGTCTGGCAGAAGCAAAGCTTGTGTTGTCAAGATTTGATATATCATATGACTGTTCAGTATCCTGTTTGTCATTTTCTATCTTATCTTCAGTATTATCTGTGTGACTGTCAGCCTCTTCAGCCTTTTCTGTTTCTTCTGTCTCTGCGTCATTAATTGTGGTGTCTTTATCTGCACTGTCTGAAGCCTCATCTGAAACGAAATTCTCGTCTGAATTATCAGAATCTGCATCTTTGGCGTCTTCTGAATCTCCATCATTATTCATGATGTCTTCACTTGACTTCTCATCTGGCTCTTCACCAGCATTTTCATCAATATCTTTGGTGATGCTGCTATCATTAACAGTAATATCTGATTCTTCGTTATCTTTTTTATTGTCATCAGTATTCACCGTCAAATCATTGTCAACAGCTATCTCTTCAGATACATTCTGTTTGTCGTTACTGTCAATATCCTTGAGGTCTTCAGATTTCTCTGGGGCATCAGCATCTTCGGCTTTTTTATCATCTCTTACTTTGGTTGCAGCCTCTTCATCAGCCTTTACATCTTCAGCTTCTGAATTTTCTGGCTTATCTACATCTGCTTCTACCTTGATTTCTTCTTTATTACCAGCGGCTTCTTCAGCTTTCGCATTTACTTCTTTCCCGGCTTCATCAGTCTCATCATTAACGCTCAAATCTTCCGCAATATCTTCAGCAGACCCTTTCTTCTCAAATCTAATCTTTACGGTCTTATCATATTCCATAAACACCGGATATTTAAAAGCCTCTACTTTGTTTCCTGCATCAAATCCAACGTCCTCAGTGATTTCAGTACCAGAAGAATCGTCAGTTAATTCATACAACTTTACTACGTAGCCGTCATCTGCATATGCCTTCACATTAACAGCATCATCGGCTTTTGCTTCATATACGTAAGTATAACCATTATCTATCGCATTTTCTGAGGATATCATAACGTTATCTTTATCGTATACATCAATATGTAACCTGTCCATTTGCTTTTCCAGCCGGACAGTCTGTTCACTGTCTTCGCCTTCATTAATCACAACCTTGCCTCCGGCCGTTTTCAGATTGACGAAGAGGAACTTAGTTTCGTCTGTCTTTTCATCTGTTGATGTAGAAATCTGTGTTACTGTTCCATCATCATTTACCGTAATATCACTTGCATATGCCACATATGAAGACAATATCGGTGTTGCAGCAGTTAAAGCCGCTATTGCGACAGACAACATTTTAACCTTTAAATTTTGCATCTTTTTACCTCCTATTTTTTATTATTTACACTTGGATTTTAAGCCTGGAGGAAAGGCTACGCGGAAACCAGGAAGATTTCTCTTCCGTACTATATCAGGCAAAAGCCCTGCGAACCAGCAAAAGGCAAAGCCAAAGCCCAATAGAAGGCTTCGTGCAGTTTCCTTCAACCTTTTATACGCCAGATGCATTAGGTTATATGTCACATTCGCTTAATCGGAGCCATATCAAGCTGGCATATTTTCAGCCTATGGCTTCCTGTTTAGCAGATGGTTTTTTCCATCAAGATTAATATGCAAAATAAAAAATTTTTTTGACGTTTTTTTCACATTTTTTTCATATTTTTTTGTCAGAGCTGGACGAGCTGAAAATACGCAAGAAAATACGAATGCCTGAGGGTATTCTGGGAATGTACCCGCAGGCATATTTATAGGAGCCGCCGGCTTTGCCGGCAGCTCCTCTACTCTCTTCTCGTGTTTTATGATTTTTTTAATGTCTCAAACGTCCATTTCCTCTTTCCGTTTGCTGATATAAGATTGCACCGTCAGCATATCGTTACCATCATAACAAAAATACCCCTCAAACAGACCATACAGTTCCGCCTCCCGTTCTCTGTTTTTCTGTTTTTTCGCTTCCATCAAATCTGTGAGTATCTGCGTCTTGACAAGTTCTCTCTCTATTTTGTTTTCCACGCCTTCCAAACCAGACGTATGAATATACTGCATTGCATACATATAGCAGTCTGCATTACGATACTCCAGCGGCACTTCGCAAATGCTAATCTTTCCGGATTCCAAGTCCAGAATGCATTGAGATTTCTTATTACTTACCGGCAGTTCGAAATACGATTTCTCGAATGTTGTCATCTTCTCACCTCTTTCCGATTTTTTAGTTCTCTTTTTCTCTTTTCTGTTTTCCAATTACATACCCCAGCATGAACGCTGATAGCAGAACCTGAACAAAGTCAATGTAGAACTCAATTCTGTCATATCCGGATGCCGGTTTTTTGCTATTGCTTTTTGTATTTTTTAACATTACTTTTCTCTCCTCTTTTTTAGATTTTTTCTTATATATCCAATATGCCGGAAATCTCTTCCAAAAATAAAAAAAAGAAGCATTTTTTGCTTCTTTTTATAAAAGCACTTTTTAGATTTCCAAAGCATCCGGCAGCCTTAAACTGTATTTCCGCATTTCTTCCAGCAGGTACGCAATAGATGTCGGCAGTCCCTTCTCCTGGGCGATTGGCAGCGTATGTAGCAGTGCTTCTGCATCTATCAGGCCGAGAGATACAAATTTTGATAAGGCGATATCATCTTCGCCTTCCGCAAACGCCTCTGCGATTTTTGCCGCATTGTTTTGGAGGTATTTTTTCGCATCTGGCGAGCCTTCCAATATATAGAGCTCCAGCGCAACACTCACTTTGTTCTGAAAATCCTGCATCGTTCCAAGAATGAGGCGGTATGACAGAGACTGGCTAATCTCTTTTGTGTCGCTGGCGAGAGCCGCGTGCACCATATCCTGGATGACAAACATGTTGATGTAATTATTAATGTATTTTGGAAGTCTTACGCTCCTGCCATTATATGTCAGCAGAAATGTTTTCTGTGCTTCTCCTGTCTTGAGAAATATTCTTCCTTTGTTCAGCCGGATTTCGTCTGTACGGTAGAATATTGAAGATTCCTCCCGGATTAGTCCATACAATGCTTCATCTACATCTTCCCCAATTGGTTTTGTCCAGACGATTTCCTGCACTCCTGACCGGAAAATCAAGTCTTCTCCACACTTTTTTATCCCTTTTCCGAGCGTGACTTTTTTAAGCGTCTTGCAGTCTGCAAAAGCAAAACGCTTCAATTGTGTCACGGTATCCGGAATAGTAAGTTCTTTAACATGGCAGAAATCAAAAGCATGGCTTCCGATTATATTATACGGTTCCGTCAGCGTCACTACGTCTACTATCTCTCCGTCCTTTCTGGCGTCGTAGTATTTGTTCAGCATCTTAACACTCGCCGATGCATCTACAGAATACGGCGAACGGTATATTGTTTTGAACTCTTTACTATCTGTGTTTGGCATTTTTTATGCTCCTTTCTTGCTGCTTTTGTAATTAGTATGCGGGATTTTTAAAGGAAAGAAAGAATGGCTTTACTGGCAACACAAAAGCCGCAGGGTATCCTGCGGCATGTTTGCGTAATACTTTTAAAATCTTTTCAATTCTTTTGAAAAACTATATGGAATTACTTCGCCTGAAACAGTTTTTGTATATGCTGTTTCTTGATGCATATACTCAACAATTTCTTTTGACGTATAGTTTTTAAATTTCTTAATAACTTTATCTAATATTGCCTTTTCATTATCAGACAATATATTACAATTCACATTATCACTTGATTGAATCTTATATGATGTGTAATCATATGAATCTATTTCTTCTACCTTAATATTTGGCAATGCTAACATCTCATAATGGCCAATAGGAAGTGCACCCATTGGTTCATGTTTATATACAAGTCCAGTCATAGATGAATTCTGCTCCCGATAATTTAGCATATCAGTATACCACAGCATCTTCATTAATTTCACTTTATATAAGTTTGGAACCCTTTTAGCTATATATGAAACAGCAGCTTCTAATTTGTTAAAGTCTAAAAGCTTAAAACCGTTGAATATAGATAATGACGTGAATTTGGTGTACATCTTTTTGAGACTTTCCCGTTTTTTGGGTTCTTCTTCATTTAATGCTTTTGCTTCAATATTTATTTTGATTTTTTTGACCTTTTCATCAGTGAATTTATCAATGTTCTTTTGCAATAATTCAGCAGCAAAGCATGCATCATCCCTAACTTGCCTGAGTATCATATCGTATGGCTCATCTTGTATCGCTTTAGTTTCATATCTTGCAATAGTAACATCTCCCCAACCCAGGAGGCGTGCAAAATCAACCTGAGAAAGTCCATATTCTTTTCTAATATCAGCAATTTCATATGAAGTTAACAGACCATGCTTTTTTCGATATTCATTGCGTCCATTTAAAAGATTTTCATTTAAAAGCTCCCCATCAACAAAAATATTTTCTTCATCGGATGCGTTTTCACAATAATAATATTTTTCTTTATATGTGATAGCTTCGTCTTTTAT
>ULVP01059538.1_pt1 | contig 10412 bp, 7 predicted proteins | sample 1959551 | NCBI WGS metagenome assembly ULVP01 (sample SAMEA4835789, study PRJEB28245) | human gut metagenome | biome: gut microbiome; material: fecal sample | place: Denmark | collected 2008 | reverse complement strand
TTATTGACATTGAATTTACTGATGAAACAAAATTAAGCGTAATTATAGATATTAAAGAAATCATAACAAGAGGAACAGTGGCTGCAAACAGTTTTTTTATTATACTGCCTTTTCTGTTTACTAGGGCATAGAGAAACAAAGCCGTTAAGTAGCAGACAATTCCAAGAATGCCCTCAAAAATCGTTAAGTAATTCATTACGGTTATCAGTAATCCGAGCGTGCAGAAACACAATGCAAAAGCAATAATGTTTTTCTTAGTGTTTTCTGTTTTCGGAGGCAAAAACTTATATATAAAATAAGTTTCCATAAAACCTTCATAGAAATTTATAATCACTTCAAAAGCAATCCATATTATACTCATTTATATCGTTTCCCTCAAATATTTTGAAAAATCGGTATCAACCGTGTGTTTGTACTTTCTACTCATTGGAAGTCTAAAACCTTGCTGAAAAATAACTTCGTCATTTTTCATATCCAAATTAAAAACATGACTAAGATTAACAAGATACTTTTTATGAACTCTCGAAAAATCGTATTCCGCAAGCTCACTTTCAAGGTCACCGATAACTGCACGTACTTTAATATGAATCTGTGAACCATACTCATCCAAGATACAATATTTCACATGATGATTGTCACTTTCAATATACAAAATGTCTCTGTATTGAATGCAGATTCGCCCATGCTCTTCATCGCTCAAAATTATTTTTTGGTGCTGCTTTAAATAAACAGAAAGCTTGTTTAAAACATTAACAACATCTTTATTTAATCTTGAAACGCTAGACTTTTGTATAAAGTAAAACGGTTGAAATTCCATGCTTCCGTACACCAGTTCATTGTGATTTGTAACAAATATTATATAACAATCCCTTCTTTGTTTTCTTAATATTTCTGCAACATCAAAGCCTGTGAATTCAGGCATATCAATATCCAAAAAAATCACATCAAAAAATATGTGCTTGTGTTGATTCAATAAACCTTGACCGTTATTGAAACCTTGAACATTTACATCTTTAAAATAATTTATTGCATTCTCTGAAATTATTTTTTTTAATGTTTCTAAAAAGCTCTCATTATCATCACAAACTGCGATTTTAAGCACATCCTTCACCACCTTTGTATGACATTATATCAAACATTTTTCACTAAATCAATACACCTTTTATTAATTATGTTATAAAATCACTTACATCCGTATATAAACGCTTGGCTTTGCAATAATTGTCACCAAACAATCCGCCATTCAAACATCTATATATTCCGGAATTAATATGATTACTCATAGTTCTGAGCCTGCTCGTCCTTGATACCCAGTGACAGTTTTTTCTGCCTAATCATTCTTCGCAGTCTGCAGTCTGCTGTTTGTTTAAAGGACTTGTATTTCTGTGCATAATCATCTTCAATGCATCTGCTGAGATTTACAAACAGGCTTAATATCGTATTCGCAAGCAGAACATTCTCAAATTTCGATATGTTGTCCAGCATAGCCTGTGCATATTCATTGCCATCGTTTGCGGACTTAGTAAACCATTCGATAGCTTGTTCCTCATCCTTTGTAAGTTCCGCTGCCCCGAAAAGATAGATCCTGCCAAGCTGATAACTTGCCAAATGATTTTTGTCAGCACAATTCTCAAAATAATTGACAGCTTTTTGTATATCATACTTTTCTTCCTGCAAATACAGCTTTGCAAGAGCATACTGCGTATACTCGTTATCTTCTGCCAAGAGCAAATACTTTTCTGCTTTGTCCAGATTTTGAGACATTATCTCGCCTTGCAAATAAATTTTGCCTAGTCTGTAACAAGCAATGACATCTCTGCTGTCCGCACACTCAGTAAGCAAGGCTATTTCCTTTTCAATGTCCTGTTCCAAATGCTCTCCTGAAATATATTCAAGGGCAAGGAATCTTTTTGCATTGCTGTTTTTAAGTTTGACAGCTTTCTCAAGCAATTTTACTGCACTATCCGCATCTTGCGGAATGTATTCACCTGTCAAAAGTGCTTTGCCATACTCACTTTTGGTTTTGTCAATATCACATGACACATTTTATACGAACAAGAATTATGTAGCAAGTGAGTTCATTGAAAAGGCTATATTGTTTTATATCGGCTATCTGAGTCAGCAAGATAATCTCAACTATATCTCTCCGATGATTACCGAAACAGTGAAAGCGCAGATCAATGATACAAAACAGCGCTTGGCACGTCTGCTCATCAAGGTTGCTGTTGAGCCTGGCAAGCTGACGCACCTGCTTGCGGTGACGAATGATGTTGACGATGAAACACTTCGTCAGCTTCCTGTCATGTGCATCAACGAGGTGCGTAAAATCAACGGTACCATTGACTGCGAGGATGCTGTCAGGTATCAGAAGGAGTAAAACAAAAGCCGTAATCATAGTGTGTCTGATTACGGCTTTTACATAATTCTCGGATTTGATTTTTTACTTCTTAATCATATACTTATCTAAATCTGATGTTTCACCTCTGAAAATAAACCATTCAGGAAATTCATTCAATTTGAATCGTATAAATTCATCAACAGTGCGATAAATCTCATCCTTTTCAGGATCGTAATATGAACTTCTGTTGGCGTAAATCGTAATGCCTGTAAAATCTTTCTCTGACTCCATCGGACATTTACACGGAGCATCGTTGTTGGTTATGATGATATGCTCTTCGGTTTCACCTTCTGATGGTGACAAATAAAATTCTCCACAGGCAGATAAATTATTCTCCACTGAAAACTGAATTTCATTATTCATATAATCCGCCAGAACTTCTCTGTTTATCCGATAGATAGTACCTCTAAGAAAATCCTTTATTTTAGAAAATAAACCCATAACAATCTCCTTAATCCAAACGTTTCTCTTCAATTTCCTGATTGGCAATGATCAACTTAATAAACTCCACGAGATTGTCAGCGACGAAATAAACTTCATTATCCATCTCGTTGTCTATTCTGACAATGTGAGGTTCGCCGTTTTCGTCAGCAGATCTGAAATCCATGTAATACATATCATGACCTGCTGACTGTGTTTCACCGAAAGGAATACCAATGTCAGGATACTCCCATTCTTCCTTCCAGTTTTCAAATCTCTCTTCCAGACTGTTGAATGTGTCAGCAGTGGGACCGATTCCGTAGATCGTTGTCAGCCAGCTCTCATCTAATTCATCAGAAATCATACCACCGTTTTGAACCTTCAGCAGTTCAATGTATGATGCAGGCATTCTATATCCTAAAGTCTGTTCGGCTCTTGCAATCATCTCGTCTGTAATCTCACCGAATACATAACTTTTTCCGTACTCGCTGTCATGGTCAAACAGCTTAGTCAGATCAATATCACCAAATAAACTCATGAAATATTCCTCCTTGGATTCTTGATATATTATAACAATGCAAACCAATCCTGTATAAACAACTTCTGTTGTTCGGTTGTTGGAAAATCATCTGTATCGCATGTTTCTGCTTCATCTGCATATAAAACCGTGATGACTTCTTAGTTTTCAGTTAAATTCAGTAATGCGACCTCATTTTTCTCCATACATGTACCCTCGATGTGTATTTTATCATTACTTTCTAAATTATACCACATCCCCGAAGAAATATCAATCCCCACGGAAAGGAGTGACACCATGCCCAAGCTAATCGTAACTAGCAGATACGTGAAAAAAAGGTGCAGTAAAAAAATCGCAGAACAATGTGAATTACATTGCAATCAGTGAAGGCTCTGTGCCTGTAAAAGAAACAGTGGAAATGAACCTCAGAAAATGAAAAAAAGCCTATTTCATCGGTTTTCAACTTTGTGAGAAACCAACAAAATAGGCTTGCAAATTTTGTGAAATAGTTTTATGCGAAAATCAGTAACGATCCCCTTGAAAATGCCGACACATTTCCAAAATTCTTGATTAATATCAAGTGTCGTGGATTCAAATCCCTTTTTGACTGAAAAACATCTACGATTTCACACTAAAAATTTTCGTCCCTAAAACGTCAAAAAAGCCCGTAAAATCGGGGCTGCAATAAGGAACGTAAAAAACCGATTGAGAAAGAAGAAGTTATCAGCAATAGGTTTAGTTATGTTAATTAATAGTTAAAACAATCGACTGTCTAAGAAACGGTCGGTTATTTTGCTGTTTATATTAAATTGAAGAATAAGATTGCTCTGCAAACATATGAGTTTACAGAGCAAATCAAATTAAGCAATGTTGATAGTATTCAGCAATTCACCGGAATTATTATCGAACACAAAAATGTAGTCACCGCAGGATTCAAAAGTGTACGAACCGCCTTCTTTGATCTCATCAACTGACTGCTTTTTAATAAGACTCCAATCCTCAAGCGAATATGTCAGATATTTACCTTTATAATAGGTTATTGCTTTTTGGGAGTTGGCATAAATGATTCTTTCGTGATTTTTAGTTTTCTTTTCTTCAAAATGTGATGTTTCATAATTCCATAAAATAATTCTGTCACCGTCAATTTGTTCAGATACATTATCTGTAAATCCTTTTGCGTAATGTGAATACTGTGCTATGATAATTAAATATTTATCAGATTGTTTAATCGGCTGATATGAATAATCAATATTAAAAGTTGTCCCGGATTCTACGACTTTACCATTATCTATATTTATTATATAATAGTTGTTTAATTTCCCTGATTTTAGCGGAAACAATATCAATTTATTATCATATAAAGATGCTGTCATATCAGTTTTAGATAAAAAAATCTGTTTTGCATTCTTCTTATTATATACATTGCAAAAAACTGTTTTTTCATTTTTATCAGTTATTTTCAAGTAACAATGATTGCGGTTATTGATAATTTGTATATTGGCAGAAAAAAAATTTTTTTCAACAGTTATATTATAGTCATATGGGCATTTATCTAAATCAATTATTTTCATATCATCAACACTACTATATGCTTTTATGTCATAACGCATATTAATATCGGAATAATTAAGAACATATAATATGTCATCGACGAAATACATATCGTAAATACTATGTGATATGTTATGTATTTTAATAACATTACCAAAATAGTCGAGCTGAAATATTTTTTTAGAATCAACTGAGGGAGAAAAGAATATAAATTCCTCGTCGGCTGTTACAGTAGAAGTTTTTGCAATAGAGATATTACATATTTTATCTATATTTCCTTTTGAATTTTTACAATAGATTCCATCAGAGTCAAGATAAACAATTAAATCATTAACATGACAAGCATGAGAATAATTATCTTTAACATGGATACTAATATCGCCCTGATTTGTGAATAAATGTCTTAAAATAAGTAAGCCGATAATTATAAATATTAGCGGAAACGCAATCATATTTTTTCTATATTTTTTTCTCATAATAATCCTCAAATTTCTGATTTCACAAAAGCACCTATTAATGAAATAAAACAGGCTGATTGGCAAAATGTTAATGTAAATCAGCCTGCTAAATTATCATATTGAAACGCTGAAATAAAACCTTATTTTTTCTGTATTAAATAACCCACATCAAAAATACAACCCTCTTTATTCGCGATTTCATCAATAGAATTAAAATAGGTCGTATTTACATCATTGTGTTGTGCTTCAGTATAGTTGCTGTATCTATTAAATGTCGCTATCATACCTGAGTTATCATCTTTTATTCCAGCAACAGAATGCTGTTTTTGATATGTGACAACTTTTGCGAATGCTCCTAACTCAATTGAACTTTCGTACTTATATGAAAAATAAGCAACATTACCATTTGTAAACTCGCTATCCATTTCTTGAGCTAAAGCATTGCCAAAATCAAATGCATATTCTAAATCACCAATTTTAGGGTTCTTGTAAGTTTTATATGTTAGGTTGAGAGAGTCTAGCCAATCCGATACTTTATCCGGGTTACTACCATAAAAACCATCTTTTAAATAATCGGTTTTATTGGAAAATAATCCACCAGTAACTATATCTAAAACTAAAGCATTATATTCAAACTCTGCTGCGGTTTTGAAAAAGTTAACATTTTCACCAGCTAATGTTGCTGCATTAAAGGCTGCCATTAATTCGCATATTACTCCATGCATAGGCACATCTGCAAACATTAATCCACCATCATCTGAAAAATTTCCGTTGGATTGATTAATAACTAGCATCTTTTCGTTATAAAAATATATATTTTTATCATCGCCATATTTTTTAAGACCAATTTTGGTATTATTCGTGTAATTTTTCATGGCTCTATTGATTTTATCATTAGAAGTATAAGTCCAGCCAACATACTGCATATAAGCATCGCCAAACCTCGTCCAATCAGCAATAGCACAAGTCATAAATCTTGCATTATTTATTCTGTCTGTTGATACTGAAATTTGATTGTTTTTATAGCTTAAGTATAAAGGTTTACCTATAGTATCGTTGTTTTCATAATACAAAACTTTTGAGCGTATTACCAGACCATTCTCACCAAGCAATCCTTTAGCACCGTTATTATAAGGTAGTACTTCCCATAATTGTCCCTGCAAGTTTAAGTCATTGCCCATAAATACAGAATAACTTCCGTCATCATTCAAGTGCAGAGTTAATACCAATTCTTCATTATTCAATGCATGAATTTTATAACCTTCATCGCACCATTCAAACTTGAATTTTTGATTATTGTTTCCTGTATAATTATACATTATCAAAGACGCCCCTGGATTAGTGGAGTTGTCTTTTACATTCATATAGTATTCCGGATAAATACCGACTATTTTAGTAAGATAATATGTCTCTCCATCAAGGAAATCGTATTTATCACCTAAAATGTCAGGTTTATCCATGGGATACGGATCTTCAATATCCGAATAACCGTCACCATCTGAATCGTCATTACTTTCAGGATTAGAATTCATAATAAAATAATAACCAGCAGTTACTTCCTGCTCTTTGTGATCCATTATAATAGTCTTATAAATCGGTACAGGTTCAATTTCAACACCATCTTTTAATCCGTCTTTGTCAGTGTCAGGCAAATCATATCTAGTGTTAACTATCTGTCCGTTCTGCACTCGTATACCAGCTAATTCAAAAACATCATACAAACCATCACCGTCTGTATCTTTTGTATCAAAGAAAGTATCCAATGCAATTTGGGAATAAATATCGGCTAAATCATTAGTTGTAATGGCTTTGTAGAATTCACCATGAGTCATCTTTGCCATATGTTCAAGTGTTTTATCATCAGAACCTAAGCCAAACCCAATAGTGTAGATCGAAATATCTAAACTATCCGCTTCTTTTAAATATGAATCAGAAATATTACATCCACCATCAGACATAAATACAATCATTTTTTTTGGAGCACCTGTCTGTGTTTTTAGTAGTTGAATTGATTGATTTATCGACGCATCAAAATTATTACCTCCGGTAGAGTAGATATTATTCAACGAGTTTAACAATATGTTTTTCTGACCCACAGAAGTAAAATTACAAAGTATCTGAGGCCTGCTGTCTTCAGCCAAAATAGCTACATTATCTTTATTCCTTAGAACATTAATAAACGATTCAGCTGCCTTTTTTCTGCCTGCTTCATATGGATCGTTGTATTGCATACTACCCGAACAATCAATGACCAAAACTGTGCTTAATCCACTTGGAGCATAATCATAATAACTCGGATATAATTCAGTAGACCATGCTTTGTACCATTCTTCCCTATTAACTATCATATACTTACTGAAGTGTGTAGTCTCCACACTTACAGTAGAGTTCTCCTCATCAAGCATAGTGTCCAACTCAACAAAATTGTCATTTTCTTCATCATACCATAAAAATAGCAGATTGTCAAATTCGGTATCGCCAAGTTTAGACTTGTCGATCACATAAGTAAGCGTAGCCTTATCAAACTGCGAAGTCGTTTTGATTTCAAAAGGCTCGCCCACAAGACCTACAACCTCTGAGCAGAGTATATCCTTGTTCATAATGCTCTCAACGGTTGTGGTTTTCTGGAGATTACCCGTGCCCTCCATAGATACACGAACCTCTGTAACGGCACAATCCTCGTTTTCAACCTTGTGAATAAACGTCTGTAAACGCTTTTCATCACCGTCAAGAATACCATTTTCGTTTGTATCGGGATTTGTAGGATCAGTTTCAAGATAGATTTCATCGCCGTCTTCTAAACCATCGTCATCGGTGTCTTTCTTTAGCGGATCAGTATTATAAGTATTGATTTCTTCTCCGTCATTAAGTCCGTCGCCGTCCGTATCATCATTATAAGGCTCTGTACCAAGTTCATACTCCTGAAGATTTGTTAATCCGTCTTCATCAAAATCCTCATCACCGTCTGTAATTCCGTTTTCATCTGTATCAATCAAAGTCGGGTCAGTTCCGGTAACAAACACCTCATAATAGTCATCAAGAAGATCACCATCGGTATCTACCAACGTGCTATCACTTCCAAGATACTGCTCAACGCAGTCAGGAAGCTTATCTCCATCGGTATCTTTGAGAAGCTCCCAATTATTCATATCTTCAAAGAAATCAGGTAAGCCATTGTCGTTTTCATCCTTCATATACTGCCATTCATCGACAGGTATATCCAAAGGCTCTGAAACAGTGCCAACCAATTCGCCAGCATTGCCACTATAGTTAGCGTTTACGCTTGGACAGTTGAAAGTTATTGTATCCGCAATAATGACAACATTATTGAGATTCAGATTCTGAGCCATTATCTCAACGTTGCCGAAAGGAGCATATACCAGACCATTAAGATTAACGTTCTGGCTGTCAATCACAATATCTCCATACTTTGAAAAGATGACAGAATTGTTTGTGTTTTTTACCTCGCCGTTAAGGGTAACATCTTCAAAGGCTTTAAGCGCCGTGTTGATATTTATGTTGCCTGTAAGAGTAGCATTACCCTCAACCTCCAGCGGATCATTGATGTTTATGTTTATTTCTTCAAGAGTGTAATCCTGTGAATATTCATCAATATTATTGCCTGAAAAATAGGCTGAATCGATCTTATCAAAGATATATATCATTTCTTTGCCTGCATTCTCAGTTTTCGTACCATTAACGTTCAAATTCCCATTTGAAACTATTGTGCCGTTTGTCGCTATATTTCCATTCACACAGAAATTGTTAGCATTAATGGTGATAGACCCCTCTGTATCAGAAGCGGCAAACATTGTGTAGGGATACTTTTCTGCTGCCTCCTCTGCTACTGCCGGCAAACTCGGTAAAAGAGTTGCCGCCATAGCTGCACTCATTACGCCGGAAAGTATTCGTTTGAAGTTGCTTTTAAGTTTCATAACTTCTCCTCCATTTCCGCAATACGCAAATATATATTCAACTCTATATTCGAAATACTGCATATTATCAGTCCGTATTGTGATTGTTCAGTATTGGTTCTACGTCAGAAAAACCAATAATTCACATATCTTAGTTCATTGGAATCACCAAACCTCTCTGCCTAAAGCATAAACTGTAAATTAATACAAAACCTCCGCACTGTAAACAGTGACCGTTTCATAAGATGTGCCCTTGTAGACCTTTGCAACTGTTTTAACACGGTAGGTTCCGCTGCCAATCGGCGAGAATGAGTTAGGATAACTGCAATACCAGCTGTTAAAAGTTTTGCTCCAGTCGGTTATTTTGCGCCATGACATTCCGTCTTTTACCTGCAAGGTCTGAGTTACAACGATTTTAGTTGTTGTTCCCGATATTCCGTAAACTGTGCTTTTACAAGATGCTACACCGCCGGAAATAGTCAAATTACAATTGACACTATCCGTATACAAATAACAGGGAGAAACAACACTACCATTATCAGGCGGAACAGCAGCCGACACTGTAGCTCCTCCAACTGAGCAGAAAACAAGGCAAGCCATAAAAATGGGTACAATTTTTTTCATAATATCTCCTCCTACAAAAAATGAGTGCAAGAGAAATTTTTCCTCTTACACTCTTAATGGCAACAAAATATTCGGCTTTGTGAGCTGTTTTTCAAAATTTATTTCAATTTTGTAGACTTGCACAATTCTAGCACATCGTCTTTGTTCATATTGCTTTTTATTTGTAAGATATACCTACCATTATCCCACATAATACAGAAATCATGGTTGGTACTTTGAATAAGATATTCCTGTCCTGATTCATCAGTGTAGTATTCAAGTTCAGAATGTTCGTTATCAAAATAACCTGAGTAACTATCATGAACGAATTGCTCGAAAAAGATATATTTATCACCATTAAAATAAGCGGCGAATATTGTTCCGCTGTCTCGGTTATAATCAGATAATTCAAAACCGTCGGGCAGATTTGAGATCGCATATTCTTCTTTGATAGTTGCCGGATAATCTTTTTCAGTAGCGTTGTTTACCGAAACGGCAGTGTGATCTCCGAAAATACTCATAAAGAAATCATTAACCGCCTCACGTACCGC
>ULVP01084371.1_pt1 | contig 10431 bp, 17 predicted proteins | sample 1959551 | NCBI WGS metagenome assembly ULVP01 (sample SAMEA4835789, study PRJEB28245) | human gut metagenome | biome: gut microbiome; material: fecal sample | place: Denmark | collected 2008 | reverse complement strand
ATGCATGGTACTTTTGTAGAGTATGACTGGACTGGAAATTCAGAATGTCATGTTGATTTTGACAATGAAGATGGATTTGAAGATTGTCGTCATGTGTCTACTAATCAATTAATTTTAGTTGAAAGAAAAAAATAAATGATGAAACAGACATTTTAGAAGATAAGTGATGTGTAGATTCTTCTTGAGCAAAAAGGAGTGAATAATGTGAAAATATATTTTGAAGATAGAAAATTGGTAGATTTAAAGAGACTTCCAATTACACCTGATTATGTTGTTGATGCATCAGATGGGGTTTCAGAAAATATAAATTTACTTTCTAATTTATATAACAACAATTGTAATTGCATTGTTTATACAAATTCTATATTTGCATTTGATAATCACTATGCATGGAATGAAAATTTGAAATTACCGGAAATTTTTATTCGAGATAACGAAAATGGGTTATTTGCAAATATTGCTAATTTTACAAACAGAGAGTTACGAGAAGGACATAATTTAGGGAAGATGTATATTAGTGGAGAGTTTGATTATAAGCTAAAAGATTGTATTTAAGGTGGAGCTAAAATGATGGATGATGAATCTTGTCAAATCAGATTAGCAAGGACAATAGCTGCATTTAATCAGATTCAGAGGTATCAGCATTCGCTTTGTATACGAATAAATTTATAACAGAATATTGTACGAAATAATGTAATATAGCGGAAATTTAAGAAAAGGAAAGAATGAAAAAGGCAGTCTAAAAAGACTGCTTTTTTATCTGCAAACAACGAAAGAACTAATTTTCTGATATAATACAAACATAGAAAAAAACAAAAATGAAATTGAAATATAAAAAAGGAGACATATAAATATGACAGCAACAGGACATGTAAGAAGATTTGATGATTTAGGAAGAATTGTTATTCCAAGAGAAGTCAGAAAAAATGTGTTTGGTAGAATTGATGTACAAGATATTCCTATGGAAATTTTTTATAATAAAGATGGAAGTATTGTTCTAAGACCATATAAAAGAGGAGACGAAAATGAGTAAATTAGTACAAAAAGTTAAATGGGACTTAGGTAGACCTCATGCAGAGATTACAGAGATGTATATGTATGGTGAAGCTGATTTTGAATCCAACAATGCCATGCAAGAACCCCTAAAAAAGCTGTATGAGTATGAGAACCAGTATGATACAGTTAAGGAATATATTAAAGAATTAAAATTGGAAATTGAGAGATTAGAAAAGTGCATTATAAATGATAAAGAATCTAAAGCAATAGGCAGAATGATTGCAAGATGTGAAACTCTGCAAGAAGTTATAAATGATTTGCGAGACAGATTTAGGGCAACATATTGAATATGAAGCAATGGAAAAAGCAAGCTGAGTGGAGCAGTAGCGAGTGCAAATGAACTTGAAAGAGTGATGAGGCTTTTGATAGGTTTTGGGGTGTGTGCTATTTTGGGCAATAAATCATAATTGAACTTGAACTGTCTTATAAACTATCATATAATAAAAAATGGAGGTGTTTATAGATGCGAGAAAAGATTGATGAAATTTTCAACAAAATCAAAAATTTAGATATAGATCAAAATGAAATTAAGAATTTGGAAAAAGATGTGATAAAATATCTCAACTCCTTTGCTGATTATTTTAATCAAGTGGTAAGAATGGAGATATTTTGCAAAGGGATTTCAGTTTGGAATCGGTCTGATGAATACATCTATTCTCAAATGGATGAAGACAGAAGAATAAAGCATGATTTATGTATCTATGCATGTGATGAATTGAATAATATGTGCAAGGAATTAAAATTGCCAATGTTTTTTAATGGAAATATTAATGATAGAAATGAGATAGCGGCATTCTGTGGATGTATAATTTCTGATATTTATTTAGATGGAATTTGTGAAGAAAGAAGTTTTGATGAGTTAATAATGCATTTTTCAAAAGAAAATAATTATACTCCTACACAAATAATAGATGAATGGAATGAAGAAATAGGGGGATAAAATAAATAATAATGGAAAGTATAGTTTATGAAAATGATAAATTTGTTTTGCTGTGTGATTGCTATACTAATGTTTTAACAAAAAGCAAGAGTATAACATATAAAATTACTCCTAAAGGCGATTTTTTTCACATGAACTTAAAAGTTTTGGGTGAAAAAATAATAGCTGAATTTCCAAATGGCTTATCATTTTGCGGGAAGGATAAAAAAATATGGATTGAAGCTATAAATGATGCAGATAATTTTATAAAACATGCAACAGCATATATAAAGGATGCTAAAAAAGCAGGCTGAAAAAGTCTGCTTTTTTTATGTGTAAAATAACTAATATCACATATTTTGTTATACTAATCATACAAGGAAATAAGAATAATTAAAAATATGATATTAAACTGCATTGTGCAATTGCTTGCACAAATCGGTCTTGCATGTGGAAGAAAGCATCAAACAATATAACACTATTTTATTAAAAGCAGATACAATAAAAATGGTTTCTGATGAAGAATGCAAACCTTGGTTGATGCAGAAAAGAAATGAATATGTGGTTGATTTAGCTGATAAAGTAATTGTGGTTTGAAATGAAAAACCAAGTGGTACTGTTAATTGTGTTAATTATGCAGAAAAAGATAGCAAAGAAGTTATAAGAATCAATACATAAAAAGGAGGAAAATAAGCAATGACGGAAATAATGATAACAAGAAATGCTGTAGAAAACTTAATTAATGAGTATGCCATTCATAAAGCACAGGAAAATCTAGCTAGATGTAATGCTGATTATGATGAATTATCAGAAGATACAGAGTTTATGTTTCATGCAGGATTCTGCAGATGTGCAGAATCCTGGCTGAGAAGCATTGGTATCTCATTAGAAAGTCCTATAGTGGAGGAAATGATTAGAAAGCATACATAAAGTAAAAAGAAAAAAGCAGTTTTACAAACCATTTTTTTATACAGTACTATATAGAAGAGCTAATGTTGAATGTACGAAGTATTCAAGATGATTTATTCAAACTGTGTTTGTGTTCCAAAAGGGTATTAATTGGAACAATGTACCAACAAGATTGTTGGCAAATTTAGAGGATATGCAGAAAATATCACTGATTCAAGTAAAATTTCCAAACCAAATAATCCATATTAATAGCAGGCAATTATTGTCTGCTATTTTCTTTGCAAAAAAAATAGGATTCATATACTTTGCTATACTAACAATAGACTAAATATTGGGAATTAAATTCCTACCAAAGAAAGGATAATCGTAGATGATGAAAGTAAAATAAAAATCATTGAAAAAACTTATAAGTTTAAATTTATAGATTCAAAAAACTATGAATTATGCATAACAAAAGATATCTTTAATGGTGTCAAAAAAAATAATTCATTAGTTGTAACACAATACAGATAAAGGAGAAAAGTAAAATGAAAATTAAACATATTTGTATAACAATAGCGACATTTATTTTGATGTTTTCACTTGTTGGCTGTGGCATTTTACATGACATAAATGATAATACAGCTTCAGCTACGGAATCAAAAATTCAGAACTACAGCAGTAACGATGGTATTTACGAATTTGTTGATCCAGATACAGGAGTGCATTATTTGGTTTATTGTCATGGACTTGGGAATAGTGGCATGGGTGGCATAACACCGAGACTAAATGCAGATGGATCTGTGATGGTGGATAAAGAAGAAACAACTGAAAGCAAATAGGAAGGAAAAACTTATGGAAAAGTTAAAGAAATACAAAAGAAGCAGATATGAGATGGCAACCATAAAGCCTTCACAGATAAAAACTGAAACAATCAATGGAGAAGCAAGAATATGTATTGAAGACACATATACAAAAGCAGGAGTAAAATATTATGTAATTACTACTGATAGTTCTGGTTTTTCAAGATTTATTCTGTCGGAGGATGAATATGGTGAGTACATCGGACTTGGAAATGATGCTGTGGATTATACAGCATGGAAAGCAACATGTGAGAGAGAAATTCTTTTAATAAAGTGTCCAAGTGGCACAGTTTCTGCATATCCAGATATATATTATGATGTGCTTGATATGTGCCAAAAAGTAAATGATGTCAAAGCAAGCTATAGCTGTCTTGCAGAAAACATAACATATGCATATGGCAGTTTTTTTAAGAAACGTGAATTGGAAATATCAAGAGAAATCATTGATGAAAAGGTATTCAGAATGCAGTTTTTACTGAAAAGCAGACTGAATATAAATAGATATTCTTTTATGGGGGATAAACCATTTACAGAACATGAAATAAAAGAGTATGAAAATATTCTTGATAAGTTAAATCATGATATAGCAGATTATTTCAAAAAAAATCTTGCAAATTAACTATAAGATATTGAAGAAAAGAAAAAAAATCTTACATACTATTATAAAATTCGGAGGGTACAAAGATGGTGGATTTTAGCAAGGATAACTGGAAGCAGGAGTTTAATGAGAGACAGTTTGAACAGATTCTACAGGGATTTGAAGCCGGCTTTACACCAGAACAGGTAGCAGTTTACGCTAATCCAAAATTTAACTGGGATCAGATGCTTGAAATTCGGACAGGTTTTAAGAACGACCTTACAATGGAACAGGTAGCAGTTTACGCTAATCCAAAATTTAACTGGGATCAGATGCTTGAGATTCGGACAGGTTTTAAGCATGGTTTAACAATGGAGCAGGTGGCGGTTTACACTGATCCAAAATTTAATTATGATCAGGTGCGTCAGATACGGTTAGGCTTTGAGAATGGTCTTACAAAAGATCAGATAATGATGTACGCCAATTCAAAATTTAACTGTGATCAGATGCTTGAGATTCGGACAGGTTTTAAGAATGATCTTACAATGGAACAAGTAGCAGTTTACACTAATCCAAAATTTAATTATAATCAGATGCGTCAGATACGGTTAGGCTTTGAGAATGGTCTTACAATGGAGAAGATTGCGGTTTATGCTGATTCAAAATTTGATGATGAGCAGATGATACAGATACGGTTAGGCTTTGAGAATGGTCTTACAATGGAGAAGATTGCGGTTTATGCTGATTCAAAATTTGATGATAATCAGATGATACAGATACGAGCTGGCTTTGAGAAAGGTTTTACAATGGAACAGGTAGCAGTTTACGCTAATCCAAAATTTAATTCTTCTCAGATGTGTCAGATACGGTTAGGCTTTTGGACAAGTTTAACAATGTGTCTAACAATGGAACAGGTAGCAGTTTACGCTGATCCGAAATTTGACAGCAGCCAAATGGGTGAAATTCGGATGGGTTTAGAAAACCACCTCTCGATGGAACAAGTAGCACTTTATGCAAAACCATACTACAAATGGGAGCAGATGGACGCAATTCGGTTAGAACTTGAAAAAGGTCTTACAAACAGGTAAAGATGTACACCAATTCAAAAATCACTAACTTTCAGATGAAAACAGTCAGGACTGCCATGGTGAATAAATTACTAGAAGATGAGACACAACTGACAAATGATAAGTCAGATATATGATTGCTGATTCCAACATGCCATATGAAAAAATGTATCAATTGATAGAAAGAGACAGAGATTATTTCATTTTTTGGGAAAGATTTCAAAAAGTATGAAAAGAAAATGGAAGGATTATCAGAGGGACAAAAGGAAGCAATTAAAAATGTGCTGAAAGAACAAAAACTTACAGACAGTCAGTTAGAAATACTCTCAAATCCTAAATTTACTCCGCTTCAAATAAGGCATGTTGCAGTTGGGTTTGATTTTAAACTGTCAGATGATGTTATGAAAAAGATTGCTGATCCAAGATTTGATACATTTCAGATAAGGGTTCTTGAATGTGGGTATAGGGATGTACTGCTTGGATGTGTGAAGGAAGAAACCATGGAAAAGTTGACAAATCCATCAATTCCATATAAGGAAATGAATTATAAAATTGATGATGATCGAATTGCTTTTTCAAAGGCAAAGGAGGAAAAGAATGAGAATAAGCATGTTAAGTAAAATAAAAATACCTGTATGCATACTTATAGGTATCATATGTTTGGTGATTATAGTTTGGACTGCATCATTTGTAAAAGGATGGAAAAAGAAGAAATCCATAATTAAAGGAGAATCTTACAAGGCAGATTATGTATCATATGGTTCTGCAATAGCAATAACTCTTCTTGCTGTGATTGTTTCCTTTTTTTTAATTATGGATAGCATAATTCCTAATGTAAAAAGCAGAATCTTGTATGAAAATAAAGATAATATTACGACAAAACTATCAGAAAGGCATGAAACAGCAAGAATAAATATAACTGATACATATACAAAAAGTGGAATCAAGTATTATATTTTCACAACAGACGTTTCAAGAAATAGAACATTTACTTGTTCTGAGGAAGAATATGATAAGTATATTGGACTTGGAAATGATGCTGTAGATTGTACTATTTATACTTTATACTGTGCCTCAGATATTTACAAAGATTATTATTTTCTTGAAGATATTGGTCACTTAGAAGCAACAGAAAACACTAAAGATTATAGTTTCCACTCTGACATTTTATGCAGTCCATATTATATAGATAGTGCATATGGAAAATGTTTTGCATATGGAGATTTCTGTTTAGATGTTGAAAATGAAGAAGGTTGGATAATAAAAAATTCAACATGGACAACTGAAATGAGGATTCAGAAATATTCATTTTTAGGAGATACTGAATTTTCAGAAGAAGAACTTGAAAAGTACAAAGATATTATGGATAAAGTAAATAAAAGTATATTGGTCAGACTATAACAAACAGAAAAAAGAAGGAGTAAAACATGGGATACACAGAACTTAATATATGCTTTGACTTAAAAAAAGACACACCTAAAAGTGTTATTGATATCTTACACTATCTAATAGTGACAGAAGATAATGAGCCTTTGAAATTGCCAAATCATCCATTCTTTGAGTGTAGGAATTGGAGAATTGTGGCATGCTGTTATAGCTATTATTTTGATGGATTAACCAACAGTAAAATGATGTTTGATAACATAACAGAACAATATAAAGTAAATATTAGATCAAATCTGAAAAATTATGATGATGTAATTGATTATTTTTTGGATTGGCTTGCTCCATATATGAGTTCTCATGGTTTTATTGGATACAGCAGATTTGAAGAGTTTGAAGATCCAAGTTTAATTTACATTGGTGAAAATAATGAGGTAATTATTAAGACAATTTAAAAAAAATCATATTAAAAATAGGCTTTCTTAAAAGTCTATTTTTTTTGTTGCAAAACTAAGAAATAATGTAGTTTTAGTATAATAACATTAAGCTTTTTGAAGTTTCATTTGGAAATTTGAGGAGGTAAGAAGATGAAGTGTCCTAATTGTGATAAAGAAATGGGTAATAAAACCTATTGTAAAATGGAAGAATTTTATCATTGGAAAGATGAAGAAATTTATTACCAAAAAGTTGAACATGAAAAATTTGTTTGTAAGTCATGTAAGATTACATATTTGGATGGCGAATGGAAAATTCCTGAAAAATATAATCCAACAGAAAAACAGGAAAAGACAATATTATTCATCAACAATCATTTAGGCATGGATTTAAAGCCTATAACAAAACATCAATGTTGGATAGATATTAATAAGTATTTTAAAATGGCTAAGAGAACTCCATTGCATGATGAACAATATTATATTGATATGCAAGAGTATTATGGTATGGATGAAAGTGATTTTTGCTAAATCATCCTGCTCTTAGAAAATGTCTAATTAGAAGACAAGCAGGAGAATAAATGCAGAAAGCATTTGTATGGGTGGAAGAACAGCTTAAACGAAAAAAGCAGAAAGAAATTTCTGTTTTTTTTATTGCAAAAGTATAGCATATTTACATTATGCTATACTAAAAATATAGGAATCAGATACCATTAACTCAGATGGTAGAACACTTGACTTTTAAACAAGCTTTCTAATTTATATAACAATAGGAAAAATGTATATTAGTGGAGAGTTTGATTATAAGTCAAAAGATTGTATTTAAGTAGGAGTGATATTTTGATGAATAAGAATAAATGGACAAGTACAAATCCTAAAGAATTCAAAATAGGAGATATTATTTGCAACAAAAATAATCAAAGTTTTTTGCGATTAGTTTTAGGTATTAGTGATGAAGCATTATGGGTATCAGGTCTTATTCTTTGTGCATTAACTTCAAACGAAGACGTACATCCTATTTATCCAATATTCTTTGATGAAGTTGGAGAAGATTTACTGAGACTTGGAAACTTAAAAGATTTTCAAAGATTTATTGATGATGAAAATATTCAAAAAGAAATCAAAAGAGACATAGAAAAAATCGAATAAGATTAGAATTATCCTTGAAATATGAGTGTCTGAAATATTACGATTCAGTATTTCAAGAGAGATTTAGATATACTAAAGAATTTCCTAATTTCAACGCCAAGTAAAATGCAAAAAGTCTTTGGTTTAGATTGGAGACTTTTATTTTTATCAAGTTGATAAATCACATTAAAATTATATTATAAAGGAAATGGAGGAATAGAAGGATGATTAAATGGAAAGTAGAAGAGATGAAGCTTATGAATGAAGCTTCAAATATATACATAGGCAGAGAAAAGATATATTCTTTTGAAAACACTTCTACAAGAAAAGAGAAGATTGAATTTGTTGATAGCTTGTATGATAACAAATTAAGTTATCTCTTAGATTTGGCAAAGAAATATAAAGAAGATGAAAAATCATTATCAAAAGATGAGTATGGACATATTAGAACAGTATCCTTAAAAGCATGGATTAAGAGAAATGATGTGCTTAATCTTTTGGATAAGGATTATCGTTATGGAAAAATCTACAGAACAAATAGATATCTATGGAGCATTAACGAAAAATCAAATCTTAATGATGATAGTTGCTATGATGATTTTGTAGATGAAATTTTTCATAAAACACTCAAAGGCTTGGAATATGAAGAAATCCGCTACTTTAAGGAACATGATGAATATACATGTTTGAAGAAAAAGGTTATGGAGAAAGCAGAAAAATATGGTACATCTTTTGGGTTGAATATAGCATGGAGTTCATCTGATAACATTTATATTAACTATGATACAAGTAAAGAAAGAAAAATAACATTGGAAGAATGTAGAATATTGCTTTCAAAATATGAAAAATTGGAACAGTATATTGAAGACCTTTCCAATGAGATAAACTTTTCATAAGAGAAAAAGTCTCTGTTTTATATGCAGAGGCTTTTTTTAATAAAAAAAATGGGAAGTGACACTCACTTCCAAACACCCAATATAAATCAATACGAAAAATAAAAAACATTAAGAACTGCAATAAATATAATACCATTATCTTTTGATTTTTGCAATACATAATCAAAAAATACCCTCTTCATTAGTAGGAAGAGGGTGTTGAAAAAAGGAATACTAACAGCTCTTATAGAGTGTGTTGAAGATATACTATATATAACACATGTTACAGATATTCTCAAGATATTTTTAGTTGTAAAAACAGCAATAAGTGTAAGTATTCAGGTTGTAATATACATCAAATTTAAAAGCAGATGAAAAGTTTAGAAAATTTTTGGAATACAATATTGCATGTGTGACATGCAAGAATAATGTATTGATGATTCAAGCAGGATAAGGGAGATATATATAAGATAGAAATCTAAGCACTTTTGTTCATGATGAACAGATGATAGTTTATAGGGTATTTTTCATATAACATGTTCACAAGTAAGGTTAACCATCTAAAATATCAAGATATTAAACAAAATATAAATTTGAAATTGTACATACAGATAACATATTTCGGTCTATTATTTTGTTGTATTGTTGGAATATTACCTTTAGGAATTTTCAATTATTTTAAATCTGAAAGCTGTTCATATTTCTTTTATATGTAATAAAAAGGAGATAGAAAATGAAATATTTTGAAATTCATGTGAAGAATGTTCCAGGAATGTCAATTAATTATGCATATTCCACGTATATAATGACACCTGGACATATAATAAAGGAAACAGCAGTTTTGTATGCTCTTAAAAATAATAAGTTTGTTAATGATGGTGATGAAGATTGCATTGACTATGTAAAAGAAATCACTGAGGAGAGATTCAATGAAGTATCAAAAACATTTCAGGAAAGAAGATTCTTGATAAATTTGAACATTGTGGATTCTTCGTTAGGAATTGAAAATATTGAGCAAATGTTGGAAAAGATTCTTAATGAAAATAAATTAAAAGGAGCATATGAGGTAAGAGAGGATAAATAAAATAGGAATTAAATTCCTTAACAGATATAAATGGCAACTTGATTTCAAGTTGCCATTTATTTTGTAGATATTAAAATTTCATATTTAGACTAAATAAAATATAAAAGGAGATAAAATAAATAGTGAAAGAAAAATTTACAAAATTGATAATGATCTT
>ULVP01004893.1_pt1 | contig 10437 bp, 14 predicted proteins | sample 1959551 | NCBI WGS metagenome assembly ULVP01 (sample SAMEA4835789, study PRJEB28245) | human gut metagenome | biome: gut microbiome; material: fecal sample | place: Denmark | collected 2008 | reverse complement strand
TAACATAATTCTCTTTTTTTAAATTTATTGGAATAGAGTTATTAAATAAATTAGTAACATCATAAAAAAGCTCTGCATTATTTTCAAAATTTTTTTTCATCCACAACACATCGCGACTCTTACTGTAATCACATGATTGCAGCAGTTGTAAAAGTATTAAACCAAGTAATATTTGCATTAAATATTTCATACCTGTTATTTTAAATTTCTCTGAAGGAATGATATTCCTCAATCTGTGATTTTGAACATTCCTCCATTGTTAACTGAACCCTAAAATCAGAAGGGAACCTCTGGATGTTACGTTTGACTGCTTGGTTCAAAGTTCTTGTCTCTACACCATATAGCGTTGCCAAGTCTTTGTCAAGCATAACTTGCTGTCCTCTAATTTCTTTTATTAGAGACTCTATATTATCTACGACAACCAACTGGTCACGATTTGTGACCAGTTCGCCGTTTCCTGTCTTTTTTCAACTGTCTGTCATATTTATATCCATTTTCAAAATCACAAATTGTGACCTTAAACGTATTGTTGTTATATTGCGTACAAAGGTAGTGCTTTTAGCCTTTAAACCACTATTGCACAACCCCTTTCTTTGAAAAGAACGTAAAATCAATAGTATTATTGCGGTGATTGTACTTAGATTAACATAAAGCACTAAAGCAGCCAAAGGAGAACAAGAGCAAGGAAGCCGTAGAGACCAACAAGGACATCGAGCAGTTGTTGCTTTCCATCCAAAAGGTTTTCGATGTGCTTGTGAAAAAGAGAACGGACTTACCTATTCCTACCATTCGTGACGACACTCGTTCGCCAGCCTCATTACGCTGGAGGCAGGTGTGCCGATAAGCTTGAAGAATATACGGCAGTTTTGGGAAATAGAGCCAGCTTGGATTCCATAGCTGGAACTTATAACGGTGTGTTACCACCTAATGTTGAAACAACACTCACATTAAATGCTGATGGTACCTATTTGTTGATACAGTCATACAATGAAAAGTAGAACAAACAGGAAAGGTTAAGAGGAACTTTCCAAGTGCTTGACTACAACATCCTGATGCTTGTGCATCCTTCAAGTGGTGAGCATACCTTCTACAAGGTGAAGGATGCCAACCATATTATTCTGATAGATTCGTTCGGTAATGAACCTAAAAAAGAGGGAAGGAGAAAATATATTCTGAATAAGAATGAATGAAATAATGTGTGAGATAGCTGTGGTCAACTCTTATAATATGATAGCCAAACACAGCTTATTTTACACACTCCACGAATTTACCACTCTACGGACTTTTATTCTTTTAATTTATCAAATAAATCGGCAAGGGATGTATTTTATTTTATATTTAATGTCTGTTTTTGGATTTTTCCTTTATTGTCATAAATCCACTGTACAAATGTTGTATCATTAGTTATTTGGTCTATTATTACTGCACTATTTATTCGCCCTCTTATTTCTTCATAAGAAATTGATATATTTTTATTAGACACTTTGATTAATGGAAATTCGCACCATGAGTCATATACAAGAGAGGAAATTTCAGAAGGTATAAAATACGTTTTCTTTATTATCTCTAACTCATAGTCTTTAAATGGAGGCTCAGAATATTCTTTTAATAAAGAAATTATATATCCTCTTAAAGATTCTTTTTCCTCTCTGTTAGCTACTTCGTATTTATGATGCTCTTCGATAATAAATGTCAGGCTATCATCTTGAATCTCAAAATTGTCTTTCACATATGGTATTGTATCAACGAGCCATTTTTTAAACTGTAATTCATTATTGTTTGTATCAATACGCTCATTTGAAAGAAACACCATCAGTAGCATTACTGACAATATTATTGATATTATTTTCATATACACTTAAGTTTTTGATTTAACACGATAGAAAATATTGGTATGCAAAGGTAGTGCTTTTAGCCTTTGAGCCACTATTGCACAACCCCTTTTTTGAAAAGAACGTAAAATCAATAGTATTATTGCGATGATTGTACTTCGATTAACATAAAGCACTAAAGCAGCCAAAGGAGAACAAGAGCAAGGAAGCCGTGGAGACCAACAAGGACATCGAGCAGTTGTTGCTTTCCATCCAAAAGGCTTTCGATGTGCTTGTGGAAAAGAGTACGGACTTACCTATTCCTACCATTCGGGACGACACTCGTTCGCCAGCCTCATTACGCTGGAGGCAGGTGTGCTGATAAGCTTGAAGAATATACGGTAGTTTTGGGAAACAGAGTTAGCTTGGATTCCGTGGCTGGGACATATTGCGGTATGTTACCACCTAATGTTGAAACAACACTCACGTTAAATGCTGATGGTACCTATTTGTTGATACAGGCATACAATGAAAAGCAGAACGAGCAGGAAAAGCTAAGAGGCACTTTCCAAGTGCTTGACGGTAATATATTGATGCTTGTACATCCTTCAAGTGGGGACAATAAATTCTATAAGGTGAGGGATGCCAACCATATTGTTCTGATAGATTTGTTCGGTAATGAACCCCAAAAAGAGGATAAGAAGAACTATATTCTAAAAAGGAAAGTATAGAAAAATATAAATAAACCGCGTCTAACTATAACTTTTATAGCTTGACACAGCTTATTTCACACGCTCAATGACAAGAATAACAGTGTTAAAATGTAATCGAATTAGAAAAAGAAATTCCTGTTACACCACTGCTTTCTAATTTATCCTTTAAACCCTCCGACACATAGATATTAAAATCGAAAGGCAGTAAAAAAAATAAATCTAAAGACCTATCAAATTTTTCTTTTAATACGATTTTATTTAATGAAACACCAAATGAACCATCTTCGTCTTTCGCTTTTAACTCCATATAGTGCTCATACGACTTTATTTTTATTGGCCCTTTATTTAGAAATTCCCATTCTGTTTGGTAAAACTCTGATTCTTCGTAATTTAAAGCATCTACAAGATTTGGTTGTGATAAGTGCAGCCAATAGTACTCATATTCTTGGTCATTTGTTTTAATAGATGCTTCAAAAAACTGATGTTGCATGACATGTGAACTATCAATTATCTCTTTGACTTTGGAACTGATTAAAAAATCAGTAAATGGACCTGCTGTAGAACTTAAGACATCTGTAAACTTTGCTTTCTTTTTCAAACGAAAACTTAACTTTGGCTTTATGCCCGAAAATATTTTCCAAGAACTGATTTGTTGTGCTTGGAATACAGACAAGCAATCGACTTGCGGATATATGCTGTATGCCTCTTTCTGTAAAATATAATATGTTTTTTCCATCTTTTTGACTTTTAGGAATTAGGGGGTGTGTCAAATCACTATTCCAAAGCATGATTTGCTTTCATTTTCTCATATCGTTTTTTATATTGTGAAATTGCGTCTATTGAAAATGTTTGTTCTTTATATTTCTTTATTCTTTGTGAAAGGGATGTTACTTTCCAGTATTTTTTTTGAGAGTTTCTATGAAGATTAGGATTTTCATAAAGCCCAAATAACTTTATGGATATAATTTCTTGTTCTCTAATTGTAATATCTAGTGAATTTGGGACTTTCAATAATTCTTTTTTAGGAATGATACTAAAATAATCCTTTCCAAAAAACATTACAGGTGCTGCTATAAAAGGCAAATCTTTTATCATTACCATTTTGCCCCATCTTAATCGTGGATTCAGTAGTTTTTTTAGGTAATTGGTCTGCACTGCTGTTCTTATATCAAGTTGATTATATGCAAATAGAAAGATCAGTTTCACATCATCACAAAGACAATTATTCAAAAAATGAGTATCTGGATTAAAATATAGTGTTGGGTACGATACCCATTCCAATACGCATACTACTTGTTCGTTTGAAAATGTAGTGTCTAAGATTTTTGCCCGAAAGAATGGGGTAACTCTTTCATTTGAATATTTACTATCATATAAACTAAAAGAAGTGATTCCTCCGTCAACTTCTGCTTTAGATAATAAATGAGGTAATTGTGGGTTATATTTGACAAGAAATTTTGGGGTAAAAAATTCATTATAGTACACATCCATCTTGTTTGGTGTGAAATTGAGAGAACTTATCATTCTGTCAAAGAAAACACTCAAACTATTTACCTTTAATAATATACAAAACGTAGCGGTTATCATTGAATTATATTTTAAGTTGGCATATACAAAAGCATTTTTGTCACACTAACATAACGGATTTTTGTCGTTTTTCTTATATTTTCAGAAGAGTATTTCAGAAGTAAAACATCTTGTTGCTTCCATGTTAATTCATAATTTGTTACACGAGAGAAGACTACTATCAATACCCAAAACGTTGTATTTGTTTCTTATTTCTGAGGTTTTTTATTCAATAAATAAATTACGCCATCGTGTCTTATCATCATACAAACTTTATATGAGTCATCAAAAATTATTATGTCATCAACTGATGGATACCATATATCACTAAAATATTTAACGATATCATTATAGTCAAAACAGTCTATTGCATAAAAATAATCCCAACATACATAAAGATGTGTGGGCAACTGCCTCTTGCAAATTTCGGATATTAAACAAGACAAATCAAAATCTTTCTCTTCTGCGTTTGTGAAGTTTACCGGGATGCCCTTATCTTGAATAATGTCAAAGACTTGGTTTCGCTCTTGTCTCTCCATATTATATGCCGAACAAAACGAGGCAAAGACCTTATCACATTCTACTTTGGAGAGTGTGACAACATTCATGGTCTGACTGCTGTGGTCCTTTTTGAAAAAATCGAATTTGAATTGTTCCATATATTTTGTTTTGCTTTCGCAAAAATACAATTATTTTGCGAAAGCGCATCTGATTTTCAGAAGAAATACCCTCCACTCTCTTTTTTATTTTTATATCCATGGTCTTCAAAGAGTTTGGCGGTGTCAGATTGCTTCCACTCAGCGAATACGTTGCCCTTGGCTAAACGTATGCTGTTCACTATGTCGATGATGCTTGGTATCGGATATTCCCCGATGTGGAGGATGGAGAACTCGATGGCAGAGATGCGCTGATAGAGGCGACGGTAACGGTCGGAGTTGGCGAGGGAATCCCATGCGGAGAGGATGTTGGCGGTGTGAGATGAAGCTGGAGAACGGCACGCCCTGGAAGTCGGCGGCGATGGCTCGTGCTTTGCCGAATGTCCTTATTCTTATTGGATATGGAGAGAATGATTTGAGAAAGTCAAGGGCGGTGATGGCGCAGACGAACTGATGCAAAGTCAGCGTGGCTTGCTGCTTGCCGTGTTGGACGAGGTAAACGCTGCCGTACAAACGGCAACGCACAAGGACGTTTGCCCATTGGCACAGGCATAGTGCTTGGATTTCCGCCATGGGCTTGTCGGTAGCAAGTTGGCGGAAGAAAAAGAGGAGTTGCGGGTCGGATATGCTCCAGCATAACACCATTAAAATTTGGCTTATGAATACAGAAAACGCTTACATTCCGGTCGAACCGACAAGAGGACGAGGAGGAATCCCTTTATAAATCTCCATTCCAAGATCGCCTATCAGTCAATTTCATGATATAATTGCATTTTCTTTTTCAGGTATTCATCTTTGCCGATAAAATTTTGAGAGCCTATAGCTCCTCCGGCATATTCAAACACTACGAAAGGTGAGTAAACAATAGAGGCCTCAGATTCATTGATTTTCTTTTGTTCATCAGAGGAGAGCGGTATATGATATATCTGATAGTAATACTTTCCCATACCGATGCGACGGAATCCGATACCAAAAGGAGCGTCAGGAATAGCCTGCAAGGAAATAGAAATACAGCCTATTTCATCCAACTCTTTCTTCAGCCATATTAACGAATTTCTGTCGAGACCACTTTGGATTAGTAATGAATCTATCTTTTCCTCGCTCGGATCCCAATTGTATTTCATCTCACCACTGCTGTTTGAGAAATGGAAGATAGAAACATCGCCATGCTCAAATTCAATATCTACGGAACATCCGGGAGTCATTTTATTGTAAAGATTACGATATATCTGCTCCATGCGTCTGCCATATTCTGTATAATGACTTTCCATAATATCGGCATCACATCTGGTGAACGGATTGAGAAATATGAACGAAATCAAAAGAATATTTACACCATTCAACCCCAACAATATTTTCTTATGTTTGCTATTGCACCTTAGCGAACAGACAAATGATATGCAGGCAACAATAAATGCAGGAATGAATAACCAAAAGAACATGGCAATCACCCATACGAATATCAAATCGCTTACAATGAGTCCTAAAAGACACACGGAAAGGAACAATACACAAATGTATTGTATTGTTATCCATAATGTTTTATCGGTCAGTTTCATAGTTAAAAAAATATAAGATTGCGAATGAATAGATATAGAGTGTAACTACGAAAATCCACATGCCGATTTTCCATCTAAGTCTTGTTTTATCGGGTAAATTCCCGAAACGGATATAATATCGTTCACTCCGTTTTTCAAAGTCCATGAACCACCCGCATATAAAATAAACTGCAAGTGTAATCCACGCCAACGTACAATTATGCCAATGGAATATGATTGAAAAGCATAATGCCATCACAATGCCACCATCCAAAAGCCTGATATCATAAACGCTGGGAAGGGTGTCTTTCTTGTTGTTTCTACCCAGAGCCATCAATGCGTATGCACGTATCTGAACAATGTTGTTGAAAATGTATGCAAATACATTTCTTATTCGAATGGTTACCTTCATATCTTACATAGTTTATTTTGTTCGGTAAGACCTCCCTCCTCAATTTATAAATAGAGCAACTAATGCCTTTGCAGAGTCTTTCAATGCTAAAATCAAGGCGTTTAGAACTGCTTTAAGGGGAGTAACGGATATTAAATTCTTTCTTTTCAGACTTACAAAACTATATGCTTAATCCCCTAGATATATCGGGTGAGCCCTTTGTATACAAAGATTCGTCTTGGATAATGCGGTCCCATGCCTTTGAAAGCATATATTCCATCCACAAAATTATAATTATTAGGAGAGATGAGGTTTACGACATTTTTACTTGCATTTGTATTTTTATAATTATAGTAATTTTCTATTTGTTCCGCTATACTGTCAGGTAAACACACGCTTTTAAGTGAATCTAAGCATTGGCCCTTAGATATGTAAGGAACAATGCTACAGATAAAAAACACTATGATTTTTTTAATTATCATGATTTCTATTTTTTGATTGTTCTATAATAATATTTTCCACTTGTCTCACCAAGCAGGAACTATTTGGCGACACGCATATTCAAATTATATATGCTTTTCCGCCAAAGGTGCGTCTCTGCGTTTCTACTCTCCATCCTTCTTCTGTCGCACCATTCAAATAGGCCGATTACTATGGTACATCCTACGATGATGGTAACAATCGTTATGCCAAAAGCCATCCATCGGCAGACACGCCTGGTTCGTTTCTTGCGTTCCATTTTGTTGCTGATTTTAGACTTACTCTTCTGTAAATATTTTTACCTAATCATTCCATTCCTTTATCAATTTATTGTTGACATATCCAGAAAAGAATTTTTCACAAACTATATATGTAGAATCATTCATCATACGCATATAATAGTGTTCCTGTCCCAAAGAATGTGTCTTAAAAAATACTAATTTGTAGCTTCCGTTTAATGGATGTGATAGAGCTTGGATTTTTACAGAATCTTTTGAACTGTACAATTCCCATGTTCCATTAGATTCTTTTATAGACTTTTGATAATAATACCAATCTTTTTTAAGAGAATCTTCATCTATGTCTTCATCTAACAATGTTTTACCTTTAAAATCTATCTCTGGTGTTCTGAGCAAAGGAAGTTCAACATTCTTATTAGAAAAATTAAAGTTTATGCTACTAAACTCAATTTTTGTATTTCTATTTATAACAAGACTGTCAAGAACCATATTCCAATACCCATATAAACGAATTTCCACTTTTTTCGGTGAAAATGTACTTGTCATATATGCAATAGTTAGAATAACCACAGCAATGATAAGAAGGAATCGTTTTCTACTCTTCAATAAGAGGTTTGTATCTTTTATTTTTTGCATCATATCTTCCCATTCTTTTTAATATTTGATTTCCAAGAATTTGTATATTCTTGTCTCTTGTTGAATTATTGTATGCGAAGGTAGTGCTTTTAGCCTTTAAGTCACTATTGCACAACCCCTTTCTTTGAAAAGAACGTAAAATCAATAGTATTATTGCGTTGATTGTACTTTTAGTAATCGCTTCACTCGTTGTACGGTACTTACCCCTTTACCACTCAACTTTGCCACATCCCGAATGGAATACCCCTTGCGGAGCAGACTTATTACTTCCCTATATTCGGCTTTCATCTGTTCTTCCGTTTTTACTGAGCCTACCTTGCGCCCGAGTTTTCCACCTTTCTCTATATACCGCTTCCTTCCTGACTGCAATCGGAATGAGATATTATCACGTTCCAATTGCGCACAGGTCGAAAGCGTGGCTATCATTATAGGAGCAAAGAGGGACGGATGTCCTTCATTGTCCAATAATGTAAGCTGTTCCTTTTGAATATAGAGGTTAATGCCACAGTCAATGAGCTCCTTGACAGAGGCAAGCACCTCAAACGCATTGCGACCCAATCTTGACAGTTCACTGACAAGTAGGATCCCAATGCGGTTTGTTTTGCAGTATTCCATTGCCTCACACAACACTGGACGCTCATCATTATTCTTTGCGCCAGAGATGTGTTACTCAAAGACCTTGCAGACTTCTATTCCCTTATATTTTGCATACTCCGACAAGTCAAGCAAGGTGTTCAGGCGAGCTATATATGCGATTATCCATTTCGGTACGGAGCAGCACGAATCAATCTTCGCCCCGTCCGAAGCCGCTGACATCAAGAGTGTGATGCAGGAGTACGGAGAAACCACCGAACAACAGAAAGCGGTCGGCGCATGGCTCTGTGATTATGCGGAAAGCCAACAGCCTTTTGACGAAACAAAACATCGCCATACACTCAATGAGGTTGACGATGTCGCAGAGGGGAAGTATGATTGGAAGATTGAGAGAGGTCGAGGTGGAATCAGCATATGACGGTTAATCATGATTCCTTAAAATGTAACTTACTCAGCTAAGATTTTTGTACTATGTTTTTTACCATCCCTATATACATCAGTCTTTATCATTATACCTTTTTGTCTTGTTTTATGAGATATTCCTTGAAGGTCTGTGTATATGGTAGATAAGGTGATATCATTCGCCCCATATATGCTTCTCACACTGGAAGCTTTGTCCAACGGTACATATCCACTTTCATTTACAATATTCTGCCCTTCTGCTGTAGTAAGAAACTCAAATAGCTTATATGCAGTTGAATTACTGTCTATATCTGAACGAACAGCCGCATAGACTTCTGTAGTATATGGATATGTATTGGATATGATATTTTCCTTCGTCATTTCCACTCCATTAATACCAATGGCTCTTGTACTTCCATTGTCAACTATTACACTATAATAGTAAAAAGGAGAATAACCAATCCCTTGTTTATCTTCCTCAAGTTGATAGTACGGAGACATCATCGTGAGGCCAACTTGTAATTCGGGAAAATCTCCAATAGTCAAGCCATCCATTACAAGTGTCTCGAATTTCTCTTGACTCCCTGAATTACGGTTACGAACATACGGATTGATTTCTTCATCGTTCCCACCGACTTCTTTCCAGTTCGTTATTTCTCCAGTATATATTCTTTGAAGTTGGCTGATTGAAAGATTGTTTACGGGATTCAAAGGATTAACCATAAAAGTCAACGCGTCTTTGGCAATCGGTTTTCCAATAAGAGTTACCCCATTTTCTTCAGCATAAACCTTTTCATCCCTTGAGATTAACCTTGCCGCGATAACCATTTCAACCTTATCATCTATCAGATTCATGAAAGACATATGTGTATTTGACTGTTTTAGACAGTGAGTGTTCAAATAGATTCGTTCATCTTCAGAACAGGTATATTCTGGAACTATCATTTTAATATCAGCTCCAGGTTCTTGAGTGAATGGGCGACGTTCCCATTTATAATTAAACCCAAGAATCTTACACATAAGAATTGTTCTCAATGGGTCTGTTGAATCTGACCCATCGATAATAGGAAAATTATCAATGGTAATATCGGAGATGGGAGGTGCTGACGGTGTTTCCTCTGCTGAACATGAGACTACACTAATCAAACTCAAAAACAAGATGCTTTTTTTTATGAATGTCATTATTTCGATTTTTTATGTATTGGACCTTAATTCCGCAACTATTTAGTTTAACGTTATTTATAATATCCTGAGCAACAATAAGTTGCTCAGGATATTGCTATATCAGAAATTTCACCTATCATAGTGTTGCAATACCAAAGACGATAAAAAGTCAACAAGACATGGCAAAAGTACAAATAAAATCCGAAAAACTCACTCCTTTTGGAGGAATACTTTCAATCATGGAGAA
>ULVP01038007.1_pt1 | contig 10485 bp, 8 predicted proteins | sample 1959551 | NCBI WGS metagenome assembly ULVP01 (sample SAMEA4835789, study PRJEB28245) | human gut metagenome | biome: gut microbiome; material: fecal sample | place: Denmark | collected 2008 | reverse complement strand
AGGAAAGACTATTGTTTTGGAACAGAGTAAAGAATGATTTGGTCGAGTAAAAATTTCTTTTATATCAAAAACCTGTATGTGTATTCATATATGTGAGACAGTAAAAACTTCTCCTTCATATCTTAGAGACATCTTTGTTACATATTTAACCATGTTGAAATTTATAGGAAAATATGACATACTATTATATAGTAGTTTTTTTGTATTTGCACACAATATGTGTGCAAATGCAGTGCGTTTTAAGTAAAAGCAGACTGCCAATATCATTCCAAAAAATGAGGATGTTATTATGAACCTTATGATATGCGATGACCAAAAAAGTGAACTTGAAAATATGGGGCAAATTGTTTCCGAATATGTTCTTACACATTCGGAACTTTCGCTAACCGTGAAATGCTTCTTAAATCCATTCGATATGCTGGATGAGATGGGCAAAAGCGGTGTTCCCGACATTGTACTGTTGGATATTTGTATGCCCGGTATTTTGGGTACTGAGGTTGCACGGGAGATTCTCAGCAAAAGAGAAGGGGATACTGACATTATCTTTCTAACCACAAGCCCCGATTTTGCGGTGGAAGCGTTTGCCCTTCATGCGGGCGATTATCTTACAAAGCCGTACACTAAACAGCGGCTGACGGATGCACTTGACAGGCTGATTGAAAAGAGGCGTAACCGTTTATACATTCCTGTTTCGTGCGGAAAGGAAATTCACCGCATAGATTTGTTTAATGTTTTATATGCGGAGGCAAAAAATCACAGTGTGGAAATCCATTTGAAATCCAGGAAGTGTTTGAAAACGCACACGACTCTTAAGGAGTTTAAAAATATATTTCAGACGGCAAACGGTTTTGTGGCGGTCGGCGCGTCGTACATAGTCAATCTGCGCTGTGTCCAAAGTCTGCTTGAAACAACCCTTGAAATGTCAAATGGGGATCGCATACCCGTTCCCCGACGGCTGAGGGGAGAACTGAAAAAACAGTATTTTGATTTTTACACAAGGGAGGCAACAGAAAAATGACACGACAGCTTGTGGCGTTAACACTTATAGTCCTGATGCATATTGTTTGCTTTGCTATTATGACCGAACGGAAATATTCTGTAAAAAAAACAGTTTCAATTTATTTCGCATTTTTAACCGTCTTTGTCTGTTTTGCAATGCTCGCTTCACGGGTATTGTTTGACATTCATTCTTTTTATGCTACTTCTCTTACGTTTTTAAGTACAATGCTTGTGTCGTTTATTATTTTCATGGTGACGTCGGCAGACCCTGCCTGTAAAAAGGTGTTTTTGTTTCTTAGCTATTCGTCGATGTTCTGCATTTTTTTCTGCAGTTCAGCTATGATAAGCAGCGTCTGGTTTAAAGACGACTTCGGTATCGCTGCCGTATATGTGAAAACAATCATAAGAACCCTGTTGTATCTGCCGGTAATATGGTCATATATCGTCTTTTTGCGTCCGGCGATACGTGAGGTTTCGGGTTCAAATAAAAAAATCTGGCACTCTATTTCGCTGGTTTCTGTACAGTTTTTAAGTGTATTTTCTATATTTTGCTTCATTTATACTATGAAAAATGACTTCAGGGCATGGTATAGTCTTTTGTTTGCAGCCACTGTTCTGATTTATTTTTCGGTATTGTTGATTAGTTTTGGTATGATCCGTTATATGATAAAGGAAAGTCGAATGGAGTTGATTGAAGAAAACATGAAGCATCTGCAAGACCGGCTTAAAACTGCAAAAGAAAACGAGATGTCTGCCAAAACCGTCCGGCATGATTTCCGACATCACAACCAAAATATTGCCACAATGATCCAAAAGGGAGAAACCAATGAAGCTCTGCACTACATAGAACAGTACAATGAAAGTCTGGACGCTGCAAGAACGAAAGAATTTTGTTCCCATGTGACGGTAAATGCAATACTTAGCAGTTTTTATATCAAAGCGCAAAATGACGGAATTTGTATTTCAATTGAAGCGGACACGCAGGAAGGCACCAACATTAGTGATATGGATTTTGTCGCTATACTCTCAAATATTTTGGAAAATGCTGTCAATGGCTGCAAGGAATGTGGTGCTCATAGTAAGATAAATGTCAACATCCGAACTGTTTCGGATAAAACGGTTATTGTGTGTAGCAACTCCTGTAAACCGGGGCTTGTTATCGAAAATAATATGATAAAGCATAGGGGAATCGGCATTGAGAGTATGCTGACAGCGGCGAGAAAATACGATGGCGATATAAGTTATCGTTTAGAGAATGATGTACTCACCCTATGTGTTATTCTGAAAAAATGATTTTGAAAACCAATTGCGTTCAAAAAACGACCAATTACGAAGAAAACCATCCGTAAGGATGGTTTTTTGTTATACTTTATTAAATTTAATGTGTCAGGAGGTTAGAATACGAGCGTTTTTAGTAAGAAGAAGCTGACCTTTGGCAAGGCGGTAAAATTTAATTATGAACGAGGGCATGAAAAACTGAAAACAGATCAAAAACTCTTAAAAACATATAAACAGACAGACTTATGGGAAGGGGAATGGAACGAATTATGAAGGATAAGAAAAAGAGAATAGTAAAACGCCTGGCGGCGGTGACCTTGAGTCTTATTATTGTGCTTTCTCAGATTGGTGGTACAGCACCATGGAACAGCGGATTTGCTGTCCGTGGGGCGGAGGTATCTTCACCTATAGTTTTGAAAAGAATAGACGGCAGCGGAGAAGCCTTCATTTACCACAGCTTTGTGGAAACAAAGTCCTTTACGACAGGTCAGACTTATGCATTTTTAAACGGCATTTTCAATTATGACGATGGTGTGTCCGCGCTTGGAGCAGGAGCAATCTTAAAGGCGACGGATGTGACAAACAGATCCGCCCACTACATAAAAAACAAGTATGGAACAAATGCCAAGGTAAAGGTTTATGTGGACGTAGTTACACCGGGCAAGGATTTTGATAACTGTGTAGTCGGAGGACTTTATGAGGTTCCGAATTCCGGAACTCCTACGGGATACCGTTATTTTTGCGGATATGGCGGAGCACAAAACTGCGGGCCATACTACGCTTATAACTATGAGAAGGAAAGTATTACCTCCGGAGATATATCGGCGTCATTGAATGATATTGAAAAGCAAGGTTCGGGAAATTCAAAGGATTACACAGTAACGATTACATATGACGGAAATAAAAGCAAGATTTTAGACCACGGAAGTTATACAGTTAAGTTTACTACTCCTGACAAGGTAAAATTTGTTGTTTCAGACAGCGAGGGAAATTCCATTACGGCGAATTTTCAATGTCCGCTGGCTGTACGCTATGATGGAAACAACGAAAATGCAGGTAATATTCCTTCCACTCAGGCGACTTGGAAGGGAGAAAGCATCAAAATATCTACCCAAAAACCAACCCGCGCCGGTTATTCGTTTGTGAACTGGAAAGATGCTGAAACCGGCACGACATATGCGGCAGGACAGAGCTTTACTCCTACGAAATCAACGAGGCTTTTAGCTCAGTGGAAAGATAGCCAGGCACCGAATGTTGGCTATACGCCTACTCAGGTTATGACGGGAGACTCCGATGAGGCTGTGAAAGACGCGGTGCGGGCTGCGCTCACTATCACGGATAATGAGCCTGCTTCAGAATGTACGGTTACTGTGACTTTACCAGCATACTTTACTAAAACACCGGGGAATAAAAATGCTACGGTAAAAGTCACGGATAAGGCAGGAAATACCACTACAAAGATCTGCTCAGTTTACGTTTCTTCTTATGTGGATATTTCGACACCGGTTTTCACGAAAGATACAAAAAATCTCACCTCTACGTTGAACAATCCCGGCACTGATGCAGTTACAGAAAGTGGCTTTGTTTGGGGCGTTATGAACTCACCGAGCCTTACCGTAAATAACGGAAAAGCAACAACGACGACCATAGCAGGTAAGGCGGGAGACAAAATTTCCGTTACGGCGGATAATCTGCAAAAGGGTGTAAAATATTATGCAAGAGCGTATATTACCGCAGGCGGAGTTACTTATTACAGCGAGGAGATCACAATAGGGCTGGGCCTACCCGCATACGGTACTTTTACAATAAAAAACAATGGTAGCAATACCTTTACGGTGACAAGAAGCGGCGGCAGCGAGGGCAGCCAGACTGTCTATTTCCGCACGGTAAATGGTTCGGCGGTAGGCGGCACGCACTTTACACACAAAAATGGCACATTGACCTTTAAAGAAGGAGAAACATCAAAAACCATAACAATAAGCGAAAAGACAACAAACACACCGTATAGTGGCAAGCCAGCCACCGCTTATAGTAACGCAGACCGTACCTATTCGGTGGAAATCTACCGCATAACGGGTGGCGGAGCCCTTGGAAGTCCTGCAAATGCAACGAGGACATTGAAAAAAGTTAGCGGATATACGGTGGACAGAACTGTGTACAATGAGACGGAAAGAGCCGTAACCATTACAGACAGCAACAAGTGGGTTGCTGACCAGTCAGGTACCGGAGACTGGAAAATATATTTTCAAAATAGCAGAGGAAAAAATACCAATCAGATAAATTTCAATGTAAACAAAGCCATTGACTCATCCTATTTAAAGGCGACGGCATCCGGATTTTATTACAGAGCATACTTTAATTTTAAAGAAAAAGAAAATGGATACCAGCTTGCGTGGATGGGAAATCACGCCCCGAATAGTTGTGGTCCTTCTACGATCAGAAGCAAGTCGGCAATACCGATAGACGACAGCAAGTTTGGCAGTGCTTACTTTACCGCCACATGGGAGACGGGTTCAGGTACAACTAAGCCTGATGGCGCATTGAATCTTCCGGCTATGACCGGAACACAGATTTCTGCGGTAAACGGAACGAATGCAGCAAGCGGTAGAAGAGTCGAAAACAACAAATACATATTGTTTGACATTAACGATACCGCTCATGTCTGGTTCTCGTCAGCCGGTAGTGGCGAAGATATCTGGTACATGAACAGCTATAACGATTACACTATGATTTACGACCCTATTGAACCCCAGCTTGTGGCAGTTGCTCCTATGGCAGGAGGTACTTACAAGATTGGAGATTCATTTATAGTTTCGTTAATTTTTGACGAAATTGTAGATAGCACGAACAGTGGCACTCTTTCAAGTGTTAAGGTGAACACATCATGGGGAACGGCCTCTTATGTTGGAGGAGCGAATACAAACGTTCTCTATTTTAAGGGGACTGTAGCGAATAACGCAAGTGGAAAACTCACTGTAAACGGATTTACAAATCCAAGTTATATCAAGGATATGTGCGACGTTACAACTACAAAGGCGACAACAAGCGGCACGGGTACCACAACTGCAACCGTTAACACATCCGTTCCGAAATTCACCGTTACGGGAAACGGAATTACCAATGGCACGGGCAAAGCAACGATTAAAGTTGATGCGGATCAGACAAAAACCACGGGAATGAGTTACGCATGGTCGGATTCAACGACTGCACCGACAACAGGTTGGGTGGAACTTTCATCATCAGAGCTTACCACCGCAAAAAAATCAGGGCTTTCGCTATCCATTCGTAAAAAACCGGGTAGTGGCACAAGCAATGGCAAGTGGTATCTTCATGTAAAAGCAGTTTATGCTACAACGGGAGCTTCGGATTACAAAAACGTTTGTCTTGATTTCGGCACGGCGTCAACCCCCGCAACGGGAAGCACACCACCAACGCTCACTGTTACGGCTAATAATACGAATTGGGCTACAAGCAGAAGCATAAAAATTTCGACAACCGGTGCAAAAACTCTGAAATACCGCAAGTCGGATGCAACCACGTGGACAACATTAAGTTCAACTGCAACAAGCGTTACAGTTACAAATAACGGTTATTATACATTCCTATTGACAGCGGGAGATGTTACTGTTTCCGAAACTGTTCAGGTTGAAAAAATTGATCGGGAAGCCCCTACGGCTTCTGTCGGAGAGTTGACAAGCGGAACCGTTGAATCACCAAAAAGTGGTGTTTATACAAAAATTGTTTTACCTATAACCTATGCCGATGCACATTCGGGAGTAAAAACCGTGCAATACAGGTGGACGAACAGCACTGTAACACCGACTTCGTGGAGTACACTTCAGACAGGTGCAAAAACAGTTGCTTATACGGCGACCGAAAGAGTGCTGACAACTAAATATCTGCATATTAAGGTTTTTGATAATCTTAGTCACACTTGCACAGCCTATTCGCAGGCTTATACGGTGATTTCCCAAACGGCGGTTGAGAATCATGCACCGACGATTACCATAGAAGGTGCACCGACAGCATGGACAAACGATATGGCGACATTAACCTGGAGGCTTTCAAATTACACCGGAAAAAATTACGAAGTTATTTTACCGGATGGCAAAACAAGCATAGAGCCAAATGGTCAGGTCTGGGCAAGGCAGAATGGCGACTATACGGTGACTGTCCGAGATCTTGACTACGGCGGAAAGAACAGTGCAACTATAAAGGTTGATAAACTTGACTTTGACCCACCGACTGTAACCGTAAGCGGTGGTTCAAACAGCTGGTCGAAAGATGATCAGGTCATTACTATAACCGCAAGCGATAGTCAAAGTGGCGTTGGCGAAAAATGGTACAAAGTAGTTTCAAATACCGAGGAAATTCCAACCGAGGGTCTGACGAAGCTTACCGGGAATACAATTACCGTAAGTGATGAAGGTAAGTATTACATTTATTACAAGATTTACGATAATGCAGGGGACACGGAGACAGGCAGAGAAGCCAATAAAACAGAGGGCTTTAAGCTTGTTCAAATAGACAAGACCCCTCCTGAAATTACCTTTGGTGAGTATTCCGCAGGATCGGGAATGACTGTGACTGTAAAGGACGGTGAGGACGGTACAGGTTTGTCGGGGCTTGCTTCGGTTACATATAAGATAGAAAACAGCGAGGAAACTCTGAAAACAGAAAACATTTCGGTAAGCGGGAAAACCAATGTTAGCTTTACACTGACGGAAATCCCCGCAGGAGATATAAGGATAACTGTAACATCCGTTGATAATGCGGGAAACAGTTTTGTAAGTTACAAGGACATTCATGTTGACATTGTCAGCGTGGATATCACATGGGGAGACATGGAATTTACTTACTCGGATGGAACATGGAACGCAGAAACTCATACCTACGAGGGTGTCGGCTGGAGTCCGGATAAAACGGATGGAAATAAAATTACCGTACAAAACAGTGGCGATGTTGAGGTCAGCGTATCCTATCGATACACGCAGACAAAGAGTCAGGTGTCCGGTGGCTTTACCGATGGGGAAGCAGTTATTACCGCACCGGTTGTCCTTCCGGCAGCAGAAAAGAAATCTGCGTGGTTGAGTTTAAACGGAAAACCGACAGAATCAATGGAAAAATCGGTACTCGGTTCGGTAACAGTAACAGTTGGAGGTGATTAAGTATGACCGATGACAAGAAAGAAAACAAAAAAAAGTGGCTACTACTTTTGCTTTTGCTACTTATTACAATTGCCGCGGTGGGATTAAGCGTTTGGGCGATATGGTTTCGTGATGGTGATGCCATCCTTGCTCCAGATTATGCACCACAGCAGGTTGAGGAAAACGCCGAACCAATCGGTGACGATGGGGAGGAAAAACTCTCACAGCCAGAGGGCGGCGGAGCAGTAGGTCTTACCTATGCAAAAGAGGTAGATATCAGCCTTTCGGATAAGAAGGCAACACTTTTGTTTGCCAATCCGACAAAATCCAATCAGGATATGGTACTTCAGCTTGTAATAGATGACGTTGTTATCCTGCAATCGGGTAGATTGGAGCCTGGCAACAGGGTTTCCGCACTGAACCTTTTGGACGGTGCCGAAAAGAAGCTTGCTGCAGGAGGCTATGACGGAAAAATCGTTGTCCTGTATTATGACCGCACAAGCGGAGAAAAAGCTATGGTCAATACGGAAATTCCCGTAACTGTAACGGTGACGGAGTAGTACTTTTTCGCCTGCAAGGGCGTGAAATATATAAACATAAAGAAAGGAATTTTTAATATGAAAAAATTATTTGTTATGCTTTTAACTCTTACGATTTTAGCAGTACCGGTTACCGCCTATGGGGGAGAAGATACCATAGGCAAAAACGAAAACCGAAGCATTGATGTGCAGGCAAAGTATGCAAACGGTACGGACACACCAGATGTTTACAGTGTAAACGTTGTATGGGGAGCAATGCAATTTACCTATTCTGCCGCAGGTACCAGAGTGTGGGATCCTTCTAAACATCAATATACCGACAACATCACAACAAATTGGACTGCAGACGGAGATACGGTCACCGTAACTAATCATTCCAACAAGGATGTGAATGTGAGTTTTGCTTATGCAAAAGCTTCCGGTTTTGAAGATGTAAACGGTGCATTCAGTGTGGAGTCTAAAACGCTGAACGCAGGTACTGTAGATGATGTGGCGGGGGCTGACGGCGTAAGTACTAAACTAACGCTTTCCGGAACCCTTGCAAGTAATATTACCAATTTTACAAAAGTCGGTTCTATTACAGTTTCCTTGAATTAATTTGTATTTTATATCAGAAAGGAATATAGAGAAATGAAAAAAATATTTGCAATTATTATTTCTTTGGCGCTACTTTCTACGGCGTCTGTAACTGCCTTTGCGGCAAGTCCTATCACAGCTAAAGATGGAAGTGACTCCGCAGTGGTTAAGGGTACTTATGTTGCGGGCGATGCTTCAGCAACAGTTTACAGTGTAGATATTGCCTGGGGAAGTATGGAATTTACTTATACAGACGCTTCAAAAGGAACATGGAATCCGGATACGCACGGCTATGACGGTGCCAAGGCTGCTACATGGAGTTGCGCGACAGACGCAAACAAAATCGAAGTCACAAATCATTCTAATGCCAATGTAACTGCACAGCTCAGCTATGCACCTGAGTCAGGATACAACGGAATTAGCGGAAGTTTCTCTGATGGTGGGACACTGAATCTCAATAGCGCTGTAGATACTAGATATTCAGCCGCACCTTCGGGTAGCGCAACTCTCAGCCTGACCGGAGATCTTGCTTCCGATACTTCTGCAAAAACAAAAATCGGTGTAGTAACAGTGACCCTCGTAAACGAATAATATCATCGGAATTTAGGATGCGTGCTAACATGCAGCCTGTGTTATGATGGAGATTATCCCTGATTTCTGCTTATCAAGATAATGGGGAGAGGATATGAGGGATGGTAAAAAATGTACAGGAGTCTAAAAATATGAAGTGTAAAGCCATTTATTTCTCTGCTGCCATTTGCTTTCTTGCTGTTCTCGGAATGGTCCTGTCTTTTGTTCTGACAGGTGGAAGAACTGAGCAACCAAAGTTTACACCGCCGCCATTTGAGGAAACAGCACAAAGTGGTATGCCAGATGTGGCGGACGAAAGCTGGACGCAGATTTATAAGGATGGAATGAATTTCTCAACCCATATATGCGGCAAAGTCGTTTTGAATGGTAACTCCGCGGATGTGTACTTAACCAATGATGAAGGCAACAAGGTCTGGTTAAAGTTGCGCATTCTTGATGAAGAGGACAATATTCTTGCCGAAACAGGACTTTTAAAGCCGAATGAATATGTCAAGACGGTTACATTTGACAAAATTCCTAAAAGCGGAGCAAACATAAAACTTAAAATAATGGCGTACGAGCCGGATACTTATTATAGCGCCGGAGCTGTAACGCTGAATACCACTGTGGGAGGATGAAAATATGAAAAAAACAGCTGTTCTCATTGCCAGCGTTATATTGTCCATTTTTTGTTCTTTGCCGGTTTTCGCCACCGGGAACAATCTGCCGGAAGAAAAGACGATCGGCGTGTTTGCAAAAGCGGTTTATACGCTTCCTGATGGCTGTTACGGTGCAAAAAAAGACAATGACGGACATTATGTTGTAGAATTACCTGACGGCATTAAGATTACATTGACATCGAAATCCGATGTTACTTCCTTACGAATGGTGATTTTTCCAATTACCAAACAGGATAAACGGGCTTATCAGTGGATTTCAGACTGTACAACTAATCTCGGAACCAATATTTTGTTTTATGAAATTTATTTTATAGATGGGTACGGAACTCGTGTTGACGTGAAGAAGACGCTTCAGGTGAACATTACCTTGCCAAAGGGCTATGGTGTGCCTAAAGTAGCTAAGATTTCCACAAACGGAAGTCTATCACAGCTTGTTTCAAAAAGCGATATCAATAAAATATCCTTTACCATTGATAAAGGAGGATACTATGCCGTTGTATCAGCGAGGGCTGGTAGTACCGTTACACATATTTTTCCTAAAACCGGCGAAAAAAGCATGATAAATATTTGGATTGCTTTGTTTTTTGTCTCCGGAATAGGCGTAGCGGGAACCGCAGTCTATGGAAGAAAGAAAAAATATTCTGCAAAATAATGTGGGTATAATACCAAGCCGCAGCGAAAATGAAATTCGCTGCG
>ULVP01040220.1_pt1 | contig 10525 bp, 8 predicted proteins | sample 1959551 | NCBI WGS metagenome assembly ULVP01 (sample SAMEA4835789, study PRJEB28245) | human gut metagenome | biome: gut microbiome; material: fecal sample | place: Denmark | collected 2008 | reverse complement strand
CACAGACGGACCACAGCTTGCATTGGTGACATGAACCCCTACTCCAAAGTTCTGAAGTGTCTGCTCCAGCTTTAATGCTGTGGCACGCAGATGTGCATCGGAATCTCCACCGCCCTTTTTCCCTTTTACCAGAAGATTCATCGGTGGAATGCGGTAAATCTTCTGCGGCTGCTCTTCCATTGCTCTGACAGACTGCTCTACACTGGCTGTCTCGGCTGCAACTGCCTGTGCATTTTCTTTCGTATTTTTCCTGTTCCGTCTGGCCGGCATCTCCTGCGGATCAGATGGCATCTGCATTGCATCAGGTACTCCTTCTTCAGCAGATCTTTCTGTTCCGGTCATCTCTGTCTCTTCTGCTGTAAGCGGTTCTGCACGGTTAATAACAAACCGCCCCGGATCCGATTCTTCGCTATCCCCTCCGTCAGGGACTGCTCCTTCCGGGGTCAGTTCCTGGATCTCAGGAGATTTTCTCCGCCTTCTGCTTTTTCTCTCCTGCGGTACTTCCTCTTCTCCTTCCCCATGCAAAAGAGTCGTTGCAAAGGAAACTCCTCTTGCCTTTTTCTCTTTTCCACCAGGAACTCCTGCTCCCCTCTCTTCTGTCTCCTGAGCTGTCTGCCGCTCTCTTTCTTTCCTTTCCCGCTCTTTCGTACGGATCACTGCGGTTTCCTGTCTCTTTCTTTTTGCCTCTTCATACGCGACTTTGCTTTTCCGTCCGATGGGAGACAGAAGAGAACGCTCTGTGATCAGGATAATACTGATGATTCCCAGTACAACCAGGATCACACCGGCACCGATCTTTCCAAAAAGCGGACAAAATAACCGGATCAGACAGCCTCCTGCGAAACCTCCTGCATTCTTATGCTCACTGGATGCGACATAATAAGAAAATAATGTTGCATTTTTATCGTATGGATGGAACAAAAGCTCAATCATTCCGCACAGGATCAGAAATAATGCAGCAACTGCTCCTAATTTTATGTAAGCATGGGAATTTCCCTTATTGGAAATTCCAAATGCAACTGCTCCAAATAAGATAAACGGCAGAAAATATGCCATAAATCCGAAAATGCCAAAAACTACCGATGACACCGTCTTGCCTACAATTCCACCCAGTCCAAAATTACTGAGGACAAGAAGGATACACACTGCAAGCAGTCCCAGAATGATGATCTCCCCTCTGATCTCATCCCGGTTCTGACTTTGTCCGGATTTCTGCTGCGTCTTCTTTGCCGTACTTTTTGTATTCTTCTTTCCTTTTGTTGACTTCGCAGCCATATAATTCCCCCTTATTTTCACATACTTATTTCAGTATACCATCAATTTTTTTTAGTGTCATCAAAAAAATGATCCGGTTTTTCCTGCTCCTTTTTTCTTCTCTCCTCATCGATCAGTTCATGAAGTTTCTGAAACGCTTCATGAATCCCTCCCACTCCATCGATCATTCCCTCTCTGACAGCTTCCTCTCCCTCCAGCATTGTCCCCACATCTTTCACGAGCTGTGTTGAATCCAGCATCAGCTCCACGATCCGTTCCTGGGAGATATGAGAATGGGACGCAATGAAGCGGGTAATGCGGTCCTGGGTACGCTCCATATTTCGATAACTCTGGATCACTCCGATGAACATTCCAGAAGAACGCACCGGATGAATAATCATCGTGCCTGATGGGACAATAAAAGAATAGTCTGCAGATACAGCCAACGGTCCTCCGATAGAATGACTTCCTCCAAGGACCAGTGATACGGTCGGTTTTCCAAGGGATGCGATCATTTCTGCAATTCCAAGTCCGGCTTCTACATCTCCGCCCATTGTGTTTAAAAGGATCAGTACTCCTTCGATCTCATCATTTTCTTCTGCCTCCGCAAGCCGCGGGAGCAAATGTTCATACTTTGTAGCCTTTGTATTTCCGGATACATTCTCATGTCCTTCAATCTCACCGATGATCGTCAGAAGCTGAATCCCATACGGGTTTCCCTTTTTTCCCAGTTCCATCGTCCCCATTTCGCGGATCTCTTCATTTTCCTTATTTCTCTGCTCCTGTTTTGTATCCATTTTATCTGTTCCCATAGATTCTACCTCCTGCAAGTTCTGAACCATAGTATGAACAGATTTATAATAAATATGTAGGAATACATACAACAGTCCGGGGCGGAACATACGATCTGTATAGACACTCTGCCACTGTCAGTTTTTCCTTCATACCCCGGTATAAAAAAGAAGATACAAATGTATCCAATTTACACTTGTACCTTCTCATCGTTATTAATCTTCCAAAGCCTGCTTTACATCAGCGATCAGGTCTTCAATATTTTCAATTCCAAGACTGAAGCGGATCAGATCCGGCTGTACTCCTGCCTCCAGAAGTTCCTGCTCATTCATCTGTCTGTGTGTATGACTTGCCGGATGCAGGACACAGCTTCTTGCATCTGCCACATGCGTCACAATAGCAACCAGTTTCAGCTTATCCATCATTTTCACGGCAGCTTCTCTTCCACCCTTTAATCCAAAAGTGATGACACCACAGCTTCCATTCGGCATATATTTCTGCGTCAGATCATAATACTTATTGCCAGGTAACGACGGGCAGTTTACCCATGCTACTTTTTCATGTCCCTGCAGATATTCCGCCATCTTAATTGCATTTTCACAATGTCTTGGCATACGCAGATGCAGACTCTCCAGTCCAAGATTCAGGAGAAATGCATTCTGCGGTGACTGGATCGATCCTAAATCTCTCATCAACTGGGAAGTTGCTTTTGTGATATAAGCACCTTTTCCAAATTTTTCTGTATAGATGATTCCATGGTAAGTCTCATCCGGTGTTGTCAGTCCGGCAAATTTATCTCCGTAAGCAGCCCAGTCAAAATTACCGCTGTCAACAATCGCACCGCCTACACATGTTGCATGACCATCCATATACTTTGTTGTGGAATGCGTCACAACATCAGCCCCCCACTCAAACGGACGGCAGTTGATCGGTGTAGCAAATGTATTATCTACGATAAACGGAACCCCATGCTTATGTGCCGCCTTTGCAAATTTTTCAAAATCCAGAACGACCAGTGCCGGATTTGCAATCGTCTCTCCAAATACTGCCTTTGTATTATCCTGAAATGCTGCTTCCAGTTCTTCTTCCGTGCAATCAGGATCAACAAAAGTAGCCGTCACACCCATTTTACGGATTGTATGAGCAAAAAGGTTATATGTTCCGCCATACAGGGCAGATGCACATACAATATGATCTCCCTCTTCTGCAATATTCATAATGGCATAAAAATTAGCTGCCTGACCGGATGAAGTCAGCATTGCCGCTGCTCCGCCTTCCAGATCACAGATCTTTGCTGCTACTGCATCATTCGTCGGATTCTGCAGTCTTGTGTAAAAATAACCGGATTCTTCCAGGTCAAATAAACGTCCCATCTGCTCACTGCTAGTATAACGGAATGTAGTACTCTGATAGATTGGAAGAACTCTTGGCTCTCCATTTCCCGGTTCATATCCTGACTGCACACACTTTGTCTCAATTCTGTAATTGCTCATTTTCTCTTCCTCCTTGAAATTTTCTTAAAAAATGGAGCAGGCTGTCAATTTCAGCTTGCTCCATATCTTTTTAGTAGGTTATTTATTCATTCCAGTTATGATATACATCCTGCACATCATCATCTTCATCAAGCAGATCCAGTGTCTTCTGGATGTTCTTGATATCCTCTTCTTTTGTAAGGTCAACATAAGTCTGAGGAATCATCGTAACTTCCGCAGAAGCCATCGCAATTCCTTCCTCTTCCAGCTTCAGACGTACATCACTGAAATCCTCCGGTGAAGTAAGCACTTCGTAGCTGTCCTCTTCTTCATTAAAATCTTCAGCACCCGCATCCAGTGCAAGCATCATCAGATCATCTGAGTCCATATCACACTCTTCTTTATCGATAATAATCTGTCCCTTTTCATCAAACATAAAAGAGACACATCCTGGAGTTCCGACATTTCCAGCTCCCTTTGTAAACGCATTTCTTACATTTGATGCTGTACGGTTCTTATTATCCGTCAGAGTCTTTACGATGATGGCTGTTCCGTTCGGACCATATCCCTCATATGTAATACGCTCATAATTATCTGCGGAACCTTCCCCGGCTGCTTTCTTGATATTTCTTTCGATCGTATCATTCGGCATATTGTTCGCTTTTGCCTTTGCGATCACATCACGAAGTCTGCTATTATTCACCGGATCAGCACTTCCACCTTCTTTTACTGCAATCGCAAGCTCACGGCCGATCTTTGTAAATATCTTTCCCTTTGCTGCGTCATTCTTCTCTTTTTTGTGCTTAATATTCGCAAATTTAGAATGTCCTGACATACTTTCATTCTCCTTTTCTATCTGACTTAAATCAATTAAGACTTGTACTTCATCCTGCTCTCCGCAACCAGAGCATTATCTTAATAAGTTTACCACGCTTTTTCTCATCTGTAAAGTCCACGTTCCTGTCTTATGTAGGCAGATTCAGGCTGACGCAGATCGCCTCGTCTACTTTTTTCATCATTGCAGAATCTATATGACATACATATTCTTTCAGTCGCTGCTTGTCGATTGTACGGATCTGCTCTAACAGGATCACAGAATTTTTTACTATATTATAATCCCTCGTACTGATCTCGATATGCGTCGGAAGTTTCGCTTTATTCATTTTTGAAGTGATCGCCGCACAGATGATCGTAGGGCTGTGCCGGTTTCCGATATTATTCTGGATAACCAGGACAGGTCGTATCCCTCCCTGCTCTGATCCGACCACGGGGCTTAGATCTGCGTAATAAATATCTCCTCGTCTGACCATTTGTTTTCACTCTCCGATATCTCCGTTATGTTAAGCTATACTTAAGTATCTCCGGATTCATCGGATGTATTCACAAATTCTTCAGATTCGTCCTTTAAAAATAATCTGTCTGCGAAATGATTTTTCCATTCTTCAGGTAAACACGTGGGATTCTCTTACTCAGGCAGCATACAAATTCATAATTGAATCTTCCACTTAATTCTGCAAGATCCTCCACCTGGATCTGTTCCTCCTGATCCCGTCCGATCAGAATCACCTCATCCATAAATGCCACATCGGGGATTTCCGTTACATCAACCATAAACTGATCCATACAGACTCTTCCAAGAATCCTTGCCTTTTTCCCATGGATCAGCACATACCCTTTATTTGACAGTGATCTGGGATACCCATCTCCATATCCCACCGGAATGGTTGCAATCTTCATCTTTTTCTCTGTAATATATGTGCCACCATAACTGATCGATGTACCTTTTCCTACTTCCTTTACGAAACTGACATGACTGACCAGACGCAGAGCCGGACGCAGACTCACTGCATTCTGATCCACGTCGTCTGATGGATACATTCCGTAAATGGAAATTCCCGCTCTCGCAATATCATGCTTGAGATCTGGAAAATCAATGATTCCGGCACTGTTGTCACAGTCAAAATACTGGATCGGAACATTTCGTTCCTCCATCAGTTCTTTCATCCATAAAAATTTCTCATGCTGCTTTAACGTATAAGATTTATCCAGCTCGTCGGCTTTTGCAAAATGCGTAAACATTGCCTCTGTCTGCACATTCGGAAGCCTGCTGATCCGTTCAATGGAAGATGCACTTTCTTCCGTTACCGGGAATCCGATCCTTCCCATTCCGGTATCAATCTTAATATGAAAATACGCAGTCTTTCCAAGTCTTTGTGCAGCCTCTGACATTCCCCGTGCCATTTCTTCAGTATAAACCGCAGCACGAATCTCTTTTTCTACCATCTCCTCGTATTCGTCCGGGAAGACACATCCCAGTACCAGAATCGGCTTTTTGATCCCCTGTTCCCGGAGGACAGCCGCCTCTCCCATACATGCAACAGCATAGCCCCAGATATATGGCATCTCTTCAAACATTTTCGCCAGCGGAACTGCCCCATGACCATATCCGTCGGTCTTGATGACTGCGATCAGTTTTCCGTCTTCGCCAATCCGCTTTTTCATCTGCTCCATATTATATGCAATGGCATCCAAATCGATATATGCACAAACTCTGCTGTATTTCTTCATTTAGTTACACTCCTTTGCTTTCTTCATCGCTACCTGTATTCCATGGATCAGATCCCTTGCGAGAACACTGTAACCACCTTTTTTATCCCTTGCCTCATCTCCACCACAGGCATGCAGAAAAACGCCTGTCACTGCACTTTGAAATCCATCCATTCCCTGTGCGAGAAGTCCGGTGATCACACCCGCAAGCACATCTCCCGAACCGCCTTTTGCCATGGCTGCATTGCCTGCCAGATTAAGGAAGTTCTGCCTGTCTTTCTGGGCAACTATCGTCCTGCTGTCTTTTAAGACACAGATACACGGGGATTCCTCGGTAAACCGGTGAAGTACTTCAAACCGCCGTTCTACAATTTCTGATACAGAGATTCCTGTCAGCCGGGACATTTCTTTCATATGAGGGGTGAGGATCATATTTTTCCCAAGTTTTTTATACAGATCTTTCCTTCCTGCAAGAAGGTTCAGTCCATCTGCATCAATCACGCAGGGACACTTTGCTTTCTCTATTGTATGCAGCAAAATCTTTTCTGATCTACTGCTTTGTCCTAATCCACAGCCGATACAGATGACATCTGCCCACCCGATCAGTTGATCCAGTTTCTCTTCATCATACTCTCTATAGCAGGAAATGATCGCCTCTGGAAGAAGTCCCTGAAGTACCTGCCTGTTCTCTTCTGCTGTATAGATCTGGACAAGTCCGGCACCAACCGTATACGCTGCTGTAGCTGAAAGATAAGCTGCTCCTGCCATTCCCGGACTGCCGGTGATCATAAGAACTCTGCCAAAACTGCCCTTATGCGAATCCTCTTTTCTTTCCGGCAGCAGATTTCCCAGCTCCTTTTTATCATAGGTCATGCAGACACTTTTCTGTTCAAAAAAGTACTCGGGATCAATCCCGATCGTTACCGGAACAACCTCTCCCGCACAGATCTGTCCCGGATACAAAGCACAGCCACGCTTCTGACATGCCATAGATACTGTCAGTTCCGCCTGAAATGCAATACCAAGCACCTTTCCTGTAGCAGAACAGATTCCTGATGGAATATCCACTGCAACCTTCTGTGCCGTCTGCCGGTTCATCCATCCGATCACATCTCTGTAGTGTCCTGCAACTTCTCTGCACAGACCAACGCCAAAAATTGCATCAATGATCACAGTATACTCTTTCTCGGGGATTTCTGTAAACAAATTAATCCCGAGATTTTTGTCGATCTGAGCCTGCAATCTGCATTCTTCCGTCATAGAGCTTTCTCTTCCCGTAAAAAGCACATCCACATGGCAGCCCTTTTCAGCCAGAAGTCTTGCCACAGCAAATCCATCTCCGCCATTATTTCCACTGCCGCATACGATCAGTGGTCGCCTTAAATCCTTTTTCTTTTCTTCCAGTACTTCAACAATTTTTAATGCTGCCCTCTCCATAAGAACCACAGAAGGTACACCGATCTGCTGGATCGTATACTGATCTGCTTTCTTCATCTGTTCTCCGTCCGGTAAATATCTCATGAGCAGTCCCCTTTCTTTTAAAGACAAACTGCTGCGGACCGGTCCAGCTATGACCATACCCGCAGCAGTCCTCTGCTATTTTTGAATTTCATTGTGCTGGCTGATATTATAAGACAATTTCATCAGACTGTCAGCAAGATGTACACTCTCCACAATGACATCCTTGGGAAGTGTAAGATCCGTATGTGCAAAATTCCAGATGGCCTTGATCCCATTCGCTACCAGGACATCCGCTACTTCCTCCGCTTTTGACTTGGGAAGTGTAAGAGCTGCAATCTCAATATCATTTTCCTGCAGATATCCTTCCAGTTCATCCAGCATTCTGACAGGGATTCCCCGGATCGTCACTCCCTCAAGACGCGGATTCACATCAAATAAACTTTTTAAAATAAATCCATTCCGTTCAAATGATGCATAATTTGCCAGTGCCTGTCCAAGATTACCGGCACCGATGATAATAAAGTTATGATCCTTATCCAGTCCCAGTATCTTTCCAATCTCCGTATAAAGGTACTTTACATTATATCCATAGCCCTGCTGTCCAAATCCGCCGAAATTGTTCAGATCCTGCCGGATCTGGGATGCTGTTACCTGCATCTTTTTACTCAGGTCATTGGATGAGATCCTCTCTACACCCGCTTCAAGCAGGTCTCCCAAATATCTATAATATCTTGGAAGCCTGGAAATTACGGCACGTGATATTTTTCTTTGTTCCACTTCCATTGCCCTCCACATCATAATCTACCCAACATTATATAGAATAGTTAAACTTCTGTCAAACTTTACTTTCCTACTTCTTGTATTTTCGGCTATTTTCGATATAATAGATACTTGGAGTTTTATAATAATGAAGAGCCATTTTAAAATAAGAATTATGATATAAGGAGTTTATTGATTATGATTTTAGCCTGTCACAATCTGAATAAAGCATTCGGCGAACATACCATTGTCTGCGACGGTTCTTTCCATATTGAAGACCGGGAGAAGGCAGCTCTTGTCGGGATCAATGGTGCCGGGAAATCTACGATTCTGAAAATGATCATCGGGGAGGAACCCCTGGACGGTGGCGATGTTATTCTTGCCAAAGGGAAGACTCTCGGTTATCTTGCACAGCGTCAGGATCTGACATCCGGCAATACAATCTATGAGGAAGTAAAAAGTGCAAAAGCCGATATTTTTGCAATGGAAGCCCAGCTTCGTTCCATCGAGCAGGAACTGAAATCCTTAACCGGGGAAGATCTGAAAAACCGGCTGGATACATACAACCGGCTTCAGTCTGAATATGAGGCCAAAAATGGCTACGCCTGTGAAAGTGAAATCACCGGTGTCCTGAAGGGGCTTGGATTTACAGAGGATGATTTTTCCAAGCAGACCGATACCCTCTCAGGAGGTCAGAAGACACGAGTCTCTCTTGGAAAACTGCTTCTGACAAGCCCTGATATCCTCTTACTGGACGAGCCGACCAACCATCTGGATCTTAATTCCATTGCATGGTTGGAAACGTATCTTTTAAATTATTCAGGAGCCGTATTGATTGTTTCCCATGACCGGTATTTTCTGAACCGTGTCGTAACAAAAGTCATTGAGGTCGATCAGGCTCATATTCGTATGTATATGGGAAACTACAAAGCCTATGCAGCGAAAAAGCAACAGATCCGTGATGCCCGCCTGAAAGAATACATGAACCAGCAGCGTGAAATAAAGCATCAGCAGGCAGTCATCGAGAAACTTCGTTCTTTCAACCGGGAGAAATCCATCAAGCGGGCTGAAAGCCGGGAAAAAATGCTGGACCGTATCACTCCTGTTGAAAAGCCTGTTGAAAGCGTCCGCGAAATGCACTTTTCTCTTGAGCCGTCCTGTATCAGCGGATCGGACGTCCTGACAGTTGAACATCTGTCCAAACGCTTTGACAGCCAGCAACTTTTTCAGGATATCAGCTTTGAGATCCATCGCGGGGAACACGTTGCCATCATTGGTGATAATGGTACAGGAAAAACTACCCTGTTAAAAATTATCAACCAAGTAGTCTCTGCAGACAAGGGATCTTTCACGCTTGGATCAAAAGTCAAAATCGGATATTACGATCAGGAACATCACGTCCTTCATGATGAAAAGACGATTTTCGATGAAATTTCCGATGACTACCCATCCCTGACTCATACGCAGATCCGCAATACACTTGCTGCATTTCAGTTTACCGGGGAGGAAGTCTTTAAACAAATCCGTACACTCAGCGGTGGCGAAAAAGGACGTGTATCCCTCGCAAAGCTGATGCTGTCCGAGGCAAATTTCCTGATTCTCGATGAACCTACCAACCATCTGGATATTACCTCCAAGGAAATCCTGGAAGAAGCCCTGAACAACTACAGCGGAACGGTTCTTTATGTCTCCCATGACCGGTATTTTATTAATCAGACCTGTTCCCGCATTTTGGAGCTTGTCAATCAGACTTTTGTAAATTATATCGGAAACTATGACTACTATCTTGAAAAGAAAGAAGAACTGACCCGGGCATACGCATCTGCCCCTGCCGTATCTGCCGGTATTGCTCCCTCGGAATCTTCTTCCGACAATCAGACAGAATCCAAATTGAGCTGGCAGGAGCAGAAAGAACAGCAGGCTAAAGAGCGGAAACGCAAAAACGATCTGAAAAAGACAGAAGAAGAAATTGCAAAGCTGGAAGAACGAAATACCGTAATCGATGAAGAACTGACAAAAGAAGAAATTTACTCCAACTCCATCGAATGTCAGAAACTTTCTACCGAGCGGGCTGAAAATGAGGAAAAGCTGGAAGCCTTGTACGAGCGGTGGGAAGAGTTGGCGGAGGAAGTGTAATAAATTTGTATTTGTTGGGGTGAAAATGATTCGGTATCAGGAAGGCTTTTTGACAGAAGAACGTCCATATCCGCCCTTGCTGTTGCATCGCAGTGCAGGACCCG
>ULVP01097984.1_pt1 | contig 10531 bp, 7 predicted proteins | sample 1959551 | NCBI WGS metagenome assembly ULVP01 (sample SAMEA4835789, study PRJEB28245) | human gut metagenome | biome: gut microbiome; material: fecal sample | place: Denmark | collected 2008 | reverse complement strand
ACCAAAAAGATAAAATAATAAGAATTCAGAATGAAGAATATTCGCAACTTTTGCATTATTGCTCATATTGACCACGGTAAGTCAACGTTGGCCGACCGTCTGTTGGAGTTTACTAACACCATTCAGGTGACTTCAGGGCAGATGCTTGATAATATGGATCTGGAAAAAGAAAGAGGGATCACTATCAAGAGCCATGCGATCCAGATGGAATATACTTATCAGGGGGAGAAGTATGTCCTTAACCTGATTGATACTCCGGGACACGTGGACTTTTCGTATGAGGTGTCACGTTCTATCGCTGCATGTGAAGGGGCATTGCTGATTGTCGATGCTTCGCAGGGAGTGCAGGCGCAGACGATCTCGAATCTGTATATGGCCATTGAACACGACCTTGAGATTATTCCGGTTATCAATAAATGCGATATGGCGAGCGCCAATCCCGAAGAAGTGGAGGACGAAATCGTTGAACTGTTGGGTTGCAAGCGCGAGGAGGTAATTCGTGCATCCGGTAAAACGGGTATGGGAGTGGAAGAGATACTGGCTGCTGTGATTGAACGTATTCCTCATCCCGAAGGGAATGAAGAGGCGCCGTTGCAGGCTTTGATTTTCGACTCTGTATTCAACTCTTTCCGTGGAATTATAGCTTATTTCAAGATTGAAAACGGCACGATTCGCAAGGGCGACAAGGTGAAGTTTTTCAATACGGGAAAAGAGTATGATGCCGATGAAATAGGGGTGTTGAAAATGGATATGGTGCCTCGTAACGAACTTCGTACGGGGGATGTAGGATATATAATTTCCGGTATCAAAACTTCCAAAGAGGTGAAGGTGGGAGATACCATTACACATATTGCCCGTCCGTGTGACAAGGCTATTGCCGGGTTTGAGGAGGTGAAGCCGATGGTGTTTGCCGGAGTGTACCCGATTGAGGCGGAAGATTTTGAAGATCTTCGCGCGTCTTTGGAAAAGTTGCAGCTGAATGATGCGTCGTTGACTTTCCAACCGGAGTCTTCATTGGCTTTGGGTTTTGGTTTCCGTTGTGGTTTCCTCGGATTGCTCCACATGGAGATTGTGCAGGAGCGTCTGGACCGTGAGTTTGACATGAATGTGATTACTACGGTACCGAACGTGTCCTACCATATATATGATAAGCAGGGCAATATGAAGGAGGTGCACAACCCCGGTGGTATGCCTGACCCGACGATGATTGACCATATCGAGGAACCGTATATCAAAGCATCTATTATTACAACGACTGATTATATCGGTCCTATTATGACGCTTTGTCTGGGTAAGCGTGGTGAATTGATTAAACAGGAATATATCTCCGGTAACCGGGTGGAAATCTATTACAATATGCCTTTGGGAGAAATTGTGATTGACTTTTATGATAAGTTGAAGAGTATTTCTAAAGGGTATGCGTCGTTTGATTATCATCCGAATGGTTTCCGTACTTCGAAGCTGGTGAAGCTGGATATTTTGTTGAACGGTGAGCCTGTGGATGCACTTTCTACTTTGACACATATTGACAATGCTTACGATATGGGACGCCGGATGTGTGAGAAACTGAAAGAGCTTATTCCGCGGCAGCAGTTTGATATTGCCATTCAGGCAGCTATCGGGGCTAAGATTATTTCCCGTGAAACGATTAAGGCTGTTCGTAAGGATGTGACAGCGAAGTGTTATGGTGGTGACGTGAGCCGTAAACGTAAACTGCTTGAAAAGCAGAAAAAAGGTAAAAAACGAATGAAACAAATCGGTAACGTGGAAGTGCCGCAAAAAGCCTTCCTCGCCGTACTGAAGCTGGATTAAAAATACTGCCGCAAGCAATTTTTCAGAGATCTGTTCTGAACAAATTGACTTGCGGTTAGTTTTTAATACACCAGGTGATTGCCTTCTGTCTGCAGAGCTTTCCTTGGCAATTACTTTTTAGCAACAAACAACTATAAATATGAGAAAAGTTCTGTCTTTTTCGGGCTTCCTGATGTTGGGGCTCGTGGTTTCGCAATTCCTGCCGATGATGGCAGGAGATGGGTATGGAGCTGTTAAATCCATATCGAATGTACTACTCTATGTATGTCTTAGTTTTATAATGATTAATGTAGGCCGTGAGTTCGTCCTTGATAAAACACGGTGGAAAAGTTACGCTCAAGATTATTTTATAGCCATGGCTACGGCTGCTTTACCATGGTTTATGATTGCTATTTATTATGTGTTTGTATTGCTTCCTCCCGATTTTTGGAATAGTTGGGAAGCATGGAAGGAGAATTTATTGTTAAGCCGTTTTGCTGCACCTACATCAGCCGGTATTCTGTTTACGATGTTGGCGGCTATCGGACTGAAGTCCAGTTGGATTTATAAGAAAATACAGGTATTGGCAATTTTCGATGACTTGGATACGATTCTTTTAATGATTCCTCTTCAGATTATGATGATTGGGCTGCGCTGGCAGTTGATTATTGTGGTGGTGATTGTGTTCTTGTTATTGTCGATCGGCTGGCAAAGATTGAATAAGTATGATTGGCGTCAGGACTGGAAGGCTATCCTCTTTTATTCAATGATTATATTTCTGGCTACTCAAATACTGTATCTGGGGAGTAAAGAATTGTATGGGGACGAGGGAAGTATTCATATTGAAGTCCTGTTGCCGGCATTTGTTCTGGGTATGATTATGAAACATAAGGAACATGACACACCTGTGGAACGAAAGGTGTCTACCGGGATTTCATTTTTCTTCATGTTCCTGGTGGGAATGAGTATGCCGCATTTTATCGGAGTGAACTTTGCGGAGACTCATGCTGGTTCTTATTCCGTGACTGGTTCGCAGGAGATGATGTCGTGGGGAATGATTATGTTTCATGTGGTGATTGTCTCTTTATTGTCGAATATAGGAAAGCTTTGTCCGATGTTCTTTTATCGTGACCGGAAATTAAGTGAGCGACTGGCTCTTTCCATCGGTATGTTTACCCGTGGTGAGGTAGGGGCCGGAATCATTTTCATTGCATTGGGATATAACTTGGGTGGCCCGGCATTGGTTATTTCAGTGCTTACTCTGGTATTGAATCTGATTCTGACGGGTATCTTCGTTCTTTGGGTGAAGAATTTGGCTTTGCGGAGTTATGCGGATTGACGCGATATGGAAATGTTGTAGAGCATTTTCTGTTTAGTGTGGAGGTGTGTCGAAACACTTTCTCTAATTTTTTTAGGCACGGATTATACGAATTGCACGGATAAGTTTATTTTCTTTCCGTGTTTATCGTGTAATCCGTGCCTAAATAATATCAGTTAGTAATCTGTCAAATCGTCTTCTACGTCAATAGGTAGAATCTTTTGGCTTTCTTCGTGTGGCAACTGTTCCACTTGCCGCAGTTTGCGTTCGATGGCACGTGTTCGTTTTCCCATGACTTCTTCGAGTTGGTCACCGGCGCTTTGCAAGTTCTTTTGTACTTTTTCAAGTAACCCTCCGAATTTACTGAATTCTGTTTTGACAGCTCCCAATACGGTCCAGACTTCTCCGGTACGTTTTTGGATAGCAAGTGTGCGGAATCCCATCTGGAGACTGTTGAGGATGGCGCCTAATGTTGTCGGACCTGTAACTACAATCTTATACTCCTTTTGGAGTGTTTCGATGAGACTGGTGCGTCGGATTACTTCGGCATATATGCTTTCAAACGGGAGGAACATGATGGCAAAATCTGTGGTAAAAGGCGGGTCCACATACTTATCATGGATGTCTTTTGCCATCTTTTTGATTGTATTTTCCAATTGCTTGCCGGACGATTCCATCAATGCTGCGTCTCCCGCTTCGAATGCATCGTAATATTGTTCGTATACATCTTTCGGAAATTTGGCGTCGATGGGGAGGTAGACGGTGCTGTTGGCGTCATCTTTTCCCGGAAGTTTGATGGCAAATTCTACAAATTCGGTTCCGCTCTTTTTGGTTTTGACATTGGCGTCGTACTGTTCGGGGCTCATCATTTGTTCTAAGAGTGCACCCAGTTGGACTTCGCCGAACGTTCCTCTCATCTTTACGTTGCTCAATACCTTTTTTAGTCCCCCGACATCTTGAGCAAGAGATTTCATTTCTCCCAGTCCTTTTTGCACGTTCTCAAGTTGCGAACGGACGATTTCGAATGATTGGCCGATACGTTCATTCAGGGTTTTCTGGAGCTTTTCTTCCACCATCAGGCGCATATCATCCAGTCGTTTCTCGGTGGATTTCAGTAATGCTTCCTGCTGGCGGGCCATCATGTCAAATTTCTGTCGTTGCAGTTCTCCGGTAGTCATCATATTCTTGTGCAGAACATCTTGGAGCTGTTGCATATTCTGGTTCAGCGTTTGCGTCATTTCCATGCGAAGTTCCCGGATGCTGCGGTTCAGTTCTTCCCGGTTTTCCTGCATTTGCTGGCGCAAGGCTATTTGTAATTGTTCTGCTTGAGTTTGATTGTTGTCTTTGGTTAGTGATAATACAAGTAGGACTATCATTAACACGGCAATAACAATAAGTAGAATCAGTTCCATTAATATGTCAGAATTTCGTTTCCGGTTTCAGTAATCAGAATCATATTTTCCCATTGGGCGGAAGGCAGTCCATCGTCGGTGCAGACGGTCCATCCGTCGGCATCGTCTACAAACACTTCGTAGGTTCCCATATTAATCATGGGTTCGATGGTGAAGGTCATGCCCGGCACGATCATCATGCCTGTGCCCCGGCGTCCGAAATGTTCTACGTCCGGTTCCTCATGGAATTGCATCCCTACGCCATGTCCGCAGAGATCACGGACTACGCTGAATCCGTTCTTTTCTGCATGTTCCTGGATGGCGGCGCCTACATCACCCAGCTGTTTCCAGGGTTGTGCGGCAGCAATTCCTATTTCCATACATTCTTTGGTTACCTGTACTAACTTTTGCATATCAAGGTTGACGTCTCCAATCATAAACATACGGGATGCATCGGAAAAATATCCTTTGTAAATGGTGGAAACATCTACATTGATAATATCTCCGCTTTTCAGAATCTCATTTTTATTGGGTATTCCGTGACACACTACATCGTTGATGCTGGTGCAAACACTTTTGGGAAATCCTTCGTAGTTGAGTGGGGCAGGGATGGCACCGTGACTGGTGGTGAAATCATACACTAGCACATCAATTTCTTCGGTGGACATGCCTTCCCGGATATTCTCTGAAATATAGTCCAGCAGTGCAGTATTGATCTTGGCACTTTCCCGGATACCTTCCAGTTGCTCGGGAGTACGGAGTACTTTGCGCGGTGGAAGTTTATAACCTTGCTTTCTGTATTTCTGTATTTTTGCTTCTACTTCTGCCGGATAATTAGAGGGGGTAAACCGGAATCCCTTGATAAAGTTCTTCATTATGATAGCATATTTAATCGTATGACAAAGGTACGAGAATAAATGGAAAATATGCTTTCTTGTTTTCTAAAACTTTTCGATTCCTGATTGTCGGCACGGGTTACCATTCGTATGAAACACTAATTTGAGGTATCCATTCCCATCTTTTGCGGAGGACATTGTATTGGTATTGTACCCCTGTTTTTATTTTCCAGTTTTTATTTATTTTGAGAACAACATTACTACCCAATTGGGTGGGTTCCACTTCGGAAGGGAGGCCCCGGTGTTTTCGGGTATCAAGGTTTTGTACGCCATATATGTTGAGAGACCATTTGGGAGATAAATTATATTCTATTTGGCTTTGGATATGAAAGCAACTGGAATTTTCTGCAAAATTACTTTTACTGTGCAGCACAAGATTCTTGTTTATTCTTAACCAGGAGTAAGTGGGTAAAAAGGTGGAACCCGGTTTTAGGAATGTCTGATAAGTGCGAATGGAAGGTTTCGAAAAAATCATGGAAGATTTTAAAGTCGGTAGTGTGGGATCAAAATCTACAAATGGTTTTCGAGAGTACATGTTTTGCTCTACTTTTTCGATAAACTTTCTATTTATCTTGATCTCCTGATCGGATTCCAGCATTTGCTGAAGTCTCAATGAATCCTGTTTGTTCCATTCTTGTCCTGTTGCGGATAAGGGGAACAATAATAGGCAAAAAATATTGAATTGATATTTTCGAATGTCCATACACTGTGCTAGTAAAGTTTATTGTATGGACGGTGGAAAACAGGAAATGCTGCTCTAAACGATTAGCGACTAATAATAATTTCACATAATATGAGAATACTTTTCTTTTATTTATGATAGTTTTTTAGCCTTGAAAACCGGTTGTATCTTCTGAATCTCCGACTCAAAACCAAACCAGTAACCATGTCCTTCTTCATCGGTGGGAAGGAAACATAATCGTAGATTCTCGCGATATGCTCCGTATTCTATTTCCCAGCTTTCAGGTGGTAGCTGTCTTTTGGTTCTTACTTTTTCTGCCGGAGCTTTTTTTAATGACATACCCGCTTCTATCCATGCAATGCTGACTTGTGTCAGGTAGTCGGGATAATGATTCTTGCAGAAGTCATAGAGGATTAATCCTCTTTTTTCCAGGCTAAGAGGGGTGTCAATCACATCTGTTTGAACTAAATGATCGAGTAACTCATGTATAAAATGAGGGTTTTCGAGAATGAGTATCCGTGTGATGCTTCGCCAAGTTGGGGTATTGTAGAAACCGTCTAACAGGCGGGACAGATAATGTGCTGTCTGTAATTCATCTACGGTGATTTCACGAGTTTGAAGAACTTCGTATGGAGGGAGTGGAGAGTACTGTATGCCTAATTCGTCCGCTCTTCTTTTCATTTCGGTGCCCGGAAGTAATTTGAGGGATTCCAGTTGGATTTCTCCTGTGCCATACTCTGCTAAAGTACGGACATCATCGAAAATTTCTGATAGATGGTAGAGTGGGAGTCCTGCTATTAAGTCGGCATGAGTTTCCATGTTTTCAAGGGAACATAGATACTTGAGTCCGGTCAAAGCATCGGAGAGTTTGCCTATTCTCCGGCTTTGTTCAAGCACGTTTTCCCGAAGGCTTTGGATTCCGGCTTCCAGGTGTAGCAGTCTTTTAGGAAGGGTGGCTAATTCCTGTTTGAGTTCATCGGAAAGGAGTGCAGGATGAATTTCCAGATGAAAACAGATATCCGGGTATTCGCGGAATAGATTTAGTAATTCTTTTGCCCGTTTGTTGTTGTAATTGAAAGTGCGGTCCAGTACCCGTACATTCTTGATTCCGTGTTGGTGTATCACGTCAAGACGTTTCCGGGTTGCTTCAAGAGATAGGGTGCGAACCGGTTTTTCACCTCCACTGACACAAAAGGCACAGGTGTTAAAACATCCGCGGGTAGTTTCTAATTGCACAAAGGGTTTGCTCCAATTGAAGAAACGGCTCTCTTCAGGAGGAACTAATTCGGAAAAGTTCATGACACGGGCGAGCCCGTTGTCATGGTATGCTTCCGATTCATCCAGATAGCAGAGTCCTGTGATTGATTTCCATTCTTTTCTTGGCTGATTCCACACTTTTAACCATAAAGGAAATACTTCTTCGCCTTCTCCGCGAAACACTCCGCTTACAAATTTGTTCTTATATAAGAAAGCTTCATTATCTCCTAAAAACTCGGGACCTCCGAGTATAACACAGCAGTGAGGTAGTAACGCTTTTGCGCGTGAAACGATGTGCAGGAGTTGCTCGTGATTAAATAGCCAGTTGGTAGCTGCAATGATATCCGGTTGATGGCGGTAGATTTGATTGACGACACTACCGGTATTTTCATTGATAGTGGCGGAGACCGTACACCATTCAATGTCTGTATTATTTGCTATCTGGGCATGTAAGGCTGGCAATGCCAGCGAAGAATGAGCGTACGAACTATTTAAATCAAGCCAAAGAAGTTTCATGTGGAAAATTTAATATTATCTTTGCAAAGGTACAAAAAACTTGTGGCTTGTGATGTATAGTAAATATAAAATGCTAATTTTGTATTAATAAACGCAATAAACTAGAGAATTATGAAAATGATAAAGAGATATGCAGGTATCTTGATGATGCTGACTTTATTGGTTGGCTTTACTTCGTGTGAGAGTGAAGAAGAGACAGAATTTAATCTGCCTGGCGAGTGGTATACTAATGAAGAAATTGATTTCGGGGCATATACCTGGGGAAGAGGTACGCTCATGACATTTAATGCGAGAAATCAAGGAACGATTGGTTCTGCTGGTGATCCAAATTATCTGGTTTTTGAGTGGAGATGGATTGATGGAGGATATAATTCAATGGAATTATTTTTCTACGGTGACCGCACTTATGCCTATATTTGGGGTGCAGAAGCTACCGGCAGGACATTTAGTGGAACATGGTGTAATAATTGGCAGGATTTTAGAGATAGAATAGATGGACAGCCATTTTATATGAGGCGTCAATAAAATAATAATGAAGATTAAAAATAAAGCCAGAGTCGATTATGATTCTGGCTTTATTTTTGAATATAGGAATTTATTTTTTCAGAAACAACTTCTTAAACTCCGCCGGATAAGGTGTCTCGAACTCCATCAAATCTCCCGTTACCGGATGATAGAAACAAAGTTTGAAAGCATGGAGTGCCAGTCGTCCGATAGGGTTGGGAGCATCTTCTCTTCCATATCTTCCATCACCGATAATAGGATGTCCTAAATCTTGCATGTGTACACGAATCTGATTCTTTCGGCCGGTTTCCAAATCGAGTTCCAACAGAGAATATCCGTTGGCACGTTTGATGGTCTTATAGTGGGTAATAGATTTTGATCCACCGTCATCATATTCACTGGAACTTACATAAAGCGTTTTATCAGTCAGCCAGGAAACGACTGTATCATAATCTTTTTCCATACTTCCCTCCACCACAGCTACATATCGACGGTCAGTCACGATATCGTGCCAGTTATCACGTAGTGTCCGCTGTGTTTTTTCGTCTTTAGCAAACATCATCAGGCCGGAAGTGTCCCTGTCCAGGCGATGAACGATAAACACACGGAATTGACGTCCGGAACGTTGCACGTATTCGTTAAGTATTGTATAGGCTGTGCGCTCTTTCTGTCTTTCTGTATTGACTGATAAAAGTCCCTGCATCTTCTCGACAACAATGATATAGGCATCCTCATATACGATTTTCAGCAGTCTGTTATTAAATTCTTTTTTTCCCTTTTGTTTGCTGATTTGCACTTTCATGCCCGCTTCAAGAGGAAAGTTGAATTGTGTGGTTATCACATTATCAACAAATACAACCCGTTTGCTTAACAACGATTTTAATTTCGTACGACTTGCGTCCGGCATCTTGGTAGCCAGGAACTCCATTAGTTCCATGGGTTCTTTCACTGCATAATTGGTATATTGAGCACGTGCTTTTTCAGCAGGAGTTCTTCTAGGTCTTTTTCCCATTTCTTTTTTCTTTTGAAATTCTATTATCATCACGGATTATCGAAGTTCCAGCAACACCACATTTTCTACGTGGTGGGTGTGAGGGAACATATCTACCGGTTGAATGGCTTTCACCTTGTATTTCTCATCGAGTAATTGCAAATCCCGTGCTTGAGTAGCAGGATTACAACTTACATACACAATCCGTTTCGGTTCGGCAAACAAGATGACATCAACTACATCCTGGTGCATACCGGCACGAGGAGGATCAGTAATGATTACATCCGGGCGTCCATGCTGATTGATGAAATCCTGCGTCAGTATATCCTTCATATCACCGGCATAAAACAATGCATTCTTGATATCATTGATTTCTGCATTTACCTTTGCGTCTTCGATAGCTTCCGGCACATATTCGATACCGATTACCTGGCGAGCCTGGCGTGATACGAAGTTGGCGATTGTTCCCGTTCCTGTATAGAGGTCATATACCAGTTCGTTGCCTGTTAATCCGGCAAATTCACGGGCCACTTTATATAAATTATAAGCCTGTTCCGAGTTGGTCTGATAGAATGATTTCGGTCCTACTTTGAAACGCAGTCCCTCCATTTCTTCAAAGATGTGATCTTTCCCTTTAAATACATGCACATCCAAATCATTGATTGTGTCATTGCACTTATTATTAATAATGTATAGAAGAGAAGTGATTTCTGGGAAAGAGTCCGCTACGAATTGGAGTAACTGCTTGAACAGTTCCATTTCGTGATCTTCCGTAATCTTGCAAATGACGATTACCATCAGTTCGCCAGTTGAAGAGGTGCGTACAATCATATTCCGCAGCATACCTTCCTGTGTGCGCAGATTGATGAAAGAGTAATCGTGTTCGTAAGCGTAGTCACGTACAGCGTTGCGGATACGGTTGGATATATCATCCTGTAACCAGCATTTCTCAATAGCCAGCACCTTGTCAAAGGCTCCCGGAATGTGGAAACCCACCGCATTCATCTGGTCATACTTCACATCCTGACGAACTTCTTCGTTTGTCAACCAGCGTTTATTTGAGAAGGTGAATTCCAGTTTGTTCCTGTAGAATTCCGTCTTGTCAGAACCGAGAATCGGAGAAATTTCGGGAAGTTCGATTTTCCCGATACGTCTCAAATTATCTTCCACTTGCTTTTGCTTATA
>ULVP01003029.1_pt1 | contig 10579 bp, 10 predicted proteins | sample 1959551 | NCBI WGS metagenome assembly ULVP01 (sample SAMEA4835789, study PRJEB28245) | human gut metagenome | biome: gut microbiome; material: fecal sample | place: Denmark | collected 2008 | reverse complement strand
ATGGGCTTCTCTCATGCAGCAGAGGACTCTGCGGAGAATATGATGGCGGCAGTCAAAGCCGGAAAAATCCGAAAACATCTGATGGGAAATACCTCGCCGATCCGCTACGGAACAATGGAAAAACGCGAGATGACCGAATATACCGACTTTGTCCGGACGAAACTCTGCTATGAAATCCTGAATCTGCCCGGGGAGGAAAAATGAATACAATAGAAAAAATATACACAAACTACGACGGACTTCTGGAAGAATTTTCCGAGGAAGTAATCCAGAGCCGTTACGCTGTTTTTTACGAAGAAATCGAGGAATTTGCCAAGAGTCTCGGCATCCGCGAGAAAATCCAGATCAGCGAGTCGCTGTTGAGCCATGCAGTGCTGGACTATTTCACGGATATTTCCCGTCTGAAACATTTTCATCAGGCAAAGCATATCAATTCATTGAAAGTGATCTCCTATGAGACCTACTGGCTGCTGCGGAGAAAACCGATCCAGATTCTGGTGGAGGATGAGACATCGGATGCGATGGCATTTCTGAACGAAAAGTTCGTCTTTTCCCGGATTGCCAAATATCTGATGGGCGACGGAAAACGGGTGATTTTAAGTCCGGAGACGAAAAAAGGCTTTCTGAATTATCTCGATTCGCTGTTTTATTACCTGAAATACCGCAATTACGATGCGGAAATGCTCGAGATGATGCTGATGGGCTTCAAAGCGGGTGTTCTCGTGGCGGATGATTTAAAGGAGCAGGAGTCCTGAAAAACGGGCGGAAGCGGAATACAACAAAATAAGATGAAGATCGAAAGAACCGGACGGGCCGTAAGGCTGCTGTCGGGTTCTTTTTTTGTGCGGTGCTGCATAAAGTGCAGAGAAAACATTGCGATGTATGGACAGAAAACCGTTTAACAATGGAGGGACGGGAACTGCTTTCCTTTGGAACTTTGTACAGGGAGGAATGGATATGGCCACGCTCGAAAAAATCAATGCATTTCTAAAAGCGGTGAATGCAGCCGCCTGGGGACCGCCGCTTCTTTTTCTGCTGCTTGGGACAGGCATTTTTCTGACCATCCAGTTTCGTGCGCTGCCCATTCGACGGTTGTTCTTTGCGCTTCGTACAGCATTCGGCCGTGAGGCGAGGTACAGCGGGGAGAAAACAGAAGCGGGAGTTTCGCCGTTCGCATCGCTGATGACGGAACTTGCGGCGGAGATCGGGACGGGCAATATCGTGGGGGTTGCCTCCGCAATGGCGCTTGGAGGACCGGGAGCACTGGGATGGATGATGCTGGCGGCGGTTGTGGGACTTGCTTTGAAATTTTCTGAGAGTTTTCTCTCGGTGCAGTACCGGATGCAAAGAAAAGACGGAACATACTGCGGCGGTCCGATGGTGACGCTGACCAGAGCATTTCCGGGGGAGCGGCTGGCGAAGATGCTGGCTGTGTTTTTTGCCGGAAGCGCCGTGCTGGTATCTCTCGGAATGGGCAATATGACGCAGGCAAACTCGATTGCGCTGGCGATGCAGGATACGTTTGGCGTGGCAAGAGAAAAAAGCGCGTTGGTGCTGACGATTCTTCTTCTGCTCGTGGTGACAGGCGGACTGCGTTCCATTGCAAAAGCGGCGGAGGTGCTGGTACCGGGAATGGCACTCTTTTATCTGGGCGGGGCAGGAATGGTAATCGGTCTGCACGCCGGAGAGCTTCCGCGGACACTGCTTGCGATAGTACGGGACGCGTTTTCTTTCCGGGCGGCATCGGGAGGAGCGGTGGGTGCGGGAATTTCCCTGCTGCCGCCGGCCTTGCGGTATGGAATTTCCCGCGGTGTGTTTTCGAATGAAGCAGGGCTTGGAGCAGGCGGAATCAGTGCTGCGGCGGCACAGACCGACGATCCCGTGCGGCAGGGGTACATCAGCATGACAGGTGTGTTCGTTGATACCATGGTGATCTGTCTTGTGACCGGCCTTGCCGTTGGAGTGACCGGGGCGGCAGAGGGGGTACTGGAGGCGGAAAAAGCGGATGGAGCGGCGATGGTAATTCAGGCCTTTGAAAGTGTGTTCGGACCGGCGGGAGGCTATGTTGTCGCGGTCGGGATTCTGCTGTTCGCATTTGCAACGATGGCCGGCTGGGCATACCAGGGGGAGCAGGCGTTTCTCTGGCTGGTGAAAAAGGATAGCTTCGGAATGGTTTACCGTGTTTTCTTCTGCTTTGCAGCGTTTGCCGGGTGCGTCTGCATGGCGGAAACGGTCTGGAATTTTGCGGAGCTTGCCAATGCCTGCATGGCGGTGCCGAACCTGCTTTGTGTGCTGCGGCTCTGGAAGGAAGTAAAAGAGGAGGCATTCCGGTTTGAAAGCAGGATAAAAAAAGCGGAACAAAAGAAAGATAGAAATACATGAGAAACCGTATTTCCGGTCCTCAGGCAGATTTCGATGCGAGCTGATCGAGAGAGCCGAAAGAATATCCCATTTCTTCCCATTTCGTCAGCAGCTCATCGAGAATCTCCGCGTTGGTGGATGAGGTATTATGAAGCAGGACGATGGCACCGGGATGAATGCGTCCGGTCAACTTTTTGAAAGCCTCCTCGTGGGTCGGCTGCTGATCCTGGTACCAGTCTACATAGGCAAGACTCCAGAAAAAAGTCTGATAGCCGAGATCTTTTGCCATCTGCAGGTTCTGCGTGCTGTATTTTCCCTGCGGAGGCCGGTAATATTTCACCATTTCCTGGCTGGTGGTCTCCTGGTAAAGAGCGGAAACACGGTTCAGCTCTTCGGAGAAGGCTTCCTGCGTGGAAATTTTGGACATATCCGGGTGCGACCAGGTGTGGTTTCCGACGATATGGCCTTCTGCCGCCATGCGTTTGACAAGATCCGGCTGGTCGGAGAGAAAATTGCCGACGACAAAGAAAGCCGCGGGTGCCTGATGCTTCTGGAGTGCGTCAAGGATCGCCGGGGTGTTGCCGTTTTCATAGCCGCAGTCAAACGTCAGATAGATGATGTTTTCTTCCGGTGAAGCGGCAAACCAGGCGTTGTAGGCGGCAAGCTCTTCGGATGTAGCATTGCCGACGGGAGTCTTCCCTTTTTCCGGGAAGGAGAGCCCCCAGTTTTCGGCAGCAGAGGAGAGGACGGGCATCGAAACGGAAGAAACAGGTGTCTCCGGCGCAGCAGAGAGAAAAACCGGGGCTGCCTTTCGGAGCGCACGGCAGGTAAAGTGGGACAGAACAGAGCCAAAAAGGAAAGCGGAGCAGAAAAAAGCGGCGGCGATACCGGCTTTTTTCAGGATCCGGCGGGAAAGGGGTGAAAGAGAACGCATAAAATCCCCCTCCAGGACTTTTTGAGACAATATATGTATGGATGAAAGAAAACATGCGGCACACATCTGTTTGACTTTACCTGCAATCTATGTCACAATGGCGGTAGAGTGGATGGAAAGGGCAGAGAAAAACAAGATGACAAAATATGAGGTTTTAAAAAAGTACTTCGGTTACGACTCCTTCCGGGAGGGACAGGAAATGCTGGTGGATGCACTTCTTTCCGGGCAGGATGTGCTCGGCATCATGCCGACCGGCGCGGGAAAATCGCTGTGCTATCAGATTCCGGCGCTTCTGCTGCCGGGGATTACGTTGGTAGTATCTCCTTTGATTTCCCTGATGAAGGATCAGGTATCCACCCTGAACCAGGCGGGAGTTCACGCTGCATTTCTGAACAGCTCGTTGAGTGCAGCGCAGTACCGGAAAGCACTTGGATTCGCCATGGAGGGCAGATACAAGATTATCTATGTCGCTCCGGAGCGTCTTCTGACACCGGAATTTCTGTACGCGGTGCAGTCGATGGAGATTTCGATGATCAGCGTGGATGAGGCACACTGTATCTCCCAGTGGGGACAGGATTTCCGCCCAAGTTACTTGAAAATCACAGAGTTTGTAGATCAGCTTCCCATGCGTCCGGTGATCGGAGCCTTTACGGCAACGGCAACAAAAGAGGTGCGGGACGATATCGAGGCACTGCTGTCGCTGCGTGACCCGGTACGTCTGATAACGGGTTTTGACCGGAAGAATCTGAAATTTACGGTACAGCAGCCGAAAGACAAATTTGCGGCTGCAGAGTACTTTCTTGCGGAGCATGAGGCAGACTGCGGCATTATTTACTGTCTGACCAGAAAAAATGTGGAGGAGGTCTGTGAAAAGCTCGAACAGAAAGGGTATTCTGTCACAAGATATCACGCGGGCCTTTCCGATCTGGAACGGAAAGAAAACCAGGAAGACTTTATTTACGACCGGAAGCAGATCATGGTAGCGACAAACGCCTTCGGCATGGGAATCGATAAATCGAATGTGCGGTACGTCATCCATTATAATATGCCGAAAAATATAGAAAGCTATTATCAGGAGGCCGGACGAGCAGGCAGGGACGGCCTTCCGGCGGAATGTATTCTGCTGTATGCGGGACAGGATGTGATAACAAACCAGTTCTTTATCGAAAATATGGCACAGGAGAGTGAAGATCCCGAGACGACAGCGCTGATCCGCCAGAGGGAGGAGAAACGCCTGAAAAAGATGACATTCTACTGCTTCACGCACGAGTGTCTGAGACACTATATCCTGCGGTATTTCGGAGAATACGGTTCCAACTACTGCGGAAACTGTTCCAACTGCCTCTCGGAATTTGAGACAGTGGATGTAACAGTCGCGGCAAAAGCAATTCTGGGCTGTGTGCGGGAATGCCGACAGCGCTACGGCACGACGGTGATTCTCGATACCCTGCACGGCGCAAACACTGCGAAAATCCGTCAGTACCATATGGATGAAAATTCCCATTACGGGGAGCTGTCAAAAGAGCCGGTTTACCGTCTGCGCCAGATCTTAAACGAGCTGCAGGTACGGGAATATCTCTATGTAACAGCCGACACCTACAGTATTGTGCGTCTTCTACCCAAAGCATCGGAGCTGCTGGATGAGGACGGCACGATGCTGATGAAGATGGCGAAAGAAGAAAAACGGATTCTGAAAGCCGCAAAAGAGAAGACAAAGACAAAAACCTCGGCAGCGGCAAAGGATCTTTCCAACGAGGAGGCCGCGGTATTCGAAAAACTGCGGGCACTCCGGATGGAGCTTGCAAAGGAGCATAAAGTGCCGCCGTATATTATCTTCTCGGATAAAACACTGATCCAGATGGCGATGGAGAAACCGTCCAACAAAGAGGAAATGCTGGCGGTCTCTGGTGTCGGCGAGAGCAAATTTGAAAAATACGGGGAACCGTTTCTTGCATGTCTTGCAGAAAGATAAAACAAGTCGTGTAAAAAAACGGGAAAACAACAGGAAAGGAAGAATACGCTTATGAAAAAAGAAAACGCAGTTATTTTTGGAGTGACCGGTGTTGTATTTGCCGCCGCGCTGATTGGAGGCGGAATCTATATGAAAACGGAACGGGACCGAAATCTGAATGCAGATACAGCAAGTGCCGCAGCGGACAGCAATAGGGCAGAAGAAGTACAGAAAGCCGTATTTCTTGCAGAAGATTCCGGGTTATGGTACCTGGGAGATCTGGAACACGGAAACATCTATGTGACACATACACCGTCCGACACACTTTACGATGAAAATGGAAATGCCATTGATCCGTCCGAGATCAAAAAAGGAGATTTTCTTCAAGTGGAGGGCGACGGTATTATGCTGAACTCCTATCCGGGACAATATCCGGGCATCAGCCGTATTATGAGAATCAGCGGCGGTACGGAGGCGGATGCAGAAAAATTTGATGAGGAACTTTCCCAGATTCTGCCGGAAAAGGATCCATCGGAAATTCCGTTTCTGAGTCTGTGCTACACACAGCCAAATGCCCAGGTGACAGCTATGGCAACACAGGGAGGTTATACCTGGTCTTATGTTGATGAGGACGGCAATGGTCAGAACGTCGTTGCGGACAGTGCGTTCATTCTGGAATGGACGGAACTGAATGATCTGAATACAGCAAATGATGAAGGAAAAACCGATCTGGAGCTTGTCTTCTCGGAGGAGCCGGATTCTGTCACAGCAGAAAGATGGCCGACCGAAGACCGGGGGCAGAACTTTGGCAATGGTTACCCGGAGGGAGAAAGCGTTTCTGTGGAGCATGCGGAGAGCTGGAGCATTCCGGGAGCCGAGGCCGGCTACATCTACGAAGTGGACGCGGTATTCGAAAATGGAACCGTGTCATACGGATTTGAAGTGAAAAAGTAAAAAAAGACTTTCTTTTTCTGTGACATTATGCTATTTTTACTGTGAAAACAGAAAAATGCAATGTGCCATACGGCATAAGCAGCTGACTTTTCAAAAATCAGAATCCGTTTGACCGGAGGATGCGAGGAGGAATTTGTATGAAGTTAATTGTTGCTGTATTACGGAAAGAGGACGAGGTAGACACTATTGCCGAGTTGAACAAAAAAGGCTTTTTTGTGACGGAGCTTGCCACGACCGGCGGTTTCCTGAAGGAGAAGAACACAACACTGCTGATCGGAACCGATGATCATAAGCTCGACGCTGTGCTTGCGATCTTAAAACAGGAAGCAGGGCTTCGGAAAACAGTTACCTATGCGGCCACCCCGATGGAAAGCGGAAACTTCTGCCCGGGCGGAAATTACTCTGTTCCGATTGATACCCAGACAGGAGGCTGTACTGTGTTTGTGCTGAACATGGAACAGCTGGAAAAATTCTAAGACTCTAAGGATTTTTAAATTCCGGCATATGATCCCGGTAGTGGAGCGGCAGATGCGTACGCTGACAGTCGGGATTGGAACGCTCTTTGATGGCAATTGCGGTGAAAAATCCTTTCCAGAGTTCTTCGTAAGGATCCGAAGTGGATTCCGTGAGGGAAAGGCGTTCTATTTCATCCGGAGAAAGACGGGTCAGATAAAAGGGCCGGTCAGCGGGATGCACGACGGCAAGCTGCCGGTTATCATCGAGAATCATCCAGTTTTCTGAGGGAAGCCGGTCAGAAAAATGGGGAGCGACCAGGGTCAGCACATTGGCTTTCGGGGAAATATGCGAGACCAGGATCGGAAAACCGGAGGAAATATTTGCAAAACGGATAAATTCCCGGAACGAATGCGCTTCATTTGTGACCTGACGGGAAACTTCAAAAGCGTGGAATACCGCCGGTTCCTGCAGCATATGCAGGGTATCCTTTCCATAGGAAAAGCCGTAGAGCAGAAAACGATAAATGATGTCGGGAGCGTCGCTTCTCTCGGACATTGCACAGAGATAGACGAGCCGCCAGGCTGCTGCGCCGATCTTCTTTTGAATGGATCGCGTGACGCTGGCGGCTTTTTCTGTGTCCGGCTCAACATGGCAGTAATCGCAGAACAGCTCCAGATTGCCGACTGGTTCCGTCATCAGCCGTACATTGCGGTAGCCGAGACGGGAATTCCAGGCTTCATAGATGCAGGTCAGGATCGACGCAAGATCCGGGCTGCAGGTGTAAACAGTCATAATAAAATCCTTTCTGAAATCAATTGATACAGACAACAGCCTTCTGCAAAAAGCGCAGATACAGCAAAAAGGCTTTTCCGTGAGAAGAACGCCCGGGATTATATATGCCCAGGTACGGCAGCATCAAACAGAGAAAGCTGCTGATACTGTTCCGGATGGGAAACCTCCCAGTTGGAGGCGGCTTCCTCTCCCGTGAGCTGCCGGGTCAGAAACTGCTGTTCCAGCCGCATGTGATACATCATTTTTCCCTCGCAGGTGATAAAATATTTGGCGCGTTTCAGCACCACACCGATCTTTTTCAGGTGCTCAAATGAAAGATGGGAGCTTCTGCGGCTCTTTACAATCCGCATGGCCGATTTCGGCCCGATGCCGGGAACGCGCAGAAGGTCGGTATACTCAGCCGTGTTAATCTCCACCGGAAACAGCTCCATATGGCGCAGCGCCCAGTCGCATTTCGGGTCGAGCTGTGCATGAAAGTTCGGGTGGGCTTCATCGAGCAGTTCATCCGCCTGAAAACCGTAGAAGCGGAGCAGCCAGTCTGCCTGATAAAGGCGGTGTTCCCGAAGAAGCGGCGGCTTGGTTTCACGTGAGGGCAGGGCGGAATCCTCGTTGACCGGAATGTAGGCGGAGTAAAAGACGCGCTTCAGGTCATACTGCTGGTAGAGAAGCTGTGAGGTGGAGAGAAGCTGGTAATCGTTTTCCTTTGTCGCACCGATGATCATCTGCGTGCTCTGGCCGGCAGGAACGAAGGGAGCAGAGCGTTCCTTTTCCGGCAGTGACCGCGCGGAGGAGGAAGAGATCCAGCCCGGATCGGCAGCGGAGGCGGAAATCTGCTTTCGTGTATCGAAAATGGAGTGGGAGAGATAGCGGTTTCCCGAGGATCGCTCTAAAAAAGCGCTTTTCCCTGCGGTCAGCCGGTAATCTACAATACCGGACTGGATCTGGCGCATGGGTTTTAAAATCGCTTTCTGTGTCTTCTGCGGGGCCAGTTTCTGCAGCCCTTCTCCGGTCGGGAGTTCCAGATTGACGCTCATGCGGTCGGCGAGATAGCCGGTCTTTTCGATCAGCTCGGTGGGTGCGCCCGGGATAGCTTTGACGTGGATGTAGCCGTTAAAGCGGTAACGATTACGTAAAAGATGCAGAGTGCGGTACATGAGCTCCATTGTATGGGCAGGATTTTTGCAGACGGCGGAACTTAAAAAGAGTCCCTCAATATAGTTTCGGCGATAAAATTCCGTGACGAGTGTACAGACCTCCTCCGGTGTAAACGTGGCGCGCTGCCGGTCATTCCCGGCGCGGTTGACGCAGTATTTACAGTCGTAGATACAGTCGTTGCTCTGCAGAATTTTTAACAGAGAGATACAGCGTCCGTCGGAAGAAAAGCTGTGGCAGATACCGCAGGAGACCGAATTGCCGAGATGTCCCTGTTTTCCGGCACGGTTCACACCGCTGGAAGTGCACGCAACGTCGTATTTGGCCGCGTCAGCGAGAAGATTCAGCTTCTCGGAGAGAGAAAGTGTTTGTGATGATAACTGCATGGCAGAAAAATTCCTTTCTATGTCCAAATGAATACGAATAAAAGTAAAACAATAAGATAACAGGTATTTTATGAAGAGAACAACTGTTCGATAAAAGAAGTGTAACACAAATCGAACGAATGTTCAAGAGGAAAAATGAAAATAGTACAAGAAAATACTGGAAGAAAAGAAACAGAATTCGATCCGGAAAAACGTGAACAGGAAACAGCAGGGAAAATTTCTGTTAGAAAAAAGTTATACAAAAACAGCCGCACAGATCGGAAAAACAAATCTGTGCGGCTGTAAGCCAAATTTTATGGAATTGAAACGGAAGCAGGGCCGTTTATGCCAGAAGCGCCCCAATTGCCCCGAATACGCCGGAACCTGCAAGCAGCATGATGACGCTTGCGAGGAGAACACCGCCCATGACGGCGAGAACGCTGGTCTTAAAGTCCATATCGAGGATACTTGCGGCCAGTGTGCCGGTCCATGCGCCGGTTCCCGGGAGCGGGATGCCGACGAAGAGCAGCAGGGCGAGCGGAAGTCCGCGACCGGCTTTTGCTTTCAATTTTTCCCCGCCTTTTTCGCCTTTTTCCAGACACCAGGTGAAGAACTTTCCGATATACTTTTTATCACATCCCCAGACAAGAACCTTTCGAGCGAACAGGAAAATAATCGGAACCGGAAGCATATTTCCGATGACGGCGATCAGATAGGCCGGAAGCGTCGGAATATGGAAAGCTACCGCGTACGGAATCGCACCACGCAGCTCGATGAGCGGAACCATGGAAATCAAAAATACAATCAGATATTTGGTAATCATATACACCTCTCGTTTTTTACAAAATGTTATCGTTTCTTAGTGCAACGCTCTTATTGTAGCGTGATGCCCGCCATTTGTCCAGTATAAAAAGAAAGAAAAGAGCGGGAGTAAAAGAAATCTTAAGAATTTCTGTATTTTTGTATAATTTTATAACCTTCAAAATTTGAATTTTAGAAAACTGTATGTTAGAATGAAGTGTACTGTTTGCAAAAGAACAGCAGAGATGCCCCCAATGACAGGGGGCGTGGACTGAAATAACAAACGAGGAGGACCCACCTATGATTGCACTGATCGATTATGATGCCGGAAATATAAAAAGCGTGGAAAAAGCCTTTCAAAGCCTTGGAAAAGAGGTCGTACTGACCAGGGATCCAGAAGTATTAAAGCGCGCAGATCACGTCGTTCTGCCGGGTGTCGGCAGTTTTGGAGATGCGATGGAAAATCTGAACCGCTATCATCTGGTACCGGTCATTCATGAAATCGTAGAAAAAGGGACTCCGTTTCTTGGAATCTGTCTCGGACTGCAGATCCTGTTTGAACGCAGCGAGGAGAGCCCGGGCGTGGAAGGCCTTGGCCTGTTAAAAGGAGAAATCCTTCGGATTCCGGACAAAGAGGGCTTAAAGATTCCGCACATGGGCTGGAATTCCATCCATCTGCAGAACGAGGGACGCTTATTCAAAGGCATCTCGCAGGAGTCTTACGTCTACTTTGTCCACTCCTATTATCTGAAAGCAGAAGAGGAGGAAATTATAAAAGCAACGACAGAGTACAGTACACACATCCATGCATCC
>ULVP01100908.1_pt1 | contig 10582 bp, 7 predicted proteins | sample 1959551 | NCBI WGS metagenome assembly ULVP01 (sample SAMEA4835789, study PRJEB28245) | human gut metagenome | biome: gut microbiome; material: fecal sample | place: Denmark | collected 2008 | reverse complement strand
CCGTCATCAACGACACCGAGCGCTGGGCGGACGAGGTCGGCTCGCTCGTCGGCCCCACGCAGATTTTGTTCTATCCGCACGGCGGCCGTCCCGACGGTGACGACTGGCACCAGACCGGCGAGCGCTTCCAGTACCTGCAAAGCCAGGGCTTCCGCATCTTCGCGAGCGTCGGCACGAGTTCGTTCAGCTATGTGAAGCCCGACATTTCCGCCGTCATCTGCGACCGTCTGCATCCGGACGGCACCACGCTGCGCCACGCGCGCAGCCGCTATCTGCAATTCTATAACGCCGAGGACATCATGGATACGCAAGTCCGTCCCGATCTTGGCGTAGACTGGTGAGGAGGCGTTTTTATGGCAACGTTAGAAGAACTCAAGGCGAAGGCCGTCGCCATGCTGGACATGGCGTATGTGCCGTATTCCCACTTCCCCGTGGGCGCGGCACTCGAATGTGAGGACGGCGCGGTCTTCACCGGCTGCAACATCGAAAATTCGAGCTACGGCCTGACGAACTGTGCCGAGCGCACCGCGGCGTTCAAGGCCGTGAGCGAGGGGCACCGGCGCTTCAAGCGCATCGTCATCGCTGGGCGCAGCGACGACTACTGCTACCCCTGCGGTGCGTGCCGTCAGGTGCTCTACGAGTTCGGCCCCGACATGGAGGTCGTGTGCCTGAATAAGGACAACGAAGAAAAGCACCTGCACATCAAAGAGCTGCTCCCCTACGGCTTCGACCAGACGTGGCTTGCAATCGACGAGAAATAACGAAAAAAGAGAGCGGCGTGCCGCTCTCTTTTTTGTTCGCTTCAGTTGCTTCCAGAGGAAGAGGCTCCAATCGTCACCTCGCCGCTCATCGTTTCGATCGTAAGCTCGCTCATCTCACCGCCCTCGAGCGCGGGCACGGTGTAGTACGCTTCGTGGTCGCCGCAGGCGATGAGCGTTCCTTCGCGCTCGGTGAGCGCGGAGCGGAACGCGCCGCTTTTCGTTTCATAGTCGAGAGTAAAGCCGTCCTGCGCGGGAAGGGTCAGATAGATGCTGCCGCTCTCCGTTTCGGCATCAAGGCGCAGCGCACGCTCGGTAGCCAAAATCAGATCACCGCTGACGCTTTCGAAGTCCAGCGCGCCGAGCGCGCCGGCGATATCCACCTTGCCGCTCGCGGTTTCGATCTCGGCGCTCTCCGCATCGCCCGCCAGCTCGATCGCGCCGGAGAGCGTCGAAATATCGACCCTTGCCCACGTGCCGTCCACCACACCGGCATTGCCGCTCGTGGTCTCGATCTCCACCTCCGGGCAGTTCGCGCACATCACGCGCGCGTCGCCTCTGAGCGTCGAAAGCTCGATCTTCTGCGCATCGGCGCTCACGTAGGCGTAGGCGTCCGTTGTTTCGACTTCGATCTCCTCAAAGTGACCGGCGCTGACCAGTTCCCTCGGAAGTCCCACGTCGAGGTACTTTTCCCCGTCGTAGCTGCCGCGGTAAGCGTCGTCGAGGAAGTGGATGCGCAGCGTGTCGCCGTCGATCGCGCAGACCATCTTCTCGCTCTCGGCGAGCGGCGCGGTGGATTCCTCCTTCACGCTGATCTGCGCGCTCTGCTCGGCGGTATAGATGTTCACGCTGCCGCTGCGCCACGAGATGTCGATCTTGCGGATGTCTTCGCTCTCGCCGATGCTGAGCACCGCGCCCGGGTGGAGCTCTTCGCTCCCCTCCGCCTGCGTGCAGAAGGTGTAGGTCGCACTGCTGCCGTCCCAGAGCGCGTCGACGGCGAAAATGCCGCCGCTTTGCGGCAGTTCTGCGCGGAATGTGCCGTTATCCTGCCGCTGGGCGGTCACGGTCTCGGACGGCATGCCGGTGCTGCCCCAGGCGTCGGACGGCCAGCAGCGGAGACTGACGGAATCGGGCGAATTATCGCCGAAATCGAGCGTTACGGTGTAGAAATAGGCGGCCGACACTGTAAAGGGCATTTCCAGTACAGGCGTGATGTCACGGGAGGTTTCGTCCAGCGGGTGCGCGCCGCAGGCAATGGCGGTCATGCTCTGTAGGCCCTGGGTGTAGGTCCAGTCGTAGCTGCTGCTTTTGAGGGTGACGCTGCAAGCGTTTGCACTTGTCACCGTCAGTGTTGGCGGGGTTTGGCGCGCGGCCTCGTCTGCTCTTTTTTCGCCGCAGGCGGTCAGGGAGAGCAGGAGCGCGAGCGGGAGCAGAAGGGAAAGGAGCTTCTTCATCGGTCAATCCTCATTTCTTTCGGATACTTCTATAGACGTATGATAGCCGAAAAAGTTCCCGCGCACAACGGGGATCGCTGCACAAAACGCGGCAATTTGTTGTATCGTGAATTCTAATACCGGAGGCGATACAACTTTTTGCCGCGTTGTGTGCAACGTTTCTTCATGATACGGCGTATCATGAAAAGGCAAATCATGCATCAGTGTTCCCGCGTTTGCAGGGGGGGTGTGGGCTGCCTTTTCCAACATTATATTTTGGGGGAAAGCGCATGGACAAGACGACAAATTTCGACCTGCCGCAGTGGGTCAAGGAGGACCCGATCAAAATGCAGGACTTCAATGCCGCGTTTGCGAGCATCGACGCGGCGCTCAAGGCTGAGGGCGACGCGCGCAGCGAGGCCGACGGCACGGCGGCGGAGCGCATCACGGCATTGGCGCAGACGATCGCAAACGGTAAAATCTGCCGCATAAAATACGGCTCGTATACCGGCAACGGCAAGTACGGCGCGGCGAACGCGGTCAGCATCGAGTGCGGGTTCTACCCGCTGCTGGTGATGGTGAACAGCTCGAGCAGTAACCACTACTGGGCGGTGCGCGGGTTCGACAAGTTCTACTACAGCAACAACCGCGAAAACGAAATGACGTGGGGCGACAGCGGCGTGAGCTGGTACTACCCGCAGGACGACCAGTATTACCCCCCGTCGGGCAACCAGATGAACGCAATCGACACGACCTATTACTATCTGGTGCTGGGCTACAGCAACGACGGAGAGCAGGGAAACTGAATCACGGCAAAAAACAGCCCCGAGGCTTTCGCCTCGGGGCTGAAACTCTATTCAGAGATTTTTTGCGCTTACGTCAGGAATTAGTCGGCGTAGTAAGCGTTGAGGGTCGCGCTCGCGGTGGTGACAGCGGGAGTAGCGGTGGAAGCGAGAGTGTAAGTATAGCTATCGGGACCGAAAGCGGTGAGCTTCGCAGTGCTGACGTTCCAGAGAGCCGCCATCTCAGCGAGGGTGATGGTGTAGGTGCCATCAGCAACGTTGCTGACGGTCTTGCTGTAGGACTGGAGAACCTTGCCGGTCTTGTTGTCCACGATGTTGAGGGTGTAGGTGACAACACCATTTGCACCAGCGTCGGGGTTGCTCGGGCTCGTGACCTTGTCGTAGGCGTAAGCCTGGACGCACAGACGGTTCTCAGCAGCACCGCCGGTGACATACACGAAGTAATACTCCTGATCGCCAGGATTGCCCATCGTGCCGACCATCTTGGTCACTGCACCCTCGGTGATCACGCTGTAATACTGACCCGCGCTAGCATCATAGTAGAGGGAGCCGTTGAAGGTGTCAACGTTTGCGCCGGTAGTAGCATTCTTCTCACCGGAGACGAAGTCGACATAGTAGCTCTTGCCGGACTCATAGGCAGCGGAGAGCGGGTGATCCGCATCATAAGCGACCATTGCGCCGTTGGCAGAAACCATGTGGCCATCCTTCACAACGCCGTCCTCAAGCTTCACAACGTAGAGCTTGTTGGCTGCGGGAGCGTGCTTGGCAGGGCTGTTATAAGCATCGCGCAGGGTGTTCTGCAGAGCGTCATAGTTAGCGAACTTGACTTCGCCGGCAACGCCGTCGACATAGCCCTTGACGACCCAAGTACCGTCGGACAGGGTGTAAGCGCCCTGCTGACCGTCGAAGTAGAACAGGCTCGTGACCTTGGAGCTCGTGGTAGCGCCGATGACGTAAACGTAATCAGCAACGTTGTCGCCGTTCAGGTCAACGTAGTCGACCTCATCCGGATTGTAGTTATCAATGTTGGTGAAGCCGGTGATGGTCTTGAAGGTGTAGGAGGGCTTTGCATCGGTACCAACGTTGGTGCGAACCAGGAACGTGGTGTTGGCGTTGACAACCAGAGTGCTAGGAGCGGTGTAGATCTGGGTGTTCTTGTACACCGCGAGAGAAGCGATGCTGTGGAGCTTGCCGAAATCAGCAACATTATCTGCGGCAACATAGTTGTCCACTTCGACAGCCTTGAGCGTGCCGTTGGACTTGGTGGTGAAGCGGAACAGGTGACCGTTCAGCAGCTTGTTGCCGTCGTTATTGGTGTTGGTGTTGATGTAAGAGTCAACATAGAAATAAGTGCCATCAGCAGTCATCACGCTGCTAGTCGCAGTGCTGTGAGAGACAGTACCGGTTTTCAGAGCAGAGCTAGCATCCTTGTAGGTCATCTCGCTGATGTCGACCTGAGCGGTGGTGCCGTCCATGTAGGTGACGTTGGCCTTTGCCACACCGGAACCGTCAGTGGCGTTGCCAGCCCACCAGATGGAGTTGATGACGCCGTAGCTGTTGGCAGCAGCGATCTCAACCGCACCGATCAGGTTGTTGTAGGAATCGAAGTACCAGGTGTACTTGGCGTCCTTCTGAGCGGCCTGGTCGAGGTAGAACTTGGCAGCATCGTCATAAACGGTGCCCTCGACGTTGTGCTGCTGGGCGTTCCAGTAGATGACGCTCTGAGCGCCCTCGATGGAAGTGGCCTTGCCGAGGATCTCGGCATACTGCTTGGTGTTGTTGAGCACCTTGCCGCTGACAGTGGCGGAGTTGGTGGCATCGGTGTAAGCGTTGACGAGGACATACTCATCCTTGGCGTAGCCATAGTTGTCGTCGTAGTCCTTGAGCGTCAGAGCAGTGGTCTTGGGAGCGGTCTTAGAATCATAGACCTCGAGGGTGATGGTGGCAGGAGTCTTGACGTGACCCTGAGCATCATAGGTGATGTCAGCAACGTAGGTGACCTTGGCAAGGAAGGTGTCGATCATCACGATGGTCTTGGCATCCTTGTAGACCTCGAACAGACGGCCCTGAGCGCCCATCTTGGTGACGGTGTCGGTCAGGTTGACGGTGTAGGTCGTGGTCTGGGGCTGACCATTGACGATCAGCGCGTAAGCGGTGTCAGCGCTCAGGTCGAGGTCGTGAGCGACATCGCACTCAGCAACAGCCTTGGTGTAGGTCAGGTCGGGCTTCTCAACGAAGGTAGTGGCCTTGTCGCCGGTGGTGTAGGTCCACTTGGTGGCGGGACGGCCCCACTTGTCGGCAGCAACAGCGGAAGCGAGCTTGAAGTTCTTCTCGCCGAGGCTGTTGGTCTTGGTGCTGATGACCTTATCGGTCACATAGCCGAAGGCCGGGGTGTAGGTGACCTGAGCCTTCTGGATGCCCTGGAACAGGAGCTCAGCGACCAGCTCACGGGAAGCGGGAGCGTTCAGGTCGGTGGTCTTCGCCACGTTGTCCAGAACGCCGAGCTGCTGCGCGGTCTGCGCAACATGGAGCGCCCAGTCAGCGCCGGAGAACTCGTTGTTCTTGTCGTAGCCGACAGCGCGGAGGATCATGGCGAGGACTTCATAGCCGGTGACCTTGCCGGACGGCTTGAAGGTGCCATCGGGATAGCCCTTGACGAGGGAGGCGTTGGCGCAGTAGCCGATGTAGCCCTGAGCCCAACCGGCGCCAGCCATGTCGCTGAACTTGTTATAAGTGGCATAGAGGCCGGACTTATCGTTCTTGGCGACGTCGGCAGTGTAGATACGATAGATGATCGTAGCTACCTCAGCGCGGGTGATGTTGCCCTCGGGCTTGAAGGAACCGTCCTCATAACCCTTGAACACACCCATGCCATTCAGAACGGCAACAGACTCAGCGTAATCATCGCTGATGCTCTTGTCATCCTTGAAGGCTGCGTTGGCGCTGACGGCCAGAGACAGAGTCATGACCAGAGCCAGCACCATTGCGAGTAACTTTTTCATAGATGTTACTCTCCTTTCATAAATTTCCATCCCCTTGGAGCGCTCCGGCAGCGAAAAGCGGGCATTTTGCTGTTCGCGGGCGAAAATGAAAGTTGACCGAAGAAGTTGCAAAACATTTCGATTTTCTTGCATTTTTGACCGTTTTGCAGGAAAACGCGCGATTTTAGTTGCTATCGCATCCCCTTAAAGATGGTTCGTTTGTCAGAAAGGAGCAAGTTTCGGCGTTTCTCGGCTTACTTACCGTGGCATGCCGATCCCGTAACTAAGTCGGGAACGCACCGTTCCCCACCCTTTCTGCACTGTCACCTTACCACAAGCAAAATTTCAAGTCAACGCTTTCGCCCCATCTGTAACACACTTGTAACAAACCGCCGCTTCTGTTACAGCTTGACATAAAACTCCCGCTTTCGCCATTATCCGCCACCATATACATATAATAATATATAAGCACAAATATGAAAAAAGCGGCCTAAGCCGCTTTTTGTGTTCTGATGACCCGCGCAGCGGTCAGGCGGCAAGTAACAGTAGTCCGCGCCGCCGCGCGGGGAGCGAAATTTCCCTTTTCCAGCCGCGGCCCGCCGAAAAAAAGGAAAGCCCGCTCACCTGAGCGGACTTTCGCCAATATTTTTTGCACAACCCCGTACAACCCAAAAAAATTTCGCGCCCGCAGGCGCGCAATGATCTTGATCGTTTTTTGTCGCGACAGAAGGTGAATTGCCGCAAAGCGGCAAGAGAAGCCGCCCTGGGGCGTGTGCGTGACAAAAAACACCTCTCACGCCGCAAACGTGCGCGCCTACGGCGCGTGCGCTGCCGCGGCGTGCAATCCAAAATCAAAAAAGGCGGCTTTCGCCGCCTTTTTTGAAGTTCTTTACTGAATCTCGATCTGCTTCGCGTTCACCACCGCGCTCTTCTTCGGCATGTTCAGCTTGAGCACGCCGTCATTGTACTGCGCGGAGATATTCGCGACCTCGACGCCGCTGATGTCGAATGCGCGCTGGTAGCTGCCGTAGCTGCGCTCGCAGCGGACGTAATTGCCCTTCTTGTCCTGATCCTCGTGCTCGCTGTGGCGCTCGGCGCGAATGGTCATCGTGTCGCCGTCCACATCGACGTGGATGTCCTCTTTCTTGAAGCCCGGCAAATCAGCTTCCAGCAGGTAACTGTCGCCCTTGTCCTGAATGTCGGTCTTAAACTCGCTCAGTCCGCGGCCCCACGAGCCGTCACCGAAGAATGCGCGCTCCATCTGATCCCAGGGATCATAAGCCGCAATGTGGTTGTTTCTGCGTTCAAAAGGTCTCAGTTCAAACATAATACAAAGCCTCCAAATCTATTCTGGCGAGCCGCTCTTGCAGCCCGCGTGGTTTACTTTTCTTTCGTTCCCCTCGGAACAATTATGAGTATAGGCACGCCCTGTGAACAAAAATACATCTTTTGATGAACAAACTTTTAACTTTAGCACTCTTGCGCCGAGAGTGCTAAAAATCGTGGTAGCTGCGGACCGCTACCAAACCGCTACCAGGCCCTTCGCGCCCGCAAACCATTGCAAAATCAGGCTTTTTTCGCCCCGCCAAACCCCCGTTTCCGGCAAATCGCTACCAAACCGCTACCAGCCGCGCCCGCGAGCCCTTGCGCGGTGGGCTTTTTCCGCGTCGCTAAGGGGATGCGATAGCAACTGAATCGAACGTTTTTGTGTTGATTCTGCCGGTTTTTGTGATTCTTGATTGTTCTTGCAACAATTTGAGAATTCACGAATTTTGGCGGCAACCACGGGGAAGCGGGAGAGACGGCGGGTGTTCGGCCGCGAGAAGATGATGACGTTATCGTCATGATCGACACCTTCCTCGCCAAGGTCACCTATGTTGCTCCTGCCGCTTATGACGCTCAGGGCCACCTGCGCACCGAGGCTACCATCAAGCTCGATGTCTATGCCACCAAGAACTCCACCGCTGCTACCCCGCTCACCCTCACCAACGGCGAGGATGCGTATCCGTATGCTGTCGGCGATTACGTTCTCCTGAACGCCTTCACCAACGCTGTTAACAGCGCTACCGAGAGCGGCCTCATCAAGACCGGCGCTGACAAGTACGGCGAGATCGTTTCCAAGGCCACTTCTGTTGACGGCGCTCAGACCATCATCTACTGGAACAACGAGCAGCACAATGTTGCTGGCACTGTCTATGATGATGCTGTCAAGTTCATCCTCGATGAGGCTGGCAACTCCACCGGGAACCGCACCTGGTTCCTCGACCAGTATGGCAACCTCATCGGTAACGTTGAGATCGCTGCTGCTACCAGCTACGGCGTGATCAACTCCATCTGGTGGGTCGGCAACACTGCTGACGGTTCCGGCGTGGCAAAGGCCAACGTCACCTATGTGGACGGCACCACCGCCGTTCTCGACATCAGCACCCTCATCTACAATGGTGCTGCCGCCGAGAACCGCAACACTACGTATATCGCTAAGGGCGGCAAACTGTCCCACAGCACCGCTGCCCTTAAGGTCATGTCCGGCAATACCTACAGCACCGCGCCCACGAGCTACTTCTACATCGACGACTATATCGATCAGAACGCCCGTGCTGACAAGACCGGCGCTCAGATCCTGAACGACGATATGTTCCAGTTCACCACTCAGCCCAACGGCACTGTCAAGGCTGTTGAGGTCAGTGGTGCCGGCACTGCCGCCGCTTACAAGAATCTCCACAGCGAGAACCTGGCTATTTACAAGGACACCCAGATCACCAGCGGCCTTGTTGCCAACTCCAACACTGTGTACCTGATCCGCTCCGGTGATGACACCACTGCCAGCCCGTATACCTTCAAGTCTGTTACCGGCTTCGACAAGATCGACCGTTATCAGAATGATGAGGTCGACTACGTCATGAGCGACGACTTCGCCAAGTATGTCTTCATCAAGGCTGATCCCACCGAGTCCAAGGTCACCAGCGTGTTCTTCTATGCTGGCGAGCAGGCTTCCTTCAACAACGAGACCGGCGTTTGGACCATCCCCGGCTACCTCGACGGTGAGAAGACCGCCATCTATGCTGTCGGCTGGAACAACAGCAACGTGAACACCATCATCGACACGGCCACCGGTCGCGGCAATGCCAACACCATTTACAGTGTCGCTCTGAGCAACGGCTACCTCGACAAGGATTACACGAGCGCTTGGGTGTACACTTCCACCGACCCGATTCGCGCTGCGTCTGTCAACGGTGTCACCTACCCGCTCGCTGCCGCCTATATGAACCGCAACGACGTTAAGGTCCTCACCATTCAGGGTTCCTCTTCCGATACCTTTGAGGGCAATGTCTACACGCACAACGACGCCAAGTACTCCGTTGTCAGCAACGCAGACTTCGCCTCCAAGATCAACAGCGAGTTCACCAACCTCGGTGATAAGGTGATCTACCTCGCTTACATCTCCGGTTCCGGCGAGTACAGCGGCTCTATCCTCCATGCCAACATTGTTGACAGAGCTACCACCGCTGATGAACTGCGTGAGATCAGCGCTGTTAAGCCCAACGGCACTGTTACCGCTGCCTCTTCCCAGTCCTTCAAGGATATCACCATCTCCAACTGGGATGTTACGTACACTGATGGTCTCACCTCGGGCAGCACTGCTACCGTTAAGACTGTCAACATCGAGTGGTATAAGCTGAACGAGGCTGGTACCGAGTACAATGTTAAGGTCGTTGATACCAACGCCCCCTTCATCGCTGGTAACAGCTACAAGTTCGTTGCTACTGTTGAGCTCACCGGCGGCAATGCTGATGACTTCACCTTTGCTGATGGCGCCAATGTTTACACTGGCTACGTCAACAACGTTCAGTAATTGAACGAAAAAAACTACCCCAAAAATAGTTTCAGCCCCGAGCCGAAAGGCTCGGGGCTGTTTTTTGCTTTATCCAGTCCGCGTCATAACCGAGGACAAGATAGCAATATTCTTTCCCGCTGCTGTTGAACTGCGAGGATGCCATATATCCGCCAGAGTCGCTGTCTAACGTCTGCGATACCCGGCTCACGCCGCTGTCACCCCATGTATAGTAATTGTTCATGGAGCCGATGCCGGACGAGCAGGCGGTCACGCCGCGTATGACCGTCGTTTTCTGTCCGCCGTCCGCGCGGAACAGCACCAGCACCGCGGGGCAAAAGCCGCATTCGACGCTGTTCGGGTGATTTTGACCCGATAGACCGGTGCCGGTGTATGTGCCGAACTTCGCGCGGCAAATCTTGCTGCTGGCAATCGTCTGCGCAATGGCGGTCACGGTCTCCGCCTCCGCCTTGGCCGCCACCGCGTCGGCGTTGGCCTTGAGCGTTTCGTCGATCTTGCCAAACGCCGCATTGAAGTCATCCATCTTGATAAAGTCCGACTTTTCCCACTTGGGCAGGCCGTAATTGGCTGTTTTTCCCATCGCGTCCTCCCCTTTCACCACGCGCGGCGCACGACGCTCAGCACGCCGATGGCCTCGTCGATGCTCGAAAAGCGGTAGACGCGCTCGTCGCGCTCGCGCTGCACCTTTTCGATCGGGTTTTCGAATTTCATCCGCGCTAAGTGCTCGCATTTTTCGATCTGGGTTCTGGGTCGT
>ULVP01062527.1_pt1 | contig 10595 bp, 7 predicted proteins | sample 1959551 | NCBI WGS metagenome assembly ULVP01 (sample SAMEA4835789, study PRJEB28245) | human gut metagenome | biome: gut microbiome; material: fecal sample | place: Denmark | collected 2008 | reverse complement strand
GTCTTTCGTGCGGGAACGCTCGGTACGCTCGCCGATAAGACCGCATACGGCTTTGTTGTAAAATATCTCGAGAACAAGGGTATGATGACCTGCAATGCCGAGATAAACCGCCTTATCGCGCACTGCATATGCGTAAAGCGCACGACGGGGCAGCACCCGGGCGGAATCATAGTTGTTCCGCGTGAGTACGACGTTTACGACTTTACCCCCGTTCAGCATCCCGCCGACGACCCCGGCTCGGATATCGTCACCACCCATTTTGCATTCTCGTATCTGCACGATACCATACTCAAGCTCGACGAGCTCGGGCACGATATTCCGACCAAGTACAAGATGCTCGAGCGCTTCTCGGGCACCTCGGTGCTTGACGTCCACATGAATGATAAGGCGATATACGAGCTGTTCGAGTCAACAGAGCCGCTCGGCGCGTCTGCCGAGGAGATAGGCTGTAAGATAGGAACGCTCGGTCTGCCCGAGTTCGGTACGCGGTTCGTGCAGCAGGTGCTTATCGAGGCAAGACCGAAAAACTTTGCCGACCTGCTTCAGATAGAGGGGCTGACGCACGGTACCGACGTGTGGCTCGGCAACGCGCAGGAGCTTATACATGACGGCGTGTGCGACATTTCCGAGGTTATCGGAACGCGCGACAGCATCATGCTCGTGCTTATTCAGAAATACGGGCTTGAAAATGCAGAGGCGTTCCGAATCATGGAGGACGTCCGAAAGGGCAAGGGACTCAAGCCCGAATACGAGGCGGATATGCGCGAGCACAACGTGCCCGACTGGTATATTGCCTCCTGCAAAAAGATAAAGTACATGTTCCCGAAGGCTCATGCGGCGGCGTACGCCATGTCCGCGATACGCCTCGCGTGGTACAAGGTACATATGCCGCTCGTGTTCTATTCCGCGTTCTTTTCCGCCGCACCCGGCGGCTTTGATGCGGGGATAGTAATGCGCGGAAAGGCTTTTGTCCGTCAGACCATCGAGGAGATAGCGAACAAGGGCAAGGGTGAGATCACGCAGAAGGATGCGGCGCTCTCGTCGACGCTTGCGCTCGTTCAGGAGGCGCTCGCGCGCGGGATAGTATTCCTGCCTGTCAGCTTTGCGCACTCGGATGCTTTTCTCTTCCTGCCCGAGGACGGCAAGATAAGACTTCCGTTCTCCTCTCTCGCCGGACTCGGAGATGCCGCCGCACAGAGTATTGCGAGGGTACGCGACGAGGGCGATGTACTGTCTATTGAGGAGCTGCGCATACGCGCCGGTATCTCAAAGGCGGTGATTGAAGTGCTGAGGGAAAACGGAGCTTTGGACGGACTCAGCGAGACTAACCAAATAACCTTTTTCTGATATAAATAAAAAGCTAAGACCCATATTGCTTCCGATCTTCATAATTAACTGCCGATGCATCCGCTATCGGCAGTTTTTAATATCTTCTTCATATATAGATAATTTTTATTGACAAAGTATAATTATAACTTTATAATATTTTCAGAAGGACCGGCATGACCGTACGAATCAAACAACTGCGATGTATACAAAACAGAAAGAAAAATTATGAAAAACAAACTCTTTAAGCTATCGGCATTTATTCTTTCCCTCAGCACCGTGATATGTTCAATTCCGCTTACTCTCGCAGCTGCGGGAGACGCTCTCGAGAGCGAGGCGGTCGATCCCATTCCGGCGGAGGACAGCGCCGCCGAGGATGAAAACGTCCCATTTATAATCGGCGAGGACAATGAGCAGCGCACCGAGAGCATCAAGCATTTCAGACTCAGTGACGGCAGCTATCTTATGGTCGATTACGGCGAGCCCGTCCACTACGAATCGGACGGCGACTGGCTTGATATTGATAATACCCTTGCTTCGCGCGACGGCAAATATGAGAATGCTCGGGGCGGGAATAAGGTCAGCTTCAGCGCGGACGAGTATTCGGACGAGCTGTATACACTCGAGAGCGACGGGCACCGTCTTACTCTCGTGGCTTCTTCACCTGACGGACTGCCTGCCGAGCGTCCCTCTGCTCCTGCTGCGGAGCAGCCGTCTGTGACAGAGCCGTCCGAGGCGGCTTCGGATGATGCTGCGAGCTCGGCTGATGATGCATCCGACGATTTTGCAGTTGCTGAGAATGACGCCCATACCGCCGCAATTGACGCGACTGCGGATGCCGCAGAAAGCACCGATGCAGTACAGAATGTCGATACCGCAGCTGCCGATACCGATGTAGCTTCGGCTGCCCCGGCACAGTCGCGTCGTGCCACCGGGCGCGAGATAGTGCTCGGCGGCTTTGATGCCGAGCGCAGCGCGGATGATACCGACAAGGCGCAGGAGGACGAGCTGTCCGAGGCGCTGAGCGAGGCGCGCAGCACTGCGCTGACGGTCGGTGAGTTTATCGACGAGAATCCCTACGCGACCGAGGAGGAGATATCCGAGGTTCGCGAGGAGCAGAACGAGAAGAATATGCGTCAGCGCGCTGAGATCATCGGCGCTGTTCGCAGCGAAGATAAAATAGGCTATCGCGGCGTTTTTGACGGTGCGGCGCTTGAGTATACTCTCGGCGGCGAGACGGTCAAGGAGGATATTATCATCTCCGGGCGCGCGCAGAGCTATATCTATACATTCGAGCTTGATACCGAGCTTGCCCTGGAGCGTGACGGAGAGGGGCTTGTGCTGCGCGACGGTGAGCAGGATGTGTTTATGCTTCCCGCACCGTACATGACCGATGCAGACGGCGCGCGCAGCAGCTCTGTGCATTATTCCTTTGAGCGCCGTGACGGCGGCTATACCCTTACCGTAACCGCAGACAGCGAATGGATAAACGCGGAGGAGAGGGCTTTCCCGGTCACGGTCGATCCTACCGTTTCAACGTCTCAGTCCGGCTCGGATAATACCGTTACCACCGACTTCTTTTACGATAATGATACTGCGGTGGATAATACCGACAAGGATTATTGGCTGCTCGGTCATTTTAATGAATACGGCACCTTTTATAATTATATCAAATTCAATGAGATCCCCGATGTTCCGTATAACAACCGCAAGGTCGCGGCGTACATATATATTATTACTGCTACAAGTCCGACCGAGTCTACCGCCAACGAGTTTAATCTCTTTATTCAGCGTGCGCTGCCGAACTGGCGCGAGCAGATAACCGCCGAAAAGAGCAACCCGAATCCTATACTCGACTATTTTACCTTTGACAAGTCAAAGCTCGGCAGCTATTTCGCACTTGATGTCTCCGGCGCGCTTGACAGCCTCGGCTCGTCCGGGACCGGCTTCTTCATATATCCGCTGCTCACGAGCGGCGAGCAGATGTCGGATACTTCATATTTTGGATTTGCTGCCGGCGGCGGAAAGCGCACAAGCGCAAGACCTATCCTTGCTCTGCAGTACCGCAATATTATGGGTACGGAGAGCTACTATACCACCCGTTCAGCGTCTGCGGGCAGAGCAGGAGAAGCCTATATCGGCGATTACAGCGGAAATCTCGTGCTCGAGCGCAAGCTCGCCTCCGAGGTCGGAGGCGATATCTCGTATGTATATAATTCCCGTTACAGCGACTGGGTACTCGATGCAAGAGCCGATGTGTTCCATACAGTGGACTATTCAAGGATGCGCTCGGCAGCCGGATGGCGGCTTAATATTCAGCAGAGCATAGTCTCGAAAAACGTCAGCTTTGACGGTTCAGATAAGGAATATCTTATATATTCCGACGGAGACGGTACAGAGCATTGGTTCAGCCTGGACGAAAAAGTGAGCGGAAAGTGGAAGGATGAGGACGGTCTCGGCCTCACCGCTTCGCGCAGTGCGGAAACGATAACTCTCACCGACGAAAAGGATAACAAAAAGGTTTTCCGTTACGGCTATCTCTGGTATACCGAGGATGCAAACGGCAACCGAACGATACTGCTCTACGGCACAAAGAGCTATAATACCGCATCATATCCCGCGAGCAGCGGAAACTGCCTGTCGCGCGTTATTTATCGCTCGAACAGCGGCTCTCTCATAACTGTTGCGGATTTTGAATATACGGATTCTGTGCTTACAGCGGTCGTAGACCGCTCCGGCAGCCGTGTTACGCTTACGCAGTCGACGAGCGATATGCAGCTCTCACATATAACCGACCCGGACGGAAAGGGCGCTATATACCGTTACAGTCCTTTCCCGTACCGAATGACGGCTGCATACGATACCGAGAGTGCGCTCGGGCTCGGCTTCAGCTATTATCTCTCGGGAGATGATTATCTCACCTCCTATTCCTCATTCTACTCGAGTGATATTTACGATGATGCCTCCACACGTACGCGCATATCCGAGGTCTCGGTATCGCGCAGCGCGAGCAGCGTAACATATACGGACAAGGGGCATAAGTTTTACGATACGTCCGACGATATTATCACGACCGTATCCTTTGATACCGTCGGCAGGACTGTATCCGTCCGCTCCGTTGACACAGACGGACTTCTCCTCAGCTCCTCCGGCGCCGGCTATACGGCAAACGAGGGCACATCGGCAAAAAATAATAGATTGACGCAGGAGGGCTCTGCCGGTGCGGTAGGGCAAAATCTCCTGACCGACGGCGGCTTTGAGCGTCAGTCGACAAAGTGGCAAAATACCTCGACTCAGCATTCCGGCTGCTCTGCCGCGCTCACTACCTCTACGGCGCATACCGGCACCCGGTCGATGAAGCTCGTGTGCAATAGCGATAAGACGAATATCGCAACCAAGTATCAGGCACTATGGCTTGATGCAGGAACATATACTCTCTCCGCCCGTGTCAAGACGGAGTCTATGGAGAGCGCGAGCGGCAAGGTCGGCGCAAGAATACTGCTCGGAGATGTTTATGCGAATCCGTTTGCCGAGAGCGTGTATATCAGCAAGGTGACAAGCGAATCGTCGGACGACGGCTGGGTACTTCTGCACTGCACCTATACCCTTACGGAGAGAACATATACATATGTTTATCTTACATTGAGAGGTATGCGCGGCATTTCGTACTTTGATGATGTAATGCTGCAAAAGGGTGATACCGTAAGTGCCTGCAATCTGCTCGACAACAGCGATTTTTCAAACGGTACTGCGTCATGGACAAAATCGGGAACAAAGGTCTCCGAGATAACCGTAAAGTCGGTATCGGACGGCATTTCCGGTGCATCCTCCTATGCTCTGTATGTACCGTCCGCGCCTCACAAGACCGCAGGCGCATATCAGACGGTAAATCTCAATATTTCCGGCACAGAGACTCTCATGCTCTCGGCGTTTGCCAAGGCGTGCTCCGCACCTCTGAATGACGACGAGGACGCGGTATTTGAGCTTGGCGCTATCCTTACATACAGCGACGGAACGACCGACAAATTTAATCAGTCGTTCAATAATCTTCTCTTCGATTCGTGGCAGCATGCAGCCGTTCCGATAGTACCCCGCAGACCCTCGCTCAAGATAAAGAGCGTGCGGGTGTACTTGGACGGTGTTAACCCCAAGACACAGCCAACCACGGCACGAGAGTCCGGAAACTATTCCAATATTGAACTTACGATCCCTCACGACTGGAATTATGAGACGGAGCATGGTGATAATGCCAACGAATATTGTATTTCCTTTTGGCCGGCAGATCAGGACGAGGGCAAAATAAAAGTATGGTGCTATACCGCATTCGGTGTTTGCGGCACCGGTCTTGAAGAGAAAGAAATCACTGTCGGTGCATATAAAGCACGAAAAGGCACTTACGATAATAAGAAGGTATGGGATTTTATCTGCTTTACCGATATGCCCGGTTCTTATGTGGCAATAAATGAAGGAGCGGATAAATGGTGGGACCGGTATGGCGATGAGGCTATGCGGATACTCGGCACCGTTAAAATTGCAGACGGTATCATAGATAAATCCCAAGCAATCGAAATTGCAAAGAAGTGTATTACCGCAAAATATAATCGGACCGATGCGATATTCGACTCGGAAAAAGGCTTATGGACAGTCAGCTTTTATGAAAAGAACAGGTCTGAGAAAGTACAGAGCATCACGGTTTCTTATAACGGCAAAGTCATCAATAAGGAGGCGGCAAAATGAAAAAGAAAATATGGATCCCCATCGTTATTGTCCTTATTGCAGTTCTCTTCATACCGATTCCCAGTGGTGTTTGTCAGGATGGCGGAACGAGAGAATATACCGCTTTGACTTATAAAATCGTGAAATGGAACAGGCTGACCGGGGATAGCACCTACGATAAGCTGCGTGCTTATCTTTTTCCGAATAATTTCAGATCTATCGACAGCTTGTGGACACGGGAGAAAGATATAGCGGAGCATTCGTTTACAGCAACCGTACTTGAAGTCGGTGAATCATCCGCTCTTGTTCAGCCGGTTTCAGATAGCGCCGAGCTGAAAAGCAGCGATAAGATTTCTTTTGGCATCAGTGAATTGGAGAAGCTTGATGTTGAGGTCGGCAGTGTGGTCAAGGTGACCTATACGGGCGAAATTATGGAGTCCTACCCTGCTCGGATCCATGCGACAAGCTGGCAACTATCCGATGACCTTCGCCATATGGAGTATACCGAGCAGTGGCTTGATAAAAATAAGGCAGAAAAAGTCGATTACAACTTTTTCGACCATATCAAGATCACAAAGATCTATTCCAATTGCTTTTTTGCAAGCCCCGTTATCCCGATGCCGTATGAAATTAAGCTAAACGGCAAACTTTCAGAGGAGTGGTGTGTCGGAGATCAGGTCACCTGCACCTATGAAAACACCTATTATGACCAAGAAAATGAACGCGTGGAAGCGGATATGCTGACTGTACAGGCAAGCGATTGGCAACCGGATCCCAATGTTGCATATAAGCCGGTCATTTATCTGTATCCCGAAGAGGAAACAGACGTCTCCGTTGAGCTTACTCTTGACGGCAGACTGACTTGCACCTATCCGAAGTATAGCGACGGATGGGTCGTCACGGCGGCGCCGGACGGAACATTGACCGATAAAAACGGACGAACCTATAACTATCTTTACTGGGAAGGCGAAACCTACGCGAAGTATGATATGAGCAAAGGCTTTTGTGTAAAGGGCAAAGATACCGCTGCATTTTTGGAAGGTGCCTTGGAGCAACTGGGTCTCACGCGCCGTGAAGCAAACGAGTTTATCGTGTATTGGCTGCCGCAGATGGAGCAAAACCCATACAACATTATTTCTTTCCAGACTGACGCTTATACAAACGCCGCCGAGCTTAAAGTAAACCCTGAACCGGATACGTTGATCCGTGTTTTTATGGCTTGGAAAAAGGCAGATTCGTATATCCCCTTGCCGGAGCAGGATTTGAGTGCAGTACAGCGTTCCGGTTTTACGGTAGTGGAGTGGGGCGGAACCGAAATTCAATAAGGAGCTGTGACATGAAGATAAGGAAATTGCTTTTATCTTTCTTAGCAGGGATTGCTTTGATTTTTGAACTGTTGCCAAATGGTGTGGTGCTGCGATTTATGAATCCTGAGGGCGAGCCTTGGGTGCGAACCTATTCCTATTTTAGCCTTGTGCCGTATGGCTATGCAAATTTCGGACCATTGATTGCCGCAGTCCTGACCTGTGTGCTGATTATTCTGATAGCTATTAGCTGGTTTAAATACAGCCGAGGTCTGAACACGGCGATTATGTGCGTCTCGGGAATTGCAGCTATAAGCTCGTTGTCGCCTGTTTTGTATGGATTTGAATATGTCACCTCAATAGCAATTGTTGTTACAATTCTGCTGGCAGCAATATTCGTCGGATGCACTATCAGGGCTTAGGAATGATCATAATTTATGGTGAACTGAGTTGCCCGGGCGCAGCTTTTTTCGGCGGTGAGTTAACCCCAAAATAAAAGACCGCAGACAATGCGGTCAGATCATTCGGGTAATGACGGTTGGCTCACATCGTGGTATCAGCAAAATGCAAACCAGCCTGCGCAAAAGCAGGGACAGTACAGTGAAAACCACAAAGAAGCGGACAGTTCGGCTGTTCAGATGTTCTAATGTGGTTCGGGCGGCAGGGAGTAAAATCCTTGCCGTCTTTTTTGTTTTTCTCTGCCGGTTTGGTATTACTCGACGGAAAAAACATCCTCATTTTATTTTTTGCGGTGATAATTCAGATTTCTATTGAAAAAAGGATCTCAATATGTTATAATATGACCGAAAGAACCGAAACGGTCATATTTCAAGGAGGTTCAATCTTGGCTTTTACCGAATACGAAACAGAACAGCTTCGCAAGGCGCTGCTGAAGGAAACGCGGCGCTGTGCGGTCACGCTGGGGATGAAGAAAACCTCCGTGGATCAGCTGACGAAGGCTGTCGGCATTGCGAAAGGCTCGTTCTATAAATTCTATGAATCCAAGGAAATGCTGTTTTTCGCGGTTCTGGAGGGCATTCACTCCGAGCTTTACGGAGTTGCCGATCGGGCACTGAGCGAAAATGCCGGCTTGCCGGCCGCAGAACGTGCGGCAAAGGCGGTTCTTGCCGTCTGCAAACGGCGGCTGTCCGATACCGGCGACATGGTTTTCATTGAAAACGATGCGAAGCTGCTTTTGCAGAGACTGCCGGAGGATGTCAAAAATGTGCATTACCACGACGGCGAGACGCACATCCGTCAACTTTTGGAGAATCATGACCTTATGCCCAAGTGTGGTGTGTCTTTGGCTGCCGCGACGGTGCGGGGACTGATTCTGACCGTCTCCCATAAGGAGCAGATCGGAGAACTGTACCCGCAGGTGCTGGAAACGCTGGTGCATGGCGCTTGCAGGGAGTTATTTGAATAAGCGGAAGGCCGCAGAGATGCGGCTTTTCAAAACTACACGAGTTAGCCAAGGGTAACTGACTTTCGGCTATGTGGGAATATCAAAGGAACGTAACCATGAAAAAAAAGAAGAATTTCTGGGACAGAAATGCCCGTATTTACAACCGCTTCATGCGCAAAGACCACGCGGCATACGAAACGATGTATGCACTGATCCGTCCGGCCGTGAAAGCCAAAACGGTGCTGGAGCTTGCAACGGGCACCGGACTGATCGCAAAAAATATCGTGAACGCGGCGGCACACATTGAGGCGACGGATGCCTCCGCAGAGATGATCGCCGAGGCAAAACGGGATAACCGCTCTGCGAAGCTGCACTTTTCGGTGCAGGATATGTTCTGTCTGCCCTATGCGGACGGATCCTTCGATGCAGTGATCGTGTCAAACGCCCTGCACATCGTGCCGCAGCCGGAGAAAGCTCTGCGGGAGATCAGGCGCGTGCTGAAGGACGACGGCGTACTGATTGCGCCGACATTTACTCACGCGGGAAATTCGTTTTCCGGCAAGGTGAGAGCGTTTTTTATGAAGCTGGCGGGCTTTCCCCTTCACAGCAGGTGGACGAGCGAGGAATATCTGACTTTCCTGCGGCAGAACGGCTGGACGGTGCGGAAAAGCGTTGTTCTGAAAGCGTCATTTCCGTTAACTTATACCGAATGTGTGAAATCGGAGGTGTGATATGTCATTTTTTGAAAACACCCGCAACCCCGTGGGGATTGGCGGAAAAATCATGGTTGCCCTGATGAATTTGGGTCACAGTCCCGTGGCGCGGTGGGGACTTCGCTTTTTGGAGCTTACTCCGGACGCAAAGGTGCTTGACTGCGGCTGCGGCGGCGGAGCGAATATTAAAAGACTTCTGAAAAAATGCCCGCAGGGTGTTGTAAAGGGTATCGATTATTCGTCCGTCAGCGTTGAAAAATCAAAAAGGGTCAACGAAGCCGCCGTTACAAAAGGACGCTGCGATGTGCTGTGCGCGAGCGTGGCGGAGCTGCCGTTTGAATCGGAACAGTTCAATGCGGTCACGGCCTTTGAAACAGTCTACTTCTGGCCTGACTTGCCGCAATGCTTCCGGGAGGTTTACCGGGTGCTGAAGCCCGGCGGAACCTTTCTCATCTGTAATGAAAGCAACGGCGACACGGACAAAGACGAGAAGTGGACGGAAATCATCGGCGGCATGACCATCTATAAGGACATTGAATTAAAATCGTGTCTGGAGCAGGCTGGCTTTTTCGATGTTCAGATACACAAAAAGAAAAGTTGGCTATGCGTCACGGCGCGGAAACGGTGAAATTACTGTTGTATGCCACGATTTTCAAGGAGGGACGCAAACAGATGAAAGACAGCGAATTGCAAATTGACCGCAGCTGCCATGTGCTGTATTCAAAACCCTGCAAGAAAGAGATACGGGCAAAAATTGCTTTGCATTATCCTGCGGCAGAGCGGGAGGCGACATGGGAAAAGGTACAGCGGCAGTACATAGACTTTCTCTCCGACTGGCGCACCGATCTGGGCGGCAAAAAGAACTTCCACAACGGCGTAGGCGGCACCTATGACTGCATCGCTATCATGAGCTATTATGTTGTCTGCAAAGCCGTCACATCGTTCCGCGAGATCGAAGAGATGGAGGAAAATTTGATTCTTCCGATCTTCCGCAAGCTGAGGTTTGTTGACTGCAACAAGCCGTTCTGGAGAAAGCTGATGTACAAGGCATTTGTTCGTGCGAAATGCGGCTGTGACAAATGGCACGATTACGGGATGTCGGTTGCGCCTTACGATAAAGATAAGCCGATT
>ULVP01032673.1_pt1 | contig 10615 bp, 10 predicted proteins | sample 1959551 | NCBI WGS metagenome assembly ULVP01 (sample SAMEA4835789, study PRJEB28245) | human gut metagenome | biome: gut microbiome; material: fecal sample | place: Denmark | collected 2008 | reverse complement strand
CGGCGCGCCCCGCAGCCAGCCCCCCGCAGCCGGGTGAACCGTGAACCGCGAGAGGAAGATCCGGGCCTGGAGATGATTTCCCGCCGCCCGCCCAAACAGAAGTTTGCCAACTTTGAAGAGTATATGGCCGCCCACGGCGGAGCTACCGCCCCCATTGCGGGCGAAGGTCCGCTGCCGGAGCTGGTGCCAGAGTTCCACTTGCTGTCCGTTCCGGCGGAAAATCTGGTTCCGGCGGAGGATGACGAATGACCCCGCAGGCGGCAGCGGCCCTGCGCTGCCCGGTGTGCGGCGGCGCATTGATGCCACTGGGAACCTCGCTGCGCTGCCCCCAGGGCCACAGCTATGATATGGCCAAGGAAGGGTATGTCAACCTGCTGGCCATCCAGAGGCGCCATGCGGCGGACCCCGGCGACGGCAAAGCCATGGTGCGCGCCCGCCGTGCCTTTTTGCAGGCGGGGTATTATGCCCCGTTCCAGAAAGCTCTGGCCGAGCTCTGCCTGGAATACGCACCCGAATGCGGTGAGACCCACCTGCTGGATGCCGGCTGCGGCGAAGGCAGCTATGACCGCGTGGTGTATGATGCCTTTGCCGCCCAGGGCCGTCCCTGCGTACTGGCCGGGTTCGACCTTTCCAAGGATGCCATCCGCCTTGCGGCAAAGCTACTGCCGGAAGCCGCTTTTGCGGTGGGCGGCAGCTTCAGCGCCCCGGTGCGGGATGGCTGGGCGGATGTTCTGCTGAACATCTTTTCGCCCTTTGCCGAGCAGGAGTTCTGCCGGGTGCTGCGCAGCGGCGGTGTGCTGCTGTACGCAGTGCCAACGGCACGGCATTTGTACGGGTTGAAAGAAGTTCTGTACGATGAGCCGTATGAAAACGCAGAACAGCAGACAGAATACTCCGGCTTTACCCTGATCGGAGAGCGCACCGTGACGGATACCATCACGGTGGAGGGCGACCAGATCCGCAACCTGTTTGCCATGACCCCCTATTTCTGGAAAACCCCGCACGTCGGGGCACTCCGCCTTGCGGCAAAGCAGAGCCTGACGACCGAAATCGGCTTCCGCTTCCTTGCTTACCGCCGGGTATAATGGAACAAAAAGTAAAGGCAATACCGCATAATTCTAAGTGCCGCAGCCGCCGGAGCGGTGCTTGAGCCGTTAGGCGGGAATTGTGCGGTATTGCCTAAAAACAACAGGCACAACCTTACGCGCCGCAATGCGGCAAAAGGTTGTGCCTGTTATTTTATGCGTGGTTACAGGTCGTCCTGGTCCTGGGTCGGCATTTCGTCCGCCTGGTCGGGAACGCCGGTCCAGCTGCCAAGCGGGTCGTTGTGGCTGGCAAGGTTTTCGTTGTCAATGGTCTGCCGGTCCTGGTGGGCATCGGCAGGGGTATAAGGTTCCTGGGCGCTGCGAAGCACCGGGTTGACAATGCCGGGCTCCGGCAAAAAGTCGCTGTTCCGCGTCAGGTCGGTCCAAAATTCGGGGTCTTCACTTTCCGCGCCGCGTGGGCCGTAAGGGCGATGAAGCATGGGCAAACACTCCTTTGTTTTGCGTTGGGTTTAAGCTGCGTTCCGGCGGCCTAAACTGTAATTACAGTATGCAGCAAAGGAGTGTGTTTTATGCGGGTACGGTTATTTTTCAGCGCGTTGGCGCTTACCCTGCTGCTGTTGCTGCCCATGATTGGGCTGGTGGAGTATTTTGCTATGCAGCGCCAGATGCAGGAGCGCGTGCGCCGCGCCAATGCGGCGGGCACGGCAGTGCAGGTAGACCCGGCGTCCCGCTATATGGGCAGCCTGTTGTTGGCGGTGCAGAAAGAGGAACCCGAATTTATCCTGCTGCGCATGGATGCCCCTGCCGCCACGCTGATTCTGTGCGGCTTGCCCGGCAACATGCAGCTTGCCGCCCCCAGCGGCACCACAACGCTGGCCGCAGCTTATCTGGCGGCTGGCCCGGCACGGGCGGCTCAGCTGCTGGGGGATACCCTTGGTACCGCCCCGCAACACTACCTTGCGGCCACGCCCAGCTGCTATGCCAGCTTTTGGGAGCAGGGCACCACCGTGCGGCTGGATATGGCCGCGTTGCAGGAGGATACAGACCCCCACCAGAACTTTGTGGCAGAAATCGAGGCTGCCACTGCCGAAACCGCTCTGCGTGATTTGGGGGCAGAGCAGACTGATGCCGGAGCAGCCCGGTTGTTGGCAGCTTACACCGCGGCCTTATTCCGCCAAAACCCCCAGCAGCTTGCCGCCCTGCCAGGCCAGGCACGGCAGGCCAGTGCCCGCATTTTAACGGATTTGCAGGCGCAGGACTGGAACACGCTGGAAAGTGTATTCAACTATTTCAGCACCGTCCCCGCGCTGGTAGTGGAAACCGCCCTGCCCAGCTTCACCAGCCGCCCCGAAGGGGAGCTTGCCCTGACGGAAAACGGGCAGCAGACGGTGCAGGAGGTGCTGAGGATGGGGGCAGGAGAATAACGCCGCAAATTGCCCGGTAGGGCGGGGGCACCTGACCCCGCCGTAGCTTGGCTGTATTGCCCGTGCAAAATTTATGATGTGCGAATAAATTATTTGTAGGGGTCGGCGTCCCCGGACGGGCCTAAGTTGTATCGTGCCGATTAAATGATGGAGTGTGACATTTGCCGCCACGCCCGGCTCAACGCGGCCGCCGCGGCGGGAATGTCCTCCGCCTGCAGGCCGGAATAGCCCGCCACCACAGTATCGGGGCGGCAATGAGCGGCATCCTGCATATAATATTCGCTCAAGCCTTTCAGCCGCACCCCTTGTTTGGCCGCGGCCTGCACCATGGCCTGTTCGCCGCCCGCGCCCGGTAATGTGAGCAAAAAATGCAGACCGGAGTGTGCCCCCGCCAGCGTCAAATCCGGGTCCAGCCCGGCGTGCAGGGCGGCGGCAAAGGCTTCCATCCGGCGCTTGTAGGTCAGGCGCATCCGGGCAATATGGCGGGCAAAATAACCATTGGCCATGAACTCACACAGTGTTTGCTGCTCATATCGGCTGACGGTGTTGGCGTACATGGAAAAATCGCTCTGGTAGCGTTCCAGTAGCCCCTGCGGCAGCACCATGCAGGCAATGCGCATGCCGGGGGCAAGGCTTTTGGAAAAGGTGGTCAGGTACACCACCGGCCCGTTGGCACCGGACATGCCCTGTAAGCTGGGCAGTGGGCGGGTGGCAAAGCGGAACTCTGAGTCATAGTCATCTTCTAGGATAAAGCGCCCCGGTTTGGCGGCGGCCCAGGCTAACAGCTGCGCGCGCCGGGGGGCCGGCATGGTAACGCCGGTGGGAAAGTGGTGGCTGGGGGTAACATAGCACAGGTTGGCTCCGCTTTGCTCCAGCGCGCGGATCGGCAGACCGCTTTCGTCAATTTCCACCGGTACGCAGGGGATGCCGTTGTTTTCCAGTACGGCGCGGGTGCGGCTGTAGCCGGGGTTTTCCACCGCGGCGGTGCTGCCCGCAAACAGGTGTGCCAGGCAGCCCAGCAGGTACTCCACCCCGGCCCCGACCACGACCTGATCCGCTGTGCAGTCCACGCCGCGGTATTCGCCAAGGTAGGCGGCAATCTGGGCGCGCAGGTTTTCATCCCCCTGCATATCACCCCGCTGCAGCAGCTCCGGCCGCTGGTACATCAGTTCCTTTTGGATGCGCCCCCAGCTGCGGGCAGGAAAGAGGGAAGTATCTATACTGCCGGTTGACAAATCGTATAAAATATCGTCTTGATTGCTAACTGTATTTTTTGGCGTGGCTTTTGGGGCGGGAACCACGCTGTGCTGCGGGCGGGTGTGCAGCATGCCGCCGGTTTCCTGAACAAAAAAGCCGCTGCGGGGCCGGGTGACGGCCAGCCCTTCCGCCGCAAGCATCTGGTAGGCAGTATCCACCGTGTTGGTGCTGATGCCAAGCTGGGCCGCCATGGTGCGCCGCCCCGGCAAAGCCTTGCCCGGCTGCAAGGCACCGGAGCGGATATCCTGCGCAAGTGCGTTATAGAGCTGCTCATACAGCGGCATTTTTTTTTCAGGATGCAGTTCGATCATGGCGGTTCCCCCTTACGTTTTATAATCTGGCACCATAAAAAATAAATTTACTGGCCATTTATATCATGCCAGATAAGATTATAATAGAGCATATCCCAAGCGGTTTCCTTTGTCAAGTAAATAGACTACAAAGGAACGGGGAAAATAGCAAAATGAGGGGAAGTATCATCCATGTCTACTGCTGTTATGTGGCTCCTGCTGTTCGTTGTTGTGGCGCTCGGTATCCTGATCGCTGCACTCAGCAAAACCAAATTCACCACCCAAAAAATTGCAACCATCGGTATTATGGCTGCGCTCAGCTTTGTTGCGTATGAGTTTTTCCGCATTCCCAACGTGCTGGGCACCGGTTCTTCTTTCCACCTGGGCAACACCTTTACCGCACTGACCGCCCTGATGCTGGACGGCGTTTCCGGTGGTCTGGCTGGTGCCATCGGCCTTGCTTTGGCCGATATCATGGCCGGTGATCCGGGCTATGCCATCACCACATTTATCCTTAAATTCATCATCGGCATTGTCTGCGGCGTGTTTGCTCACAAGGTGTTCAAGCTGCAGGATCTCAGCGCAGCGGACGGCGTTAAGTATTACATTGCCGTTATCGGCTCTGCATTCAGTGGCCTGCTGGTCAATGTGTTCACCGACCCGTTCCTGGGCTACTTCCGTAACCGCTATATCTTTGGTCAAGAGGCTGACCTGGCTTCCACCGTGGCCAAGATCACCAGCGGCGTTACCCTGATCAACTCTCTGCTGTCCACCGTGTGCGCTGTGGTGCTGTTCCTGGCGCTGGTGCCCGCTCTGCGCAAAGCAAACCTGCTGCCCGCAGCCGATAAACCAGAATAAGCGCAGCCATGGAAAATAAGCGATAAAATATATTACCTGAATGGCACCTGCCGCAAATGGCAGGGGCCATTTTTGTGCAAAATATGAAAAAAACGGAAACCACTGGTGCTGAAGCGCAAAATGGTGTAAAATAGAACCTATGTATTGAGGTCAGAAAATACAAGGGCATTACACCCCTGATAGATACCAGGCAACCCTGCCAGGAACGGAAAGGAAATATCATGGCAAAACAAACGACCCGTGCCGGGATGGATGTAAAAGAAAAAATGTATCTGGTGTTGGTGCTGTGCTTTGCAGCGGTGCTCATCACCGTGGGGGCAGCGTTCTTTATTGTGCGCGGCTTGGGCAGCACCACACGGCAGAATGATGACACAGCGGATTCCGCCGCCACCCAGGAACCCCTTGTGGCGGACAGCAGCTATGATAAAAACCAGAATACGATCGATACCAACAAGTACAGCTCCACCATTCTGGAAGAAAGCGCCGATGCGGGCCAGAGCTATGTGGACGAAACACTCTTCGTTGGCGATTCCAACACCGCCCGCATGTACCGCATTTTCAATTATTGCAGTTATGATAATGCCATTGGCTCGGTGGGCATGTCCGGCAAATCCCTGGCAACGTATGCCTGCGTGCAGTTCCAGGGCTACAGCGGCTACAAGACGATGCCGGAAGCAGTTGCCCTGATGCAGCCCCGCCGCGTGATTCTGACCTTTGGCACCAACGATTTAAGCTCCAGCTACAGCGCTTCCAGCTTTGCCAGCGATTACGCCAAGGGCATCAAGGCTGTGCAGGATGCTTACCCCAGTGTGGATATCATCGTGAACGCTATTCCGCCGCTGGGCCAGCAGCATTCCAACCAGAACCTGACCCAGACCCAGGTAGATGAATACAACAAAGCCCTGGTGCAGATGTGCCAGGATAACGGCTGGAAGTTCCTGAACAGCGCCGAGGTGCTGAAGGACAGCTCCACTGGCTATGCCAAAAGCGGCTATGTGCTGAGCAGTGATGGTATCCACCTGACCGAGCAGGCCATGGATGCGCTGTTTACTTACATCCGCACCCACAGTTACATTACCGAGGATACCCGCCCGGCCCTGACCGCCGTGCCTACCCATACGGGGGATAAGGATGTTTCGGTTGGGAGCAACATTGTGTCCAGCACCACCGCTACCATAGCGCCCGAAACCACTGAAGCTCCCGATGAAGATGCCAGCGACAGCAGTTCTTCCAATGGACCCGACTGGGCAGACGGCACCAGCGGCAGCTATGCCACCGCGACCCCGGACCCGGAATACACCTATTGGAGTGAGATCATCGCCCCCACCTGCACGGAGCAGGGCTACACCTACTACCACTGCAATGAGGATTCCAGCAAGGATTATAAGAGCGAGTATGTGAATGCCCTGGGGCATGACTTCCAGAACGGCTACTGCACCCGCTGCGGCGCACAGGATCCCAATGCTGCAACGCAGGAACCGACCCAGGAACCCACCGCAACGGAAGCTCCGGCCCCTGATGCGCCCGCAGATTCCGGCACCAGCGGATCGGGAGATACCCCCGACTGGGCATCCGAAAACAGCGATAGTACCCCCGAAGCATAATGCCGGAAAAACAAAGGCAATACCGCATAATTCTAAGTGCCGATACGGCGAGCGAGGTGCGGCAGATGCCGTGCCGCAGCCGCCGGAGCGGTGCTTAAGCCGCAAGGCGGGAATTGTGCGGTGTTGCCCAAAAGAACAGGAAATAACAAGAGCGCACGTACCTGTAATGATAGCAGGTACGTGCGCTTTCTCTTTATCATGTGCCTTAATGGGAAAGATATTCGCTGCTGAGCTTTTCCAGCGTGGCGCTGTCAATATACTGGTTAATGACCTGGTTCAGCCCTTCCCAAAAGCCCAGGGTCTCGCACTGGGCGCGGTGGGGGCAGCTTTCTGCGGAAGTGGCAAGGCAGGGAACGGGGACAATCTCGCCCTCCACCGCGCGCAGGATATCGCCCGCAGTGATCTGGGCGGCAGGGCGGCTGAGCCGGTAGCCGCCCTGGCTGCCGCGGCCGCTTTCTACAAGGCCGGCTTTGCTTAACGGGGCAACGATCTGCTCCAGATATTTTACGCTGATGCCCTGATTATCGCTGACTGCTTTAAGGGGCAGATACTCCCCTGGGGTGGCGCTGGCCAGTTCCACCATCAAAAGCAGTGCATAGCGGTCCTTGGTTGAAAACTTCACGGTGTTAATGCCTCCTGATGTCTGATGCCTTTATCATAGCAGATTTTTGCCCGTGCGGCAAGCCTTTGGCGCTGCCAGGCGGGGCGGGCCGCGGCGATTTTCTGACATATTGCAGATTTTACACTCTACAAACCTGCTAAACTTATAGGAAAATGCTGAAATGTACAAATACGCTTGACAACCGCGCCAAATGGGGCTATACTTGCGCCATAGCAAAAACAAATGTGCCGCACCACAAAGGTGCTGGTTCAGCAGGGAAAGGAAGTGCTGTCAGAATGAAAACCGCAGAACGCCGTGATGGTATGATGATGTGCATGTGCAGTTTGCTCCGGCAGCCTGTACCTGTTTTCCCTGCGCGCATTTAACAGCAGGGGTGCAGCGGCGGCGTGCCGGGAACGGTACGCCGCCGCTTTTGCTTTATATAAGGCAACACCGCACAATTCCCGCCTTACGGCTTAAGCACCGCTTCGGCGGCTGCGGCACGGCATCTGCGTTGCCAAAATGCTCGATAATACACAAAGTATTATCTGCGCTTTTGGCTTAGCATCTGCCGCACCTCGCTCGCCGTATCGGCACTTAGAATTATGCGGCATTGCCATAAATATTTTATCCCCGCGTTTATCTGGATAGAAAGGGTGGGTTACCAATGAAATACAGTCCCCGCTGTAAGCAGCCCGGTGTGCGAATGTGTTGCGCTGTTTGAGGGAACACCACAACATAACTTAAAACAAACACAAACCGGAAAAATAACCGTAACAAAAAGGAGATAACAACCATGAAAAAGCTGATTTCTACTGTTCTGGCCGCAGCCCTTACACTCAGCCTGGCCGCTTGCGGTTCTACTGCCGCTTCTTCCACCCCTGAGGCCGCTTCCGGCAGCGAAGCCGCCAGCACTGCTTCCAGCGAAACTGCATCGGATGCCTCCGATGCCGTCGATTTTACCGGTGATGGCTATGATGCTACCGTTGACTATGCTTCACTGGCTGGCACCACCATCAAGGTGGCTGCTTCCCCCGTGCCGCATGCCGAGATTCTGAAAGTGGCTGGCGATATCCTGGCAAAGGCAGATATCACCCTGGATGTGGTTGAATATACCGACTATGTGCAGCCCAACCTGGTAACCGAGTCTGGCGAAGTGGATGCCAATTACTTCCAGCACGGCCCCTACCTGGAGGACTTTAACGAGAAGAACAACACCCACCTGGTAAGCGTTGCCGCCATCCATTACGAGCCGTTTGGCCTGTACCCGGGCAAGACCAAGAGCCTGGACGACCTGGCTGACGGTGCCAAGATTGCAGTTCCCAACGATGCCACCAACGAAGCCCGTGCCTTGCAGCTGCTGGCTGCCCAGGGCATCATTACCCTGAAAGAGGATGCTGGCCTGGCCGCCACCAAGAACGATGTTGTGGATAACCCCCACAACATTGAGCTGGTAGAGATGGAAGCTGCCCAGCTGCCCCGTACCCTGTCCGACGTTGACTTTGCTGTTATCAACGGCAACTATGCTGCCGAGGCTGGCTTCTCTGCCAGCAAGGACGCCCTGGCCGTTGAGGATGCAACCTCTGAAGCTGCCCAGACCTACGCCAACCTGCTGGTTGTAGAAGAAGGCAACGAGAACGAGCCCGCCATCAAGGCACTGGTTGCTGCCCTGACCAGCCAGACCGTGAAGGATTACATCGATTCCACCTATGACGGTGCGGTGGTTGCCCTAAATAAAAAGTAAACTCTCATTATCCCCTGTGCCCACCTCCGGACACAGGGAATTTTGGGATTAAGGAGCCAGAAATTATGATCCAGATCCAACACCTGACAAAGCGGTTTGCCGCGGCGGGCGCAACGGTGGTTGCCCTGAACGATATCAACCTGGAAATTCAGGACGGCGATATTTACGGTATTATCGGCATGTCCGGCGCGGGCAAGTCCACGCTGGTGCGGTGCATCAATATGCTGGAACGCCCGGACGAGGGCAAGGTGATCGTGAACGGCCGCGAAATGATGCAGCTGAGCCCCGCAGAGCTGCGCGATGCCCGGCGGGAGATCACGATGATCTTCCAGCAGTTCAACCTGCTGATGCAGCGCACCTGCCTGAAGAACATCTGCTTCCCCATGGAGCTGGCCGGTGTGCCCAAAGAGAAAGCCACAGCCCGCGCCAGGGAGCTGCTGGAGCTGGTTGGCCTGCCGGACAAGGCGGACGCTTACCCGGCGCAGCTTTCCGGCGGGCAAAAGCAGCGCATTGCCATTGCGCGTGCCCTAGCCACCAACCCCAAGGTGTTGCTGTGTGACGAAGCCACCAGTGCCCTGGACCCCAACACCACCCACGCCATTTTGCAGCTGATCCAGAAGATCAACCGCGAAATGGGCATTACGGTGGTTATCATTACCCACCAGATGAGCGTGGTGGAAGACGTTTGCAGCCATGTTGCCATTTTGGATAACGGCACCGTGGTAGAGCAGGGCAGCGTGCGGGATATCTTCTCGAACCCGCATTCCGACGCTGCCAAGCGGCTGGTGTTCCCGGCGGGCACGCCGGAGCGCGAGCTGCTGCCCGGCCGCAAAATGGTGCGTGTTGCCTTTAACGGCACCCAGACGACCGATAAGCCGCTGGTGGCCAGCCTTGCCATTGAGTGCGGGGCGCTGGTTTCGATTGTGGCAGCGGACACCCGCGTGGTAAACGGCCAGACGCTGGGCAGCATGCTGCTGGCCCTGCCGGAAGGCGAAGGCGCTGCCAAGGCGCTGGATTACATCAAGAATTATCCCGGCATTACCTACGAGGAGGTGGGCAGCAATGGCTGAATTTTTTGCATCGAAGGACTGGCAGACTTTTTTGGATGTTCTGCCTTCCATCCCGGCAGAAACCTGGGACACTTTTTACTCTACCGTGGTGGCCACCCTGTTTGCACTGGTCATCGGCCTGCCGCTTGGCGTGTTGCTGGTAACGGGTGAGCCCGGTGGTGTGCGTCCGCTGCCCCGCTGGGTTATGCGGCTGCTGAACGGCGTAATCAACCTGCTGCGCAGTGTGCCGTTCTTGATCTTGATGATCATTGTCATTCCGCTGTCCCGTTTGATCGTGGGCACTTCTATTGGCACGGTGGCATCCATTGTGCCGCTGGTCATTGCATCCTTCCCGTTTGTGTCCCGTCTGGTGGAAACCAGCATCCGTGAGGTGGATTCCGGCGTGGTGGAAGCAGCCCAGAGCATGGGAGCAACCCCGCTGCAGATCATCACCAAGGTGCTGATCCCCGAAAGCATGCCCAGCCTGATTGCCAACGCAACCATTGCTGCCACAACCATTCTGGGCTATGGCGCTATGGCAGGTGTGATCGGCGGCGGCGGCCTGGGCAAGGTTGCCATCAACTATGGCTACTACCGCTATAACCTGGTGCTGGAAATTTTTGCAACTGCGCTGCTGGTTGTGCTGGTGCAGGTGCTGCAAAGCATTGGCACCCGCCTGGCCACCAGGTGCGACAAGCGCGTGCAGAAAACCAAAGGCTAAGGCAACACCGCACAATTCCCA
>ULVP01108144.1_pt1 | contig 10697 bp, 9 predicted proteins | sample 1959551 | NCBI WGS metagenome assembly ULVP01 (sample SAMEA4835789, study PRJEB28245) | human gut metagenome | biome: gut microbiome; material: fecal sample | place: Denmark | collected 2008 | reverse complement strand
TTATAAATAATGAAATTTTAATAGAAAATGTACTAGATGAAATGGAAAGTAAAAAAGAAAACTATGGTTCATCAAATATAGGTAATGGCAAAAATATAATAGTAGAATATTCATCACCAAATATTGCAAAACCTTTCCATGTTGGTCATTTAAGAACAACAGTAATAGGAAGAGCATTATATAATATGTATAAATTTCTTGGGTATAATACTATTGGAATAAACCACTTAGGCGATTGGGGTACACAATTCGGAAAATTAATTGAAGGGTATAAAAGATTCGGAAATGAATACAATTTAGAAGAAAATCCAATCGATAAACTTACAGAAATTTATGTAAGAATTAATGAACTTTGCAAAGAGGATGAATCAGTATTAGATGACTGTAGAAATAACTTCAAAAAATTAGAAGATGGAGACGAATATTGTACACAAGTTTGGCAGAAATTTAAAGATCTAAGTTTAAAAGAATTCCAAAGAATATATGATATTCTTGATGTACATTTTGACTCAAATAATGGAGAATCTTTCTATTCAGATAAAATGCAAGAAGTAGTAGATATTTTAAGAAAAAATAATAAATTGGTGGAATCACAAGGAGCAGAAATAGTAGATTTAGAGTATAAAAATATGCCACCATTAATGGTAACTAAATCAAATGGTTCAACTACATATGCAACACGTGATCTAGCAGCTATTTTATATAGAGCAAGAACATATGATTTTGATAAATGTATATATGTAGTTGCATATGAGCAAAACTTACATTTTAAACAAGTATTTGAAGTTGCTAAATTTCTTGATTTAGATGAAAAATATACAAATGGTTTAATTCATGTACCATATGGAATGGTAAGGCTAAAAACAGGGAAAATGTCTACAAGGGAAGGAACTTTAATAAAATTAGAAGATATCTTAAAAGAAGCAGTAACAAGGGCAAAAGCAATAATAGAAGAAAAGAATCCAAATATAGAAGGAAAAGATGATATTGCTAAAAAAGTTGGTATTGGTGCTGTAATATTTAATGATTTATCAAATAATATAATTAAAGATGAAGTTTTCGATTGGGACATTATGCTAAACTTCCAAGGGGAAACAGGTCCATATATTCAATATATGTATGTAAGAACCAAAAGTATATTAGAAAAAGAAAACTATGTTATGAATAAAGACTTAGTAGATATTTCAGAATTAGAAGAACATGGAATAGAATTAATAAAACAAATCTACAGTTTTAATGATATTGTAAAACAAGCAGTAGATAAAAATGAGCCATCAATTATATCACGTTATTTAATTGATGTTGCCAAATTGTATAGTAGTTTTTACAATGATAATAAGATAATTGTTGAAGATGAAAAGATTAAAAATACAAGATTATGTTTAACATATATGGTTGGAAATGTATTAAAAATAGGTACAGGGCTACTAGGTATGGAAATGCCAGACAGAATGTAGGGATTAAAAAGTATTTAGAAAACTAGGAACAATGTTGATTTTTCCTAATAAAAATTTAAGTGATAATATAAATAAAATAAAGAGGGAAAAAAGGAACGTCCCCAAATCCCGATGTTCCTAAATCCCGGAAAGAGGAAGATGAATATGAGAAAATATTTTGGAACAGATGGAATCAGAAGAATTGCAAACACAGAGCTAACACCAGAGTTAGTATATAGAGTTGCAAAGGCAGGTGCATATGTTTTAGCTAAACATTCTGACCATAGCCCTACTATTCTAATAGGTAGAGATACTAGAATTTCTGGAACTTTAATAGAAAGTGCAATGACAGCAGGTTTTTTAAGCTATGGAGCAAATGTAAAACAATTAGGAGTTTTACCAACGCCAGCAGTAGCATATTTAACAAAAAAATTAAAAGCAGATGCAAGTGTTGTAATTTCTGCATCTCATAATACTTTTGAATTTAATGGGGTAAAATACTTTAGTAATGAAGGAACTAAAATACCAGATGAAATAGAAGAAGAAATAGAAGAAGTTATGGATTCTGGGAAATTAGAGGAACTTACAGCTTGCAATGATAAAATTGGAATAGCAGAAAACGCAGAAGATTTAGTAGATGAATATGTATATTTCTTTAGAAAAAATTTTGAAGAAATTATAGAAAAATATAATAGAGACGACTTTAAAGTAGTAATAGACACAGCAAATGGTGCTACATATCAAGTTGCAGAAAAAGTATTTTCTAAATTAAAAATAAATCATAAAATTGTAAATAATACACCAAATGGAATAAACATTAACAAAGATTGTGGTTCAACACATTTAGAAATGCTTCAAAAATATGTAGTAGAAAATGGATATGATTTAGGAATTGCATATGATGGTGATGGAGATAGATGTTTATTAGTTGATGAAAACGGAGAAGTAATTGACGGAGATAAAATATTAGCTATTGTTTCTAATTATATGAAAGCAAAAGGAACTTTAAAGAAAGATACATTAGTTGCAACAGTTATGAGCAATTTAGGTTTAGATATTTATTCTAAAGAGAATAAACTTAACTTTATTAGAACAAAAGTAGGAGATAGATATGTACTAGAAGAAATGAAAAAGGGTGGATATAACCTAGGAGGAGAACAATCTGGTCATATTATATTCTTAGACTATAATCCTACAGGAGATGGAATTTTAACATCTCTAATGTTTATTTCTATAATGTTAGAAAAGGCTGAGAAAGCAAGTAAATTAGAAGAAATTATAAAAATTTATCCTCAAGTATTAGTAGGAGCAAAAGTTTCTAACGACAAAAAATATGATTTCGATAAAGATGCAGTTATTAGAAATACAATAGAAGCAGTAGAGAAAGAATTTGAAGGAAATGGTAGAGTATTAATAAGAGCATCAGGAACAGAACCACTAGTAAGAGTTATGATAGAAGGAACAGATCAAGAATACATAACAGAAAAAGCTAAGTCTATTGCAGAATTAATAGAACAAAGATTAAGCTAAAAAATAAATAAAAGGAAGATGATGTAAGTGGATAAAAAAACATATTATGTAACAACACCAATTTATTACCCAAGTGGTAAATTTCATATTGGTACAGCATATACAACTGTATTTGCCAATACAATGAAAAAATATAAACAAAAACGTGGGTATGATACCTACTTTCTAACAGGTTCAGACGAGCATGGGCAAAAAATCGGAACGCTTGCACAAGAAAAGAATCAAACTCCACAAGAATATGTAGATGGAATGGCAGAATATGCTAAAGGCTTATGGAAAAAGATGAAAATAGAGAATGATGATTTTATAAGAACAACAGAAGAGCGTCATACAAAAGTTGTAGAAGATATATTTGAAAAACTTTTAAACCAAGGAGATATCTACAAAGGTGAATATGAAGGCTGGTATTGTGTACCATGTGAAACATATTTTACAGAGACACAATTAGTAGATGGCAAATGTCCAGATTGTGGTAGAGAAGTTAAGAAAATGAAGGAAGAAGCATATTTCTTTAATATGAAGAAATATACTGACAGATTAATAAAATTCTATGAGGAAAATCCTAATTTTATAGAGCCAGAATATAGAAAAAATGAAATATTCAATAATTTTATAAAACCAGGACTAGAAGATTTATGTGTAACTCGTTCTACATTTGATTGGGGAGTACAAGTAAAAAGTGATCCAAAACATGTTGTATATGTATGGCTAGATGCATTAACAAACTATATTACAGCATTAGGATATGGTTCAGCAGACGATACATTATATAAAAAATATTGGCCTGCAGATTTACAAGTTGTAGGAAAAGACATAATAAGATTCCATGGAATATATTGGCCAATTTTCTTAATGGCATTAGGATTGCCACTTCCAAAGAAAATATATGCACATGGTTTTATAATGATGAAAGATGGTAAAATGTCAAAGTCAAAAGGAAATGTTGTATATCCAGAAATGCTTATAGATAGATATGGATTAGATGCAACAAAATACTTTTTAATGAGAGAATTCCCATATGGACAAGATGCTGTATTTTCACCAGAAGGTTTTGTAGAAAGATTCAATTATGACTTATGTAATGATTTAGGTAATCTATTAAACAGAACAATAGGAATGATAAATAAATATTTTAATGGAAACATTTTTGAATATAATGGGCATCAAAACGAACCAGATGAAGAAATAGAAAAATATGCTTTAGACCAAGTAAAAGTTGTAGAAGAGAAAATAGATAATTTACATTTAAGTGATGCACTAGCAGAAATTTGGAACTTAATTTCTAGAACTAACAAATATATAGATGAAACAGCGCCATGGTTGCTTGCTAAAGAAGAGGACAAGCAAGAAAAATTAAAATCAGTAATGTATCATTTAAGTGAAAATTTAAGAAAAGTTGCAATATTAATTAGTCCATTTATGGAAGATACAGCAACTAGTATATTTAAACAATTAGGACTAACAGCTGACGAATTACAAGCTTGGGATAGCCTATATGAATACGATAAAATACCTAATAATACAAAAGTTATAGAAAAAGGTGAACCTTTATTTGTAAGATTGGATATGGAAGAAGAAGTAAATTATATAAAAGAGCAAATGAAGGGAAAATAATACTTTATTAAAAGGAGGAAAATTTATTTGGAACTAGACCTATTAAATAACATTAGTAGGGGGCAAAATGAAATTGATATGGAAGAATTTCAGAGGGAGCTTACAAATAAATTAGAAGAAATGGAAAGTAGATTTACAATAGATCGATTTGAAGGAGACATAGCAGTATTAGAAAACAGAGATACTGGAGAAATGCTAAATGTTAGCAAAAAAGATCTACCACAAGATGCAAAAGAAGGTACAATTTTAAAACTTAATAAAGACAAATATGAGATAGACCTTGACGAACAAAAAATTGTAGCAGACAGAATTAAAAATAAAATGAAAAATTTATGGAAATAAAACAAAAGAAAGAATGGGGTAAGTATTATGGGAGAAAAGAAAAAGGATGAAGATAAGCTTAGCCTTTGGGAAAAATCTAAATTAGGAAGAAAAACAAAAGTATATAAAATAAAAACATGGCTTAGCAGGTTAGTTTCTTTAATCATTTTAATTGTATTATTATTATTGGGAAAAAACTATTGGGAAACACATGATTACGATAGTTTTATAAGGAATGCGTTGGGTAACCAAGCAGAAAATGACATTGTAATAAATGATATAAAACAGACTAATACCATAGAAACAGAAGCAGTATCTGCTGGAAATCTTAGAGTTTATTTTTTAGATGTTGGTCAAGCAGACAGTATTTTAGTTATGGATAAAGATATGACAATGCTAATTGATGCAGGAACGAACGAAGCAGGGGAAACAGTAGTAAACTTTTTAAAGGATAAAGGAATTACTAAGATTGATTATTTAGTTGGAACTCATCCACATGAAGATCATATTGGCGGATTAGATGATGTAATAGACAATTTTGACATTGGAACAATTTATATGCCTAAAATGCAAACTACAACTAAAACATTTGAAGATGTTTTAGACAGTATTGCAAATAAAAACTTACAAGTTACAACACCTGTTGTGAGAGATAAATTTACTTTAACTAATGCTGATTGTACTATAATGGCAACAGATACAAAAGATACAGAAGAAAATTTGAATTTATCTTCTATCGTTATTAGAATGACATATGGTGGAAATAGTTTCTTATTTATGGGAGATGCAGAAGCAGAAGTAGAAGAGGCCAGAAATTGGCAACCTTCAGATGTTCTAAAGGTAGGACATCATGGGTCTAAAACATCTTCTACACAAAACTTTATAATGCAAGTAATGCCATCTATTGCAATTATACAAGTAGGAAAAGATAATTCATATAATCTACCAAATCAAGAGACTATAGATAAATTGAATGCTGTAGGTACAAAAATATATAGAACAGATGAAAGTGGAAATATACTTGTAACAAGTGATGGCTCTAATATACAGGTAGAAACTAATGTAAAATAGATAGGAGAAGATAATGAAAAATTTTATAGAGAAACATTTGAACAAAATAAATATAGGGCTTATTGTGTTAATCGCAATAGCCCCTCTTTTACTATGTTTTAATAGTAGTTTATGGTTTGATGAAGCATATTCTGTAGGAATTGCAAATCAACCTTGGGGAAATCTATTCATTTCTACAATAAATGATGTACATCCAATTTTATACTATGTATTATTAAAGATATATTCACTGATTTGTGGAACTAGTGTAATAGCATTAAGAATATTTTCTGTAATTCCAATTGTATTGCTAGCAGTATTTTCATTTGTGAAAATACGAAAAGAATTTGGAAACAAAGTAAGTTTTTACTTTAACTTAGTATTATTACTTTTACCAGTTACAATGCATTATGGTTCACAAATAAGAATGTATAGCTTAAGTATGCTATTTGTTACAATTACTGCAGTATATGCATATTTAGCTTATAAAAACAATACGAAGAAAGATTGGGTAATATTTGCGATAGCTAGTATTTGTAGCGCATATACGCATTATTTTGCATTATTCACAATAGGAATAATAAATATTTTATTATTATTCTTTATCATAAGAGAAAAGAAAGAACTTTTAAAAAGATGGTTCATATATGGAGCAATACAAATTGTTTGCTATTTACCAGGGGCAGTTATTTTTATTATGCAAGCAACAAGGGTATCTAAAGGCTTTTGGATTAGTGTAAATTATCCAGAGATTATAACACAAATTATAGAGTTTTTCTTTTTAGATTGTATAAATTCTGGTTATCCAGCAGTATTTGGCCTATTTATAGTAATATATATGATTTTAAGAGTACATAAATTATATTTAGAAGATAAGAAAAAGATAAGACCAGTTACGATAGCACTTACAACATGTGGATTAGTAATACTAGTTACATTATTAGTTTCGTTAAAAAGAGCTGTGTTTATACCAAGATATATGTTACCAATGTTAGGGTTATTTATATTTGCTTTTGCATATATATTATCTGTCGAAAAAAGTCGAATTATCAAAATAATAATTATCATTGGTTTAATTGGATTAACAATATGGAATGGTGTTACTTTATGGGATAAATCTTATTCAGCAGAAAATAATAAGCCAATAGAAGCCATTCAAGCAGAAGTAAAGCCAGAAGATATATTTGTATATACAACAATTGGGCCTAGTAGTTCTGTTGCAATAAACTTTGACGAAAATAAACAATATTTCTATAATAAAGACAATTGGACCGTAGAAAAAGCATATGGAGCATTTGCACCTCAAATGAAAGTAGTAAATAATTTGGATGAAATACAAAATTATATTGGTAGAATTTGGGTAATAGATGCAGGGGACACTAATATGTATGATTATATAAATGAAATGGAAGGAACTACAGTTATAAAAGATAAAGAAACATACTACCATCCATTTAGTGGAGATACATTTATAATCTCATTATTTGAAAAAAATTAACTTATAAATGAAAAAATAAAAAAAATTTAATTTGCCGACAAGTTTCGACAAAAAATATCGACACTATATGCTATAATTTGTATATAGGAGGGATGCGATATGGATGTTACTTTAGCAATAAAAAAACATAGAGCGAAACTAGAACAAATGATTTTAGACAAAGAAGACTATAACGAAATAGTCAAACAAAGCCAAAAGTTAGACAAATACATAAATATCGCAATGCAGGAAATATTGGCAAAGGCTAGCAGTAAAGACTAAAAGTGCTGTTCAATTGAATAGCGCTTTTAGTTTGGAATTAATATAAAGCTAAAATTATTTGTGCAAGAATAATAATTTACAACGGAAATAAATATTGACATTCAAAGGAATAAGCAATAGAATAATGGGGAGAATGAATTTTAAGGAAGGTGATTTTTTATGCCATTTGTAACAACAAAGGATATGTTTGAAAAATCTATGAAGGAGAAATTTGCAATAGGTGCATTTAATATTAATAATATGGAGTTTGTACAAGCGATAATGGATGCAGCAGCTAAAGAAAATTCACCAGTTATTTTACAAACTTCAGCAAGTGCTATAAAATATGCAAGAGTGCCATATTTAAAGAAAATGATAGAAGCAGGTTTAGAAGAACATGATATTCCAGTAGCTTTACATTTAGACCATGGTCCAGATTTCGAAACATGTAAAATGTGTGTAGATAATGGATATACATCAGTTATGTTTGATGGTTCAAAATATGATTTTGAAACAAATATAAAATTAACAAAAGAAGTTGTAGATTATGCTCATGCACATGGTGTAGTAGTAGAAGCTGAACTTGGAAAACTTGCAGGAATAGAAGATGATGTTAATGTTTCTGCAGAAGATGCTATGTATACAGATCCAGAAGAAGCAAAAGAATTTGTAGAAAGAACAGGATGTGATTCTTTAGCAATAGCAATTGGAACAAGCCATGGAGCATATAAATTTAAAGGTGAAGCAAAATTAAGATTTGATATTTTAGCAAAAATTAAAGAAAAAATACCAAACACACCAATAGTATTACATGGTGCTTCAACAGTTATCCCAGAATTAGTAGAAATCTGCAATAAATATGGAGCAGATTTACCAGGAGCAAAAGGAGTTCCAGACGAAATATTACATGAAGCAAGTGTATCTGGAGTATCTAAAATAAATGTAGATACAGACTTAAGATTAGCTATGACAGCTGGAATAAGAGAAACATTTGTAGAAAATCCAAGTGTATTTGACCCAAGAAAATATATGGGTAAAGGAAGAGATTTAATAGAAGAAACAGTTGCTCATAAAATAAGAGAAGTATTTGGATCAAGCAATAAAGCATAGGGATTTTGGGGACGTTCCTTAAATCCCCATAAAGGAGATTTCAAAAGCAGTAGCTGTATGCTACTGCTTTTGTTTTCCCTATCAAGTAGGGAAAATAAGGAACGTTCTATAATCCATAAAAATTTACCAAATTATAACAAAAATGGTAAATTTTTCTTAGCCACAAAATACAAACAAATGTTTACAATAAAATCGAACGATGCTATAATAAGTTTATAGTAATAAGTTGGAGTGTGAAAATTATGCAGAAATATTACTTATGTATAGATTTAAAAACTTTTTATGCTTCTGTTGAGTGTGTGGAAAGAGGATTAGATCCATTTAATACAAATTTGGTAGTAGCAGATCCAGAAAGAGGGAAAGGAACAATTTGTTTAGCAATATCTCCAAAAATGAAAATGTTAGGAGTAAAAAATAGGTGTAGAATTTTTGAAATTCCCCCAACAATAAAATATATAGTAGCCACTCCAAGAATGAAGAAATATATAGAATATTCAGCAAATATATATGCTATTTACTTAAAATATTTTTCAAAAGAAGATATACATGTGTATTCAATAGACGAAGCGTTTATGGATGTTACCCAATATTTAAAATTGTACAAATTAAACCCAATAGACCTTGCTAAAAAAATAATAAAAGATATATTTAAGACTTATGGGATAACAGCTACAGCCGGTATTGGAACCAATATGTATCTAGCCAAAATTGCACTTGATATTACAGCAAAACACAATCCAAACAACATAGGATATTTAGATGAAGAAAAATATAAAAAAGAATTATGGCATCATAAACCACTTTCTGATTTTTGGCAAATAGGAAGAGGAATAGAAAGAAGATTAAATAAAATGAGGATATTTGATATGTATGATATTGCTCATACTACTCAGAAAAGGTTATATAAAGAATTTGGAGTAAATGCAGAGTATTTAATAGACCATTCTTGGGGAAAAGAAAGCTGTACTATTGCAGATATAAAAGCATATAAACCTAAAACAAATTCTATAACTAATAGTCAAGTTTTATTTGAAGATTATTCGTTTATAAAAGCAAGACTAGTATTAAAAGAAATGGTAGAAGTAGGGAGTTTAAGACTTATTGAAAGTAATTTAGTAACTGATACTGTGGGGCTTTATATAGGCTATTCAAAAAATACTATAAAAGCGACAGGAGGGACTAGAAAATTAACTAATTATACAAATATATATTCAGAGCTTTTAAAAGCGTTTTTAGAAATATATGATAAAACTACAGATGCAGATATTCCAATTAGAAGAATAGGAGTAAATTTTGCAAATGTAATTAAAGCAGAAAGTGTACAATTAAGTTTATTTATAGACCAAGAAAGAATTGACGAGGAGAGAAAATTAGAACTTGCAATGTGCAGTATAAAAAATAAAATGGGAAAAAATGCGATAATAAGAGGAATGAATTTAGAAGATGGTGCAACGACAATTATGAGGAATAAATTAATAGGAGGTCATAATAGTGGTGAATAAAGTAGCAAGAGCAAGGCAGTTTCTTCCATTTGATGCATTAAAAGGTCTTCAAGAGGCATTAAGGGAAAAAGAGGTAGAGTATGAAGAGAAAAAAGAGTTATCAGAAGATACTTTAAATGATTTAAACGATAAATTTAATCAGCTTGACAATGGAAGTCTTGTTAGAATAACATTTTATAAAAATGGAAAATATAGCGAAATTAAAGGAAGAGTAACAAATATTGATTATATTAAAAAGAAAATTCAAATTAATAAAGAATACAATATAAATATTTGTGATATTGTAAGTATTTTAATATAATTAAGCAAGTGATTTTGTTTATATAATGTAAAGGAGGAAAAATAAAAAATTGATTTATTTAAAAAAATTTGAATTACCAGATAAAGAAGACTATA
>ULVP01010052.1_pt1 | contig 10703 bp, 8 predicted proteins | sample 1959551 | NCBI WGS metagenome assembly ULVP01 (sample SAMEA4835789, study PRJEB28245) | human gut metagenome | biome: gut microbiome; material: fecal sample | place: Denmark | collected 2008 | reverse complement strand
CCTACGCTAATTTTCCATTTCAGTTATTAATCAATTTGGTGAATTTTCTGCCCAAAACTCACTTGTTTTTAAAATATGTTATCTTTTAAGAATTTAAAACTATGCCATGATTTTTTTAATTTTATTGTAAATTCCTTCTGCGTCAAGACCAAATTCTTTTAATAATTCCACTGCAGGACCTGAATGTCCATACACATCTTCAACACCAATCTTTGAAACGCTAACAGGATATTTAGCACTTAAGCAATCACATACTGCACTACCTAAACCACCAATAATTGAATGTTCTTCAACTGTAATAACCTTGCCTGTTTTCTTAGCTGATTCAACAATAATGTCTTCATCTAAAGGCTTAATTGTGTGAATGTTAATTACTTCTGCATTAATTCCGTCTGCTTCAAGATTCTTAGCTGCTTCTAAAGATGCTGCTACCATAAGACCTGTTGCTACAATAGTAACGTCTGTTCCTTCTTTTAATTTAACACCCTTACCGATTTCAAATTTGTAATCTTCACTGTTGATGATAGGTGTAGCAAGACGACCAAATCTTAAATAAACAGGTCCTTCCATTTCGTAAGCTGCCTTTACAGCCTGCTTGGCTTCAATATCATCACAAGGATTAATAATTGTCATTCCTGGGATTGTACGCATTAATGCAATATCTTCATTACACTGATGAGTTGCACCGTCTTCACCTACTGAAATACCTGCATGAGTTGCACCAATCTTTACATTAAGATGTGGGTAACCTACTGTATTTCTTAACTGATCAAATGCACGTCCTGCTGCAAACATAGCAAATGTGCTTGCAAAAGGAACTTTTCCACATGTTGACATACCTGCTGCAATACCTACCATGTTACATTCAGCTATACCACAATCAATAAATCTTTCAGGGAAAGCTGCTTTAAACTTTCCTGTCTTTGTTGCTGCTGCAAGGTCTGCATCTAAAACAACAAGATTGTCATGTTCTTTTCCTAATTCAACTAAAGCGTCTCCATAGCTGTCTCTTGTTGCGATTTTCTTTACTTCTGACATAATGCTTCACCTGCTTTCTCTAATTCTTCCATAGCGATATTGTACTGTTCTTCGTTTGGAGCTGAACCATGCCATGAAACCTGATTCTCCATAAATGAAACTCCCTTACCTTTTACAGTATTCATAATAATAGCTGTAGGCATACCTTTAGTTTCTCTTGCTTCTTTTAAAGCACTTCTAATTTCATCAAAATCATGTCCATTTATTTTAATTACATGGAAATTAAATGCTTCAAACTTCTTGTCAAATGGGTATGGTGAACATACTTCATCGATTGCACCATCAATCTGAAGGTTGTTGTTATCAACGATAACTACAAGATTGTCTAACTTTCTGAATCCGGCAAACATTGAAGCTTCCCAAACCTGACCTTCTTCACTTTCACCGTCGCCTACCATTGTATATACTCTGTAATCGGCATTGTCCATCTTTCCTGCCATAGCCATACCAACTGCTGTTGAGATTCCCTGTCCTAATGAACCTGAAGACATATCGATTCCCGGTATTTTCTTCATATCAGGGTGTCCCTGAAGGTATGATGTAGGTTTTCTTAATGTTTTGATATCTTCTCTTGGAAAATATCCTTTTTCTGCCAATACACTATAAAGTGCAGGTGCAACATGACCTTTTGATAATACAAATCTGTCTCTGTTAGAATCTTTTGCCTTTTCAGGTGATACATTCATCTCTTCAAAATACAAAAATGTTAACATATCTGCTGCTGAAAGAGATCCACCCGGATGACCTGATTTTGCATTGTAAACACCTGTTACAATGTCTTTACGTACCTGGTTTGCAATTTTTGCAAGTTGTAAATTTTCCATTTTTACATCCTTTCCTGTGTTAAAAAATAAAGTCTGATTCTATTAATATATATAATCCATCATCATTTTTATTTGATGAGAATAAACCTGATAATTTTCTGCCAAGTTTATGAGAATTAGCAATGGCTGTATCTACAAGTTTCTCAACATCAGCTCTTCCGATTCCCTTGTGTTCACCAAAGTAATCATCGATAGCCTTGTAAAAGGCAAGACTTGCTAGTTCTTCCATTACATATCCCTTGTCCTTAGCATATCTTTTTCCGTATTCAACCCATTCCTTTATATCGTACTGTTTAATACGGATAACGTGGTTAAATACCTTTGATAAGCGCGGTGAGTCCTTAAGCATTTTTTCCATTGGCTCAGTTTCACCTTCAAGTATTATAAGCATATCGTCAGTAAACATTCCTGAAACGTCCACAACTTCACTTAAAATCATTGCACCAAGCTTTTCTGCATTCTCAACAATTAAATCACTTCCAAGTAATTTGTTAAGTGAATTTCTAAATCCTCTCTTGTTAAGTGCTGTAGCATCAATCTTAGCCAATCTTCTGTTACGTCTGCCACGTTTCTTATTTACTAATTTTATGATTTCAACTGCTAATGATGTTTTTCCTGTTTTTTCTTCGCCAAGAATAACCACATTACCATCTGTTGACTTACCGTTAGGTGTATAACCTGCAATAAGTTCCTTAACTACTTCCTGAATATTGTCTTCCAAACCTTCTACATTAAAGAAGTTCTTAAATACACTTAATTCTTCCTCTGTAGCTACTAATTCCGGTTCAGGAATTTCTTCATTGTTCTTATTCAATATTCTGTTAAGTAACTCACCTTCACTTGTGCGCTCAGGAGTGCCTTCTTCTGCTTCCTCCTTTGCTACCTCTAATTGCTCTTCTTCCTCTTCAAGTTTTTCCTCATACTCAGGTTGCTCCCAGTCTGTCCCTGAAATCACCTCAACCTTGGCACTTAAGTCCTTAGTTGAATGTATATCTAAATTAATTGAATTATCCTGTGCCGGTTCTTCCTGTACAGCTTCTTCATTTTCAGCACTTTCTGATTTTTCAGCATCTACACTCTCTGCATTTTCGTTTTCTGTGCTTTCTTCTGCATTTTTAGTATCTTCACACAAATCCTGCTCAGGAATACCTGTTTCTAAATCTATTTCAGGTGCATCAATATTAGGAAGTTCCTCATCTACTACAACCTCACCTGTATTATTACCTGTTTCAATATCGGCTTTAGGTATAGTAAATATTGCTGTTTTGCCTAAATCTTCTGCTGTTTCAGAAGCTTCTTTCTGAACATTTTCAGCTACTTCCTGTTCAGACGGAATTTCTTCCGGCTGAGCCTCTTCTGCTACCTGAATTTCTTCTATATCAGGTATGCTTTCTGCTATCTTCTCAATATCAACCTCAGGTTCTTCTTCCTGACTTTCTATTACTTCCAATTCAGATGCATCCTGATTCTCTGTGGTTTCAACTTCTTCTTTTTCAGGTTCTTCAGGCAAATCCTCTACTTCATCAGGTATTTCTTCCAAATCAGGAATCTCGACCTGGGATGCCTTATTTTCTTCATTATCTGAAGTATTGTCTTCAACCGAAGTCTGCTCTTTTTCCTCATTATCTGAAGTATTGTCTTCAACTAAAGTCTGCTCTTTTTCCAAAGGCTTCTCTACTTCAACATTATCCTCCTGCCATCTGTCAAGAGTGCTAACTTCTTTTTCATCAGGCTTTTCTTCCTTAGATTCTTTCTTAGTCTCTCTTACATTCTCAATAATGCTTACGGCACTATTAACAGTTTCTGCTTTAAGAATCCCTCTTGCCTGCAACTGATGAAGTATATCTTCTACATCATCAACATTTAATATGTCTTCTTTCTCTTCATCTGATTTCATAACCATATCCATATCTTCATCAAATTCCATATCAACCGTTTCTGTTGTATCTTCACCTAAGTCATCTATAACCGGTTCTTCAACTTTAGACACATCATCCGGGTTAATCAATTTGAAATCTTCATCTTCTTCAAGTGGAACGTTTGTATTAACCGGTGCTTCTACCTTTTTATCTTCCTTTAAAGGATTTTCTGTCTTTTTAGGTTTAACACTAAAAGGTCTAAGCTTCAATCTTTTCTTCTCTTTGTCAGTCTTAGCTACAACATCTTCCTTCTCAGCTTCAGCTTTATCACTTGAATCTGATTCCAGCTCATTAAGATCATCACTAATTCCCGGAATTTTTATTTCTTCAACTTCCTGCGGATGAGTCATGCTGTTAACATCAATTGTTGCCCCTTCTATATCATCATAAGGCTTGATTTCTTCCACTACAGATTCATTAATTTCCGGAAAATCAAAAGATTCTGTATCTGCTGCTTCTTTTCCAACAGCTTTTATCTTATCTATATTTTTCTCTGTGCCTGTAACTTCTTCTATTGTTTTAGATTCTGCCTTACGTTCGTTGGCTTCTTTTACAGCTTCATCTATTCTTGACTTAATAGATGTTTTTTCCATTATTTTATCCATAAGTTCCTGAGTTGAAGCTTTCTTTTCTTCCTGCTCTTTAGACTTATTTTCTGATTTTTTATTGTAGTTGTCCTGCTGTGTGGATGTTAAAGATTCATATTTTTTCTTTAAATCCATTGCCTTAACAACGTATTTTCCTTCCGCAAACCATAAGCTTATTTCGTCGCACATATTGACACATTTCTCGCCCTCGCCTGCAATATCATATAATTTTGCAAGTTCATAAGCCCACTTTTCTTCCATGTCAATGTTAACGTAATCTTCAAGAATCTTTATTAATTCTTCCACCGGCTTCTTCTTAGCTTTTGCCATTTTATATTTTAAAATAAATCTTGCCGAATCTCTTGGTGCCATTTCAATAAAGTCCTGATAAAATTCGTTTGCCTCATCAAGTTCTTTTAATTTTATGGAAATAAGGCATAATCTATATGCTAACTGTCTTCCTGTGTTAGTATTCTCATATGCCATAAGCAATATTTTCTTAGCCTGCTCATTATCGCCTGTTAATTCATAGGCGTCGGCAATAAGACTTAACAGATTGTTGTCACGGATTTTTTTGATATCCAATGAATCTGCCACGTCAACTGCCTTTTCAAAATCGTGAGCGTGCATAGCTGTTTTTAACTCTTCTATTTTTAAGTTGTACTCGCTTTTATCCATTTGACTTCCTCATTCCTTTGTCAATTCTAAACTGTAACTCTTCCCTGAAGAGCCCTAAGCAAAGTAACGTTGTCCACATATTCTAAGTCCCCACCTACGGGAACACCACTTGCTATTCTTGTAACTTTTATTCCGAGTGGCTTTATGACCTTTGTAATGTACATAGCTGTAGCCTCGCCCTCCACGCTTGAATTAGTTGCAATAATTACTTCATTAACATCGTCCTTCAAACGCTCAAACAATTCCTTAAGCTTAATGTCATTCTGGCCAATACCCGCCATGGGATTAATTGCTCCGTGAAGAATGTGATAAACGCCCTTGTATTCACCTATTTTCTCATATGCAGCCATATCCTTTGTTGTTTCCACTACCATAATGGTCTTGTGGTCCCTTTCCTTACTACTACATATTGGGCAAATATCCTGGTCTGTAAGTGTGTAACAACACTTACAATATCTTACATTCTTCTTTGCGTCTATCATAGAATTTGCCAGACTTTCAACCTGTTCTTTTGGCATATCCAAAATATGAAAAGCAAGTCTCCCTGCTGTTTTAGGTCCTATTCCCGGCAACCCTGATAATTCTTCGATTAGTTTTGTTATATAACCACTGTAGTAATCCACTGTGCTTACCTCTTTCTAGAAAAGTCCACCTAACCCGCCTGTTATCTTCGACATCTTCTGTGTTGACATTTCATCCATCTTACGGATAGCTTCGTTAACTGCTGCCATAACAAGATCTTCTAACATTTCTATATCATCAGGATCTACTACTTCAGGATCTAATTTAATCTTTGTTATTTCTTTTGTGCCTGAAATAGTCACTTCAACAGCTCCACCACCTGATGTTGCTGTATATTCTGAACTTTCTAATTCTGCCTGTGCCTGCTCCATCTGCTTCTGCATCTTCTGAGCCTGTTTCATTATATTATTCATATTTCCAGGCATTCCTCCCGGAAATCCTCCTCGCTTTGCCATTTTAAAAATCCTCCTCTTCAATGTCCATGTTTATTTTGCTTACGACTTCCTGATAGTAATCGCTGAAAGTCTGATTGTTTTCAAGCATAGTTACTTCAACTTTAACCTGCTTCTTTATTTCTTCACTTATCAAAGTGTTAAGCATCTCAATTACTTCCGGTTTCGAGCAGCCTTCGTAGCCTATTGCTCCCGGATTAAAAACTATTAAAAGTGTGTTTTCCCCTTTTACGCTAAATCTTGCATCCTGCAGGAAAGTCTTGTACGGATTGGATATGTGTCTTCTAACTGAACCCCAGTTATCCACAACATACTGCACATCTTCCGGTATAGCCTTTTCAAATACCTTTTTAGGCTTTGGTTCCGGATTTGCACCTGAACTGCCTACCGCCTGTGGAGCTGCCCCCACATTAACCGTAAAGTTTCCTTCTTCTATTTTCTTTTCCAAAATAGCGATTCTGTTATTAAGTGAGCTTACGTCTCTTTCCATTGCCGGTTTTGCAAGCTTTATTAATGCAATCTCTATTAAAACACGTTTTTGTGACGAATATTTGATTTGTCCTGATAATTCTGAAAGAATTCTAATGTATCGCATAATAACATCTACATTAACCATCTGTGCTTCTTCTTTCAAAGCTTCTATTCTTTCTGCTGACGCATCAATTACTTCCATTATTTCGTCATCATCTGATGTCTTAATTAACATAAGATTTCTTAAATACCATATAAAATCATTAACAAACTGTCCCGGCTCTCTGCCCTGCATAATTATTTCATCTAAAATATTAAGGCTTGTTGTTACATCTGAATCTATTACGCTTCTTGTAAGTCTGCTGAATATTTCATTGTCTACAGCACCAAGAACGTCAAGCACATTGTCATATGTTAACTTCTGTCCCAAATAAAAAGCAATGCATTGATCTAAAAGACTTAAGGCATCACGCATTGAACCGTCTGCTGCTTTTGCAACGTATCTTATTGCCTTGTCCTCAACCTCTATTGATTCTTTTTCCATTAATTCGGACAATCTTGCCGCAATTGTGTCTATTGATATTCTCTTAAAATCATATCTCTGACAACGTGACAATATTGTTATAGGTATTTTATGTGGCTCTGTTGTAGCCAAAATAAAAATAACATATGCCGGTGGTTCTTCAAGTGTCTTTAATAATGCATTAAAAGCACCTATGGAAAGCATATGTACCTCGTCGATGATATACACTGTGTACTTACCACTTGAAGGCGAATATTGTATTTCATCTCGAATCTGTCTAATGTTATCTACACCGTTATTGGATGCCGCATCGATTTCAATAACATTCATGGCACTTCCATTGGTTATTCCACGACATGTTTCACATTCATTACAAGGGCTTCCATCAACGGGATGCTCACAGTTGACAGCCTTGGCAAAAATCTTTGCCACACTTGTTTTACCAGTTCCTCTTGTTCCACAAAAAAGATAGGCATGTCCGATACGGTTGGCATTAATCTGATTCTTTAATGTCTGAACTATGTGGTCCTGTCCCTTAACCTGATCAAATGTTGAAGGTCGAAACTTTCTATATAATGCTGTATAAGACATAATATCTCCTTTCCTAAAAGTAACTGCTATGGATTCCAAGGGCATTGTAAGCCCTTTTACACCTTTGGAGTTTATTATATAATAAACTGGAAAGGGTTACAAGCAATATATTTTGGTAATTTGGCATTTAAAAAGGTGAAACACAATTCTTTCTGTGTTTCACCTTTTTATTAATTATTAAATCCGCGCGATCTGCTTTGTGAGTATTCCATAAGCGTTACCTTTACAGTTAACTCGGTCTAGGCTTCCTCATGTCACATGAAATGATCTGTTTAGTGCTGCTTCATTCCTGACCTGACACGGTTCACAGGATTCCATTGCATAAGACCCAAACGTCAACATCACTTATAAAGGGCAGCCCTACAAAATAAACCCGAGGCCGACCATCACCCCTGCTGTAGCGGATTGCAGGTACAGGACGCCGCTATCTTCCCGGCTGCGCGGAAATGTTATATCAAATTTAGTACCGACAACTGTCGGTCAGAAATATAGTATACCTTATACTAATTTTCTTTGTCAATAAAGATTTTGAATTTTTTGCCTAACTTTTCAGACAACGTTCTCTGTTCTTTCTGTTCAATCTCTTTTGCATCTTTCTACAAATAACCAATATGTTTACTATGCATATTGGTTATTCATCCTTCTGCTTTTTTCTCAAATTTCTAAAAAAATCTTTCAGCAGATTACTGCACTCTTCTTCAAGTATGCCTTTTTCCATTTCGACCTGATGGTTAAATTTATCAACCTGAAGAAGATTCATAATAGAACCGGCACAACCTGCCTTTGGATTCATACAACCTATGTAGACTTTTTTAATTCTTGCCTGAACTATGGCACCTGCACACATTTGGCAAGGCTCAGTAGTTACATACAATTCGCAATCATCAAGGCGCCAGTCATCAAGTTTCTTGCTGGCTTTCTTTATTGCGTTAAGCTCTGCATGAGATAACGTGTTCTTGTCAACCATTCTTCGATTGTAACCACGACCTATTATCTTGTCCTGATAAACAATTACACAGCCAATTGGCACTTCACCTATTGAAGCGGCTTTCTTAGCCTGCTTAATTGCTTCTTTCATGTACTTATTAGCTTTCTTAGAATCATAACTTTCTTCTAAATCAACATTGTTACTAATATCTTTATTTAAATCATTAACCTTACCACTCATAAATAGTCATTGCGAAAACCACTTTTTAATAAACGATTTCCGATTATCCTTTTCATCCTTATTTAGATTAGTTTGTGAAAACATCCTATTTGAAATACGGATAAATTGTATCCCATATGCTGTCTGTTTCCTGACCTAATCTCCAGTAAGCTGCACCTGCAAGCTTGTATTTTTCCATAATATCAAGTCTTGATTTTACAGATGTAGCATCTTCAAGCCAAATGCTCACTGTGCTGTCTCCCTTTTCATATGAAACAAAATTCTGACCTGTTGTTTCATCGAATGTCGCCTTTACTTTTGCATTAGTGTAAAGTTCTTTAGCTTTATCCATTGTAATTGCCTGACTTGAAAGGTAGTAATTGCCATTAGTTGCATCTTCCACATAAACGCCTTCGCCCTTTTTGCCATCAGTTGCAGGAGTTGTAATCCAAGCTCTTGTGTAGAAAGGCATACCGTTAATTACTCTTGACGCATCACCTGTTAAAGCAATGGCATCGTTTACGGCTTTTTCCGTGAAAGTCATTGATGAAACAGAACCTGCTTCCTTACTTCCTGCGTAATGCTCATCGTAACTCATTATAATAATGTAATCTGCAACCAAAGACTGATGTGCAATGTCGTAATATTCTGAGCCTGATGATGGCACATAATTATCTATTGAAAGAACCTTTCCTGCTTTTCTGCATTCAATTGAAAGTTCTCTCAAAAACTGCAAATAACTGTTAATAATATCCTTATTAATAAACTCAAAATCAATGTTAATGCCATCAAGATTATAATCTTTTATGTTTGTCATAATGTTATCAACAAGATTTTCTCTCTTAGTAGTATCTGTTAACACTTTCTTCGTGTATTCCTTGCTTGCCTTGTCCTGAGTTCCAAAATCATTAACCAACGCCCATACTTTAAGCCCTTTGCTGTGAGCCTTTTCAACATAAGTTGCTGAAGCATATGATCTTAAGTTGCCTTTATTGTCAGACAAAGAATACCATGTTGGAGAAATAACATTTAAACCTTTTGTATGTTCAATTATTGTTTCCAAATTGCCATTAGCAGTCAGATTCGTTATTGCATTCCAACCTAAACTAATCTTTTTATTCATCAAAACATGTGTATATGTATCTGCGTCAGATTTAAACTCAGTCTTCTTTGTTTCTTTATCTTTTAATTTCTTTGCAGGCACATAACCCATGAAACCGTCGTCAGTTCCAACCTTTGTCCAGTCGCCGCTTTCTTCCAATACTGTAACCTTGGTATTTTTCTTCAAAGTAGTTACAATAAGGTTCTGGTAATCTGCCTTTGTACGCATTTCAATGTTGCTCTTAACAGTCATCTGATTTTTCTCGCCTGATGTGTATTTAAGAACAATTCTTGCAGGAGATTTTCCCTCCGCCTTCACAACTTTATAATCAAAATCCACGTATTTCTTAACAAACTTTACATTAACATAGCAATTTTTTCCGTCCATAAAAGAAATAACATAGTCTGTATTTTCAGTTTCATTTATTGTCTTACCACCTATTTTAGTTTTGTAAGTTTTTGTGGCGTCAGTAAACATTACAAGGTTGTTGGTTGCATCCACATAAAATCTTTTGTCAATATTTTTTATAATGGTGTTGATATTAAGGTAAGCTTCCTCGCCCTTTATAATCCCGAACTCATCACCATATCCATCTTCCAAAGCCACTGCTGCAATAGTTCCATCTGTCCCTATTGTGTAATCCGTGTCGTTGCCATTGTCATCCTCGTAGGTAAGTCCCATGTACCATTTCTGGTCAACCTGCCCCTTGTTAGTCTTTATAAACAAGTCACATCCTGTAGTTAGCAGAAGTGCTGATATTACGGTTATAATCAAAAATAGTTTATTTATAGTTTTTCTCAAATCAAAAATCCTCCTTAAGCTAATGTCTATCTACTATGATACCACATT
>ULVP01056405.1_pt1 | contig 10704 bp, 9 predicted proteins | sample 1959551 | NCBI WGS metagenome assembly ULVP01 (sample SAMEA4835789, study PRJEB28245) | human gut metagenome | biome: gut microbiome; material: fecal sample | place: Denmark | collected 2008 | reverse complement strand
GGCAGCTTCTAATAATTTAATTAAAATCGTGACTATGGCTTGTGAACACGATGATAATTTTGAATTAACTAAATTCTTGCGTGCAAATGGAATTGTATGTAGTCAAGGACATTCAGGAGCTACTTTTGAACAGGCTCGTTTAGCTATTGCGAATGGCGCAAACTCAATGACTCACGTATTCAATGGTATGACTAAATTCCATCACCGTGAACCAGGATTAGTTGGTGCTGCAATGCGTTATAGAGATGTATATGGTGAAATTATTTGTGATGGTAACCATTCAACTTATGAAGCATTAAATGATTACTTTACAGCTAAAGGGCCAGATCACTGCATTATGATTACAGATTCATTAATGGTTAAGGGACTACCTGTTGGTACAAAAGTATTGTTTGGTGGAAATGAAATCGAATTATATCCAGATGGAAGTGCACACTTAACAGATACGAAAGGTCTTGCGGGATCTACATTGCATGTCAATAATGGACTTCGTATTTTAGTAGAAAAAGCAATGGTTCCTTGGCAAACAGCTATCAATGCTTGTACATTGAACCCAGCTCGTATGTTGAATGTAGATGATCGTAAAGGATCGATTCAAACTGGAAAAGATGCAGATTTAGTTGTATTAAATGATGACTACTCTGTTGAAATGACTTATACAAAGGGAACAAAAGCGTTCTAATATAATAAAAGCACATTTAATGTGCTTTTATTATGTTTTCGTGTTTTATAGTATCATCTAGTTTATTATCGGTGATTATCATGTCAAAATCATCAATATTGGCTATTTTTGACATATACTTCTTATGAAATTTTGTATGGTCTGCCATACAAATTTTTTTATTGGAAGAATCAAGAATCGCTTTTTTAACTAAAGCATCACTCATGCTGGGAATGGATACGCCATAGTCTAAGTCAAGGCCTAATACGGAGATAAAAGCTTTATCAATATAATAGTTTTGAAAGAATTGAATGGTGCTTTCAGATAGAGCTGCCTGAGTTACAGGATTATAGACGCCTGGAGCCATAATGATTTTCGCCTTGGTATTTCGATCTACATATTGAAGAATCTTCCAGAAATTTGTAAAGATTGTGATTTTTTTATGGTGTATACGTTTAAAGAGCTCAAGGCAGGTTGTACCACAATCTAAATAGATAGAATCTCCATCTTGAATGAGTGTACTGGCGTAAATCGCGATCTCTTTTTTATCCGATTGTGACATACCTTCTTTGATTTCAAAGGAAGGCTCAGTTGAACTAGACTCATTGAGTGTGGCTCCTCCATAGCTCTTTGTGGCGAGTCCTTGGTTTTCTAGACTATCTAAATCTCTTCGTATGGTCATTAAGGAAACGGAGTATACTTTTGCGAGTTCACTTACTTGTACGGTTTTATCTTTTTTTAGTTTTTCATAGATTTCATATCTTCTTTGTGTTGTGTTCATAATTCTATTAAAGCACAAAAAGAAACAGAAAGGAACATGTTTATTTGTGTTCTTTTGAAATAAATTGTTTGATGTTAAAAGGTTATTGAATCAAAATTTTTCTGGTGTTAGTATACAGATGAACTTAAGGAGGATCCATCATGGAATTAATTATCGATTCATCAAATATTGAACAAATTAAAGAACTAAATGAATTATTAACAATTACGGGTGTTACGACAAACCCTACAATATTAACGAAATCAAATAGAGAAGCAATGGATGTAGTAAAAGATCTTTGTGAGGTGTTGAGTGAAGATCAATTGTTGTTTATTCAAACGGTACAGACTTCTTTTGAAGGTATTATGGAAGAGGCAAAAATGATTTCTTCCATTCGAAATAAAAATATGTATGTAAAGATTCCAGTTACACATGAGGGATTAAGAGCTATTAAAGAATGTAAAAAATTAGGAATTCACACATTGGCTACTGCCATTTATACAGCGGATCAGGCTTTTTTAGCTGCAATGAATGGAGCTGAATATTTAGCACCTTATACAAATCGTATGTGTAATTATGGAGATGGTGTTCAGGATGTGAAAGACTTGATTGAAATGTTGAGAGTGAATCATATGCCGGCTAAAGTGATTGCGGCAAGCTTTAAAAATACATATCAAGTACATGAATTGATTAAGGCTGGAATTCAAGCTGTAACTGTTCCTTGTGATGTTTTATATCAAATGATTGATCATCCGGGAACAAAGATTGCGGTGGGTGAATTTAGCGTAAATTGGCAAAGAGCTTATAATCGTAATACATTGGAAAAGTAGAGAAATCTACTTTTCTTTTTTCTAAAATAATTAGCACTTAAGTGTTGACAGTGCCAAAAATGGTGTTATACTATCATTAGCAATCATAAAGAGTGAGTGCTAAGTACAAGGAGGTGCTTATTTATGAATATCGATCAAATGTCAGAGCGTTTGCAGAAGATTTTAATGGATGCCATTAATTTGGCAAAATCCAACCAACATCCAAGTGTAGATACTGTGGATATGTTGGAAACGATTTTTAAGGATGATGTATTGGACGGCTTGTTTGAGCGTATTGGCTTGGATAAAAGTCGTGCTTTACAGATGGTTCAACAAGAATCGAATCGTGTCGCAAAGAGCTCAACAAGTAATATAAATTTATCCAATGAAGTGCAGAAATCGTTTGAAGATGCACAAAACTGGGCGGGTCAACATGATGAAACTTATCTTTCTGTAGCTAGTGTATTTTTAGCTTTATTGTTTAATCGTTCTTATATTTCTAAAGAATTGGTAAGAACTTTTAACTTGAATAAAGATACTTGCTACAAGGCTGAATTAGAGCGTCGTAATGGTAAAAAATTTGATACGCCAAATTCAGAAGAGAATGTAGAAGCTTTAAAGAAATATGGTCGTGATTTAGTTCAGGATGTGCGTGATGGTAAGATTGATCCAATTATTGGACGTGATGATGAAATTCGTCGTGTTATGCAGATTTTATCTCGTAAGACAAAGAACAACCCTGTCTTGATTGGTGAGCCAGGTGTTGGTAAGACAGCTGTTGTTGAAGGGATCGCATGGCGTATTATGAAGGGTGATGTGCCTGAGTCATTAAAAGAGAAACGCTTGATTGAATTGGATATGGGATCTTTGATTGCCGGTGCTAAGTATCGTGGTGAATTTGAGGAGCGTTTAAAATCCATTTTGGATGAAGTCAAAAAATCGGATGGACAAATCATCTTGTTTATTGATGAAATTCATAACTTGGTTGGTGCAGGTAAAACCGAAGGTAGTATGGATGCGGCTAACTTATTAAAGCCAATGTTAGCTCGTGGTGAACTACATTGTATTGGTGCAACAACATTCAATGAATATCGTAAATATATTGAAAAGGATGCGGCTTTAGAGCGTCGTTTCCAAAAAGTACAAGTTGCTCAGCCAAGTGTAGAGGACACAATCAGTATTTTACGTGGATTAAAAGATCGCTTTGAAAGCTATCATGGTGTACGTATTTTGGATGAAGCTTTAATTGCGGCGGCTACTATGTCCGATCGTTATATCACAGATCGTTTCTTACCAGATAAGGCAATTGACTTAGTGGATGAGGCTTGTGCTACGTTAAAGGTTGAAATGGAAAGTATGCCTCAAGAGTTGGATGAATTACAGCGTAAGATTTTACAACTTCAAATTGAAAAGACTTCTCTACAAAAAGAAGAAGATAAAAGGGCTATTGAGCGTCGTGAAGAAATTGAAAGTGAATTAGCTTCTTTACAATCAAAGCGTGATGAAATGCATTCTAAGTGGGAAGACGAAAAACGTGGCTTGGCTAATGAAAAAGAGGATAAACAACGTTTGGAGAAGGCTCGTTTGGATTTAGAGCAAGCGCGTAATGAAGCTCGTTATGAAGATGCTGCTAAACTTCAATATGGAACGATTCCAGAATTAGAGGCTCGTATTCAAAAAGAGCAGGCAAGTCAAAAAGAGGATGCTTTGATTCAAGAAACGGTCAATGAAGAATTGATTGCGAAAATCGTTTCTAGATGGACAGGTGTTGAAGTGACTCGTTTGGTTGCTTCTGAAAGAGATAAATTATTGAATTTGAAGGAAGAACTTGAAAAACGTGTTGTTGGTCAAAATGAAGCTCTAGAACTTGTAACAGATGCAATCTTGCGTTCTAAAGCACAGATTCAAGATGAGAATCGTCCAATTGGATCGTTCATGTTCTTAGGTCCAACTGGTGTTGGTAAAACGGAGGTTGCCAAGGCTTTGGCTGAACAGTTATTTGATGATGAAAGACACATTGTGCGTATTGATATGAGTGAATACATGGAAAAACACAGTGTGGCACGATTAATTGGTGCTCCTCCTGGATATGTAGGATACGATGAGGGAGGTCAATTAACGGAGGCAGTTCGTCGTAATCCATATAGTATTGTCTTGTTTGATGAAATCGAAAAGGCGCATCCAGATGTATTCAATGTGTTACTTCAAATTCTTGATGATGGTCGTATTACCGATTCGAAAGGTGTTACGGTAGATTTTAAGAATACAATTATTATCTTAACATCTAACTTAGGTAGCCAATATGCCTTTGAATCTGGTGATGTACATGATAAATATATGGAAGAAGTAAAGCGTCATTTTAAACCAGAATTCATTAATCGTATCGATGAAATTATAGTGTTTAACGCATTAGATGATTCAGCCTTTATTAAGATTGCCCACAAGTTTGTCGGCTTGCTACAAAAGCGATTGGCTCAACGTGACATTACATTGAATGTAAGTGATGCTGTGTATAATCAGATCGCAAAGATGGGTGTTGATCCAGTGTATGGTGCTCGTCCTATGAAGCGTTATATTCAAAGAAATCTTGAAACACAGATTGCTAAGGAAATGATTAAGACTGGTGCTATGCAAGGGGATGTAATCAATGTAGATTGTCATAATGGCGAGTATACATTTGATATTCAAGGAAGATAGTGAAATATCTTCCTTTCTTTTCTTGTTTGGAGGTATAATAGTTTCAGGAAGTGATGTTATGTCTTTAAAAGATTGGATTCAAGAAAGTAATAATATAGTATTTTTTGGTGGTGCTGGAGTGTCTACAGAAAGTAACATTCCAGATTTTCGTAGCGACAATGGATTATATAAAAAGAAGTATCCATATCCGGCTGAGATTATGTTGTCACATAGTTTTTATTTAAGTCATCCTAAAGAATTCTTTGATTTTTATTTTAATCAGATGATTTATCCAGATGCCCAACCTAATAAGGCACATTATGCTCTTTCAAAACTTGAAAAAATGGGAAAGCTAAAAGGGATTGTGACACAGAATATTGATGGCTTACATCAGATGGCAGGCTCTAAAAAGGTCTATGAATTACATGGAAGTGTTTTAAGAAATACTTGTACACATTGTCAAACAAAATATTCTCTAGAGGATATGATGAAACTAAGAGATAATGAAGGTATTCCTAGATGTAGCAAGTGTGGTGCCATCATTAAGCCAGATGTTGTTTTGTATGAAGAAGGCTTAGATGAATATACATTGTATTCGGCTATTCATGCGATTGAGCAGGCAGATCTTTTAATTGTAGGTGGTACAAGTCTTGTCGTATATCCTGCGGCTGGTTTAATTAACTATTTTCATGGCAAACATTTGGTTTTGATCAATAAAGATAGTACGAATATGGATTCAAAGGCGGATCTTGTGATTCATGATTCGATTGGTAAGGTTTTAGATGATTCACTATGTGAAGTTTATGTGAAATAAACACTAAACTTGAAATTTAGACATAAATAAACTAAAATTTTATCATGCCAGAAAGAAACAAGAAATCTTTTATCCGTGATGGATTATATAACATAGAAAGAACAATGCAGTTAGACCCGGCAGCACATTCAAAATGGGAAGTGTTTTGGTTGTATCCACATATTAAGGCAATTGGTTTACATCGTATTGCCCATTTGTTTTGGGTGCATAATCATACATTTATTGCGCGTTGGGTAAGCAATCGAGCAAGGCATTGGACAGGAATTGAAATTCACCCTGGTGCTGTGATTGGTCGTGGTTTGATGATTGATCATGGTATGGGAGTTGTGATTGGTGAAACGGCAATTATCGGGGATGATTGTCAGCTTTATCATGGTGTCACACTTGGTGGTACAGGAAAGCAACATGTCAAAAGACATCCAACTTTAGAGGATGGTGTATATATTGGCTGTGGCGCAAAATGTTTAGGAAATATCACTTTGAAAAAGGGGTGTCGTGTAGGGGCAAATGCGGTCGTCTTAAAAGATGTTCCTGAAGGGGCAACTGCAGTAGGTATTCCTGCAAGAATTATAGAGAAGAAATAGGTGGTTGTATGTGGAAATATCGTTGTAAATCCCATTTAATAGCTTTAGTTGTAGCTTTTTTAGTTGGACTTTGCTTAAGTGCGGTTGTATTTGCGAGTGGTATAGATATGAGTTCGGATATGTTGTCGAGTTCATTAAGTTCTGTGCCAGGTGTAGATACAGAATCACTGAAACAGGTTTTAACGTATCTACAAAATAATATGTGGATCTTATATGTAGGTGATGCCTTATTGATTTCAGGAATCATCAATATCATTTATATTGGACAATATGTAACATCACGATTCAACATCAGCCCATGGATCGTTATGTGTTTGATTTTCTTTTTACCTGAATACATGATCTATATAGGTGCCATTTTGGTTGTGCCTGCATTTATTGTATGTATTTATGGAATGTTAAGTTTACGTAAAAACATTTCGAAAGAACGTCGCGAATTTAATTTTACAAGTGATGATGAATTGGTTCGTATGTATAAGATTCATCATGAATTGGATGAGTCTTATAAGGATCTTGCAAAGACTTGTCGTAAAAATGTGCGTAAATTAACAGGTATTTATGCGTTAGGTATTGTTGCCCTATTTGCGATTTTAATTGCCGTGAATAACATGATGCTTCTAGCTGTATTGTTGATGTTCTACTTATTTGCGTTTAATTTAGTGTTACGTTATCGTGCTGTATCACTTTTACCAATCACAAAATTATTATATGAAGATTGTAATCCTGAGGCTTGTGCGAGTGCCATTATTTACTATTGCACAAATTCAAAGGGACATACACGCTTGAGCCAGCACACATTGCTTGCACAATGCTTGATTTATTTAAATGATGCTGAACTTGCTCAAGATGTATTGATTAGTTATCCGCGTAAGGATGCATCGAGTTCTTTACAATATTGGTCATTGATGTCTTACATCTATTATATGTTGAAAGATGAAGAGGCTTTATCTCGTTGTAAAGAAGAGGCACAAAATATTCGTCTTCATTATGGACGTGCGGGTGTCATGATTCAAAGTGAAGAAATGGCGGCCATTGAAAATAAAATCCATCTAATGGATGGGGATTTGAATACTTGTAAGAAATATTATTTACAAGGTCTACAAAGAGCGAATTTTCCTTTCCAGCAAGTAGATTCATGTTACTACATTGCTCTGATCTCATTTGTAGAAGAAGATTATAAATTGGCTCGCTTATATTTTGAAAAAGTACTTGAGCTCGGAAATCGTATGTATTTTGTGAAAAAAGCGAAAAACTACTTAGATAAGATTGAAAAGATCAATCCTGAAACATCCAGTGATGAAGTAGAATATTCGTAGTAAATGAAAAATAGATTTCGCAAAAGCCAGTAATGTGGCCAAACATAAATGTGAACACAAAACTCAATCCAATGTTGATAAAAAACAGGATTGAGTTTTTATTTAAGTGAACCGGAATATAAAGAAACCATTCAAGGATAAACCAGGCCACAAAAAGAATGGAAAGCCATACGTGAAGATCTTTTAAAAGTGTAATATCGTTATAGGGAATACTACATGAAAGAATCATGCCTAAACAGATTAGGGTATGATTTTTTTTATTGTAATTTACGTTATATTTTTCCCATATTTTTTTTGAATAATAATAAAATCCAATTGCCGAACTAAACGCCCATAGAAATAAATATATGGGGTGATGTAGTTGATTTCCTATATACGTCTGATTGTCATAGAAGATGTCAATCCAGCAAAATGGAAGAAAATTCAGGATGACTTGGATTAAATAAACGTGAATATATGTTATAAATTTCATCATTTTTTCATTTTAGACAAAAAAACTCAAAAAATCAAAAAAATAATGAAAGTTTTCTGGAAAAAGTGTTAAAAAAAACGTTTAAGAGTATGGAGGTGATGAGATGTCCGAATGGATTGAACAAGATCACATGGATGATAATCACTTGTATGTTCATTTGAAAAATCCAGAATTACTCGACCTATCCATTTTTGATCGATTATCGAACGATGATTTTTGTCTGCCTTGTATGTTGACAAACGAAAAAACGGCATCGATGGTGTATGCGATAGAAGGCTATATTCCTTTACATGATTTTTTAAGTCAGTATGTGTTTGAAAAAGAAGAAGGATATATATTCTTGCATCAGTTATTTGAACAAGCCATCGCATCCAATCGCAATAAGCCAGTTCTATTTGACCCAGACTACGTATTTGTCTCTAGTTTTGGAGACCGCTTTGCGTTTGTCGTGGTGCCCATTCAAATATCGAACTGGATGTTTCAAAAGGATATGTCAGAAAAATGGGTGGAATACATCGCAAAAACAATGCAGACTACAACCGCTTTTGAAATTCCTGGATTTTTATTGAAGTTTTTAAAGAGTGCTGAGTTTAGTTTACCTAATCTTGTCTTAGGTCTGGATAATATACGAAATTTATATTATCCGAAAAAGTTTTCTTTCTTTAAAAACAAGAGGATGCAGACATTTAAAGTCAAAGAACCCATACAAGCTTTCCATAAAGAGAAGCCTGTTGAATCTGTTTTGGAAGAAAAAACACAGCTTTTACAAGTAAAAGTAGATTTTTATGCCTACTTATTATGCGATCAAGAAAAATATGCATTGTGCAACGAAATCAATCTAGTGGGAAGAGCGATGGTATGTGATGTCCGTATACAGGATGCGAGTATATCTTTAAAACATGCCAAGATCGTATGTGAAAATGATCGGTACTATATACAAGATCTAAAGAGTACGAATAAGACGTATCTGAACGAAAAAGAAGTGAAACGTAAGATGCGATTAAAAGATGGCATGACGATACGATTTGGTGATGTCGTGTGTGAATTTAAAGAACAATAGATATAAGATCATACATACCTATAATGCCAATGTTTATCGTGTTATGGATGAATTGAGTACGTGTGTTTATATTTTAAAAATCTGTCCAGATTATGAAACAAAACGATATAAACATCAATTTAAAACAGAGATCAATGTGCTCTCTAACTTAAATTCGATCCATGTCCCTAGCTTGATCACTTGTTTTGAAGAAGACTTTGCGCAATGTTTTGTCGAAACATATATTCCGGGAATCAACGCAAGACAATACTTTCAAAACCATCGTTGTTTATTCAAAAAGTATCGCTTGCTAATTGATGTTTTAAAAGTCCTGCAAGATCTGCATCAGATTGGCTATCTCTATATTGATTTAAAACTTGAAAATATTATTTATTATCAGAACCATTTTTATTTAATTGATTTTAATGCATGTATTGAAAATCACTCACATGTGGCAGTGATGGCTTCAAAATCCAATTGTGCACCTGAATTATTAACACTGAATGAAAAGGATATTCGTTGTGATATTTATGCACTTGGTTCTTTGATTCAAGAACTTTTTGGCATAAGTATGATGCCCATAGTTCTTTTGTGTCATCAAAAACAAGAGCGAAGAATATCTCGATTATCCACATTTAAGAACTTGATTTTTATACATATCATCATTCGAATCTTGCTTGTACTTTCTATATGTATTCTGTCTGTCTTCCGTACAAGTCCAAAAAGTGTCTTTGATGCGTACTACACCCATCATCAAATTGCCTTATTTGAAAAAGCGTATAAAGAGTCTAATAAAAAAGATCGTTTATATACGTGGATCTCTAATGGATGGATCTTGGATGAAGTATATGTCAATGAACAGGCATCTTTATTTTTAATGGAGGAGGCAATAGCGACAAAAGATGCTACTTTGATTCGATATGTATATGATCGTGTTTCTTTAGATAAATGGCCAGAGCTTCAAGCACTTGTGTTGGTGTATTTAAATCCGGATGCCGCACATATTGATACGTGTGTTAAGCTGGTTAATTCAAATAACTTGCTTCTAAAAGATAAATTGAACGTTTTAAATCAATGCCTTCAGTTTGGTTTGCATAAAGAAATTAAAATTTCGATTCAACCGATTAAAGACTGGATTGAAAGTATAAATCCAGAGACATTAAAAACGTATCAAGCCGAATTTGAAAATCTAGGATGTAATTACTTGGAATATGTACTTTTATTACGAAATAAGGAGAGTGAAAATATGGAAATTCCAGTGGTTTTTATTGACAATTTAAAAAGTGAAAGATGGAAAGATCTTTATGAATTTTGGAGGAGCCTATGATTGTTTCTCTACAAGATGTTGAATATACAGATTTTATATATTGGCAGGAAACAGAAAGCTTTATAAATGGTGTGGCCTCTGCGACAGGAAATGTTGAGTTGTTCTTTGATGAAAAAGTGGATCGAGATTCTAGTTTAGTTATTTATGATGGCAAAGAAATTGATTTAAACCAAGAACATACTTTTATCGATATTCAAAAAGAAGGAATCACGCAGCTTGTATTTATTTTAAAAGATATAGATGGTT
>ULVP01019430.1_pt1 | contig 10730 bp, 9 predicted proteins | sample 1959551 | NCBI WGS metagenome assembly ULVP01 (sample SAMEA4835789, study PRJEB28245) | human gut metagenome | biome: gut microbiome; material: fecal sample | place: Denmark | collected 2008 | reverse complement strand
GATGTGTCTACAGTAAGAAAACATATGAGCGTTTTTGATAAAAAAACCAATGAAATCTATAAAGCAGTGTCAAAAGAAGTATTGGAAATTGCAAAGATAAAAAACAAAGATAGAGATTATAGTAAGATGGAGGAAGTATTACAATGAAAAATACGGTAAGTACATTGTTAAAACAGAAGCAGGAAGGAAAGAAGATTTCAATGCTTACCTGCTATGACTATTCAACAGCAAAATTAATGGAAGAAGTTGGAGTAAACACAATTCTTGTAGGTGATTCACTTGGAAATACAATGCTTGGATATGAAGATACAATTCAGGTAACAATGGAAGACATGATTCATCATTGTGCAGCAGTATCAAGAGGCTTAAAGAACACATTTTTAGTTTGTGACATGCCATTTATGTCATATCAGACATCACCATATGATGCAGTTGTTAATGCAGGCAGACTTATGAAAGAAGGTCATGCCAACATGGTTAAATTAGAAGGTGGAAAAGAAGTTTGCCCACAGATAGAAGCAATAGTAAAAGCATCAATTCCTGTATGCGCCCATTTAGGACTTACACCACAGTCAATAAATGCACTTGGTGGCTATAAAGTTCAGGGAAAGACAGAAAGTGATGCACAGAAATTAATAGACGATGCAAAGGCAGTACAGGAAGCAGGAGCTTCAATGTTAGTACTTGAATGTGTACCTGCAGAACTTGCAGCAAAAATAACAAAAACACTTCATATTCCAACAATCGGTATTGGAGCAGGAAACCAGTGCGACGGACAGGTACTTGTATATCAGGACATGTTAGGAATGTTTACAGACTACGTGCCAAAATTCGTAAAACAGTTCGCAGGTGTAGGCGAAACAATGAAAAAAGCATTCAAAGAATATATGGAAGAAATTCAGAGCGGAGCCTTCCCGGCAGAAGAACACTCATACAAAATAGATGACGAAGTAATAGAGAGACTGTACTTTTAATGATTACAATGGACGAAGGTCTGCTTCCACCTGTGCTTGCACAAAGGTGGAAGCATGAACTTAGGACATGCCCGGATAATGAGCATAAAAGCAAAGCGAAGCTTTGCAATATGCGAATTATGCGGTAGGATTGCGAGAGTGCGAAGCACGTAGCAATCCGGTAATAATTAACTTGAAAAAATCAAATATAACAGCGAAGCGCAGCTTCAACAAATAGGAGGTCAACATGAAAGTTGTAACAACAATAAAAGAAGTAAGAGAAAACGTAAAACAGTGGAAAAAAGAAGGACAGACAGTAGGTTTTGTACCAACAATGGGATATTTGCATGAAGGACACGGAAGCCTTATTACAAAAGCAAGAGAAAACAATGACAAAGTAGTAGTAAGTATTTTTGTAAATCCAATGCAGTTTGGACCAACTGAAGATTTAGACAGTTATCCAAGAGACCTTGAAAAAGATTCAAAATATTGTGAAAGCTTAGGAGTAGATTTAATATTCCACCCGGAACCATCAGAAATGTATCATGACGATTTCAGTTCATATGTTGATATGTCAGTTTTAACAGAAGAACTTTGTGGATTAAGCAGACCTGTACATTTTAGAGGCGTTTGTACAGTAGTAAACAAACTTTTCAACATTGTACAGCCTGACAGAGCTTATTTTGGAGAAAAAGACGCACAGCAGCTTGCAATCATTAAGCATATGGTTCAGGATTTGAATATGGATATTGAAGTAGTAGGATGCCCAATTATCAGAGAAGAAGACGGTCTTGCAAAAAGTTCAAGAAATACATATCTTTCACCTGAAGAAAGAAAGGCAGCTTTAGTTTTAAGCCAGACAATCAACTTGGCTAAACAGCTTATTGCAGATGGAGAAAAGGACGCTGATGTATTAGTTGCAAAGATGAAAGAAAATATTGAAAAAGAACCTCTTGCAAAAATCGATTATGTTAAGGCAGTTAACGGACTAACAATGCAGCAACAGAAAGAAATTAAAGCACCTATGTTAATTGCAATGGCGGTATACATAGGAAAAACAAGATTAATAGATAATACAATTTTACACTAATTTATGGTAATAAATCAGACAGTAAAATTAGTAGGTTTTACTGTCTGAAATTATGATAATTTGTGACAATTAAGATATTTGGAAGTGATGAAAGGATAAAACAATGCAGATTAATATGTTAAAAAGTAAAATTCATAGAGCAACAGTAGTTCAGTCAGAGCTTGATTATGTGGGAAGCATAACAGTTGACGAGGATTTAATGGATGCATCAGGAATTTATGAATATGAAAAGGTACAGATAGCAGACGTAAACAATGGCAACAGATTTGAAACATACGTTATAGCAGGAGAGAGAGGTTCAGGAATGATTTGTCTTAATGGTGCAGCAGCTCATATGGTCAGCCTTGGGGACAAGATTATTATTATGAGTTATGCCCAGATGGATCCTTCAGAAATTAAGGATAATAAGCCTAAAGTTGTTTTTGTTGATGATGAAAATAAGATTACAAGGGTAACTAATTACGAAAAACATGGAAAATTATTTGACTTAGAAAAATAAAAATTATATCATATTTCTGTAGTAAAATTTGGAAAGGTGAAATTTTTATGTTAAAAGGAAAGACAGTTGTGCTTGGAGTTACAGGAAGCATTGCAGCATATAAGATAGCCAACCTTGCAAGTATGCTTGTAAAGAAGGGATGCAGTGTTCACGTAATAATGACAAGAAATGCAACAAATTTTATAAATCCTATTACATTTGAAACACTTACAGGTCATAAGTGCCTGGTTGATACATTTGATCGTAATTTTGAATTTAGCGTAGAACATGTATCATTGGCTAAACAGGCAGATATTTTTATGGTTGCACCGGCAAGTGCCAATGTTATTGGAAAGATTGCAGGGGGAATAGCAGATGATATGCTTACAACAACTATAATGGCGGCTAAATGCCCTAAGATTATATCTCCGGCAATGAATACTAATATGTTTGAAAATCCTATTGTACAGGACAATCTGACTAAGTTAAAGAGTTACGGATATGAGATTGTTGAACCGGCAAGCGGATATTTGGCATGTGGCGACACTGGCAAGGGTAAGATGCCTGAACCGGAAGTGCTTTATTCATATATTTTAAAGACTATCGGTTGTGAAAAGGACTTGTTAGGCAAGAAAGTTCTTATAACAGCAGGTCCAACACTTGAAAAGATTGATCCTGTAAGATTTATAAGTAATCATTCAACAGGGAAGATGGGATATGCCATTGCTGAAAATGCAATGCTTAGAGGGGCAGAAGTTACTTTGGTAACGGGAAGAACTTCAATTAAGAAACCTGATTTTGTTAAGATTATTGATGTTTTAAGTGCTCAGGATATGTTTGAAGCAGTAGATGAAAATTTCGACCAGCAGGATATTGTTATAATGAGTGCGGCAGTGGCTGATTACAGACCGAAAACTGTTGCTACAGAGAAGATTAAGAAGAAGGATGGGGAAGAGTCTATTCAGTTAGAAAGAACCACTGATATTCTTGGAACAATGTCTAAAAGAAAGAAGAACCAGTTTGTATGTGGTTTTTCAATGGAAACAGAGAATATGTTGGAGAACTCAAAAGCTAAGCTTGAAAAGAAGAATTTAGATATGATTTGTGCCAACAATTTGAAAGTTAAAGGTGCCGGTTTTGGTACAGACACTAATGTGGTAACACTTATAACTAAGGACAATGTAGTTGAGTTACCATTAGAATCTAAGGCAGAAGTGGCAGCGCAGATTTTAGATACTATTGTAAAGAAATAGGAGAATGATTAAGTAAGGAGTAGGGATGAGAAATAACTTAAAGAAGAAAGTTTGCAGTTTACTTGTTGCAACATTAATGACAACGGCAACATTTGCAAACGGATTTACATATGGCGGCATCACGGTATCGGCAGAAGAAAGCAACGTAACAGTTCAGAATAGTGGAAATGTTGAAATATCAGGAGAGAAAACATACTCAGATATTAATGATTCAACAGGCTCAGGTGTGAACACAGGAGATGTGGAAACATCGACAGTGGAAACTACTACAGGAGAAATAGTTGAGACTACAACTGATGAAACGACAATGCCTGAGACTACAGTGGAACCAACAACAGAAGAACCAACAACACCGCAACCTACAACAGTACCGGCCACAACAAAGCCTGCATCAACAAAGGTTGTTGCCTGGGGTAAGAATGCAGCAGGTCAGTTTGTTAATGGTAATAAGAAGGTAATTAAGGGCGCCACAATGAAAGGTGTAGACGTTAGTTACCACAATGGAACAATTAACTGGAAGAAAGTAGCTGCAAGTGATGTTGATTATGCAATTATCAGATGTGGTTACGGAGATAACATAAAGAGCCAGGATGATAAGAAATGGGCTGAAAATGTTGCAGGATGTGAAAAGAACAATATTCCATATGGAGTTTATATTTATTCATATGCTACTTCAGTTAAACAGGCTGAAAGCGAAGCAAATCATGTTTTAAGATTGATAAAGGGACATACATTAAACTTTCCAATTTATTATGATATGGAAGATGCGGTTCAGGCTAAGCTTTCAAAATCAATGAGAACAAAGATTGCAAACAAGTTTCTGGGAATAATTAGGAATGCAGGCTATGAATGTGGTATTTATGCAAACCTTAACTGGTGGAACAATTATCTTGATTCAAGCCTTGGCGGTGATAATACATGGAGAACATGGGTTGCACAGTACAATAATAATGGCTGTGATTACAAGAGCAACTACAGTATGTGGCAGAGCTCATCTACAGCTAAGGTAAGTGGTATAAGTGGAAAGGTAGATATTAATTTCTGGTTTGGAGAAGTGAGAGACAGAAGTTATGATATTACAGTAAAGAAGGGACCTTCAACGGTTAATACAGTGGCAACACCTAAACCGGTAAAAGCTCCTGCAAGAGTAAAAATAAGTTCAGTTAAGGTAGGTAAGAAGAAAGCCACAGTTAAGTGGAAGAAGATTTCATCTGTAAAAGGATACAGAATACAGTATTCTACATCAAAGAAATTTACTTCAAAAACAACAAAGTCTAAGTATACAACAAAGACAAGTATTAAAATAAAGAAGTTAAAATCAAAGAAAACTTATTATTTCAGAGTAAAAGCTTACAAAAAGAATGCAGCAAACAAGAAAGTGTATTCAAAGAGCTGGAGTAAGGTAAAACATAAAAAGATTAAATAATTACATAGATTAATCTGTGTAAGCACAGGTTTGGCAAGAAGATTTGAAACGGTAATTATGCAATAAGAAAAGCATGTATCAACGTAAAGGAGAACAAAAGAGTTGATACATGCTTTTTCTGTTAAAACTTATAAATGATATCTTTGCTATATGTGCATCCTGCCTTGCATACAGGGCTTACAAAGTTATCATGATTAATAGCATCGGGATAATACTGTGGTTCAAAACAAACAGCTTCTCTAACATTGTAAATGTGGTCTTTTTTGCCTTTTACATTCTCAACAAAGTTGGCTGTGTACATCTGAACACCCGGACAATTAGTAGAAATCTTCATTTCTATTCCCGAAACATCACCTACAGCATCCACAATATTGTGAAGCTTAGAATCAGTAGGATCTGTAATCCAGTTATGGTCATATCCGTTAGCATATTTTAAAGGAATGTAGTCTTTATTAATATCCTGGCCAATAGTTTTAAAATTATTAAAATCCATTGGAGTGTCTTTTACAGCTTCAATCTCGCCTGTAGGAATTGATGTTTCGTCAGCAGGAGTAAAGCTGTCTGCATATATTTTTACACTGTGATTTAAAACAGTACCTGAACCTTCGCCATTTAAATTAAAATAAGAATGGTTAGTCACGTTAATAATAGTATCCTTGTCAGGAGTAGCATTGTAGTTAATCTTAAAGCCATCTTCCAACAATTTGTAAGTAACATACATCTTTAAGGCTCCGGGAAATCCCTGATCCATATGTGGGCTTTCAAGTGAAAAAGTAATTGAAGTGTCATTCAGATTTTCCACTGTCCATACACGTTTAGAATATGGATTAAGACCACTGTGAAGGTTATTTGGCCCGTTATTAATATCAAGATTGTATTCTGTGTTATTTAGCACGAAATGTCCTCTAGCTATTCTGTTGGCACATCTTCCAACATTACAACCAAAGTAATATCCGTCATCTGTTTCATAGCCTGATACATCATCATATCCTAAAACGATGTCTGTAGGCTTGTTATTTCTGTCAGGAACAACAATGCTTACAAGAGTTGAACCAAAATCAGTTACACTAATTTCTAAATTAGTATTTTTTAAGGTGTAAAGCTTAGTAGCAATACCATCTTTTGTAATTCCAAAATCTTTAACTGTCATTATAATCCTCCTAATTTTTAATAGGCAAAACTACGAGAAAATATGAAAAAGGGGAGGGAATGAAAAAGTAGTTTTGCCTATGTTAACAAATATAGAAATAAAACTATAAAGTTTTAATAAATCTCAAAAATGCTTCTAAGCCGTCAGGTGTACATTTGTAAACGCCTGCGTCTTCTAAAACTTTTACGAAAACTTTTCCGATTTCTGCCTGAATAATGTCCATAACATTATCTTTATTAACGTCATCATAGTTGGCAAGAAAACCGTATGCCCAATCGGCATGTTTCTCAATAGCTTCGTTTTCGCGAATATCTTTTCCTTCAAGAATATATTCAGCAAGTAAATTCATCTCGCCTTTTAATCTTGATGGAAGTACTGCAAGTCCCATAACTTCAATTAAACCAATATTCTCTTTCTTAATATGGTGAAGTTCTTCGTGTGGGTGATATACACCTAAAGGATGTTCTTCTGTAGTAATGTTATTTCTTAATGCTAAATCAAGTTCAAACATACCATCCTTAAATCTTGCAATAGGAGTTATGGTATTGTGTGGTGTTCCGTCAGTTTCAGCATAAATAAATGCATCCTCATCAGTGTAGCCTCTCCAAGCCTTCAAAATATGGTCGGCAAGTTCAATTATTCTGTCACTGTCTTTTGACTGTAATCTGATAACTGATAAAGGCCATTTTACAATACCACATTTAACATCGTCAAAACCATCAACTGAAAATTCTTTGATAATATCAGCCTTTGCCATGGCAAAAGTATAATTACCCCCCTGGAAATGGTCGTGGCTTAAAATTGAACCTCCAACAATTGGAAGGTCTGCATTTGAACCAAGAAAATAATGAGGAAAGAGCTTAACAAAATCAAATAATTTTCTAAAAGCTGCTTTATCTATCTTCATTGGTACATGCTGTCCGTTAAATACTATGCAATGTTCGTTATAATAAACATATGGAGAATACTGAAATCCCCAGTTTGAATCATTGATAGTAATAGGAATGATTCTATGGTTCTGTCTTGCAGGATGATTTACACGACCTGCATAGCCTTCATTTTCCATACAAAGCTGACACTTCGGATAAGAAGATGAAGCAGCTTTTCCTGCGGCTGCAATAGCTTTAGGATCTTTTTCCGGCTTTGATAAATTAACAGTAATGTCAATTTCACCGTACTGTGAAGGAACAGTCCATTTTAAATCCTTTTCTACTCGTGATTTTCTAATGTAATTAGTTTTTGTAGAAAAATCATAGTAGAAATCGGTTGCTTCTTTTGGAGAATTGCTATATTTTTTCCAAAAGATTTCTGAAACCTGTGAAGGACGTGGCATTATGAAATTCATAAGCTTTGTATCAAAAAGGTCTCTGTAAGTAATAGAGTCTTCAATAAGCTTCATTTCACAGGCAATATCCAAAAGGTTATCTAATATATTGTCAAGATTAATCTCCCCACCTGAAATATCAGGATCAGAGTAATCATCTTTGCCAAAAGCATCCAAAATCATATTAGTTGAATAATTTCTTTCTGATTCAGGAATTAAACCTGAATTAATACCATACTGTACTAATTTTTTTATATTTTTATCTAATTCTGAGACGTTAATCATAATACTTTAACACCTCCATACTTTCTAATCTTTAATACATGACATGCACCTTCACCGAAAATACTTTCTGTAGCTTTCTTATACTCAGGTACAAAATCAGTTTTAACAAAAGCCTGTATAGTGCCGGCAAAACCACCACCGTGTACTCTGCATACACCATTGTTTCCTAAAACATTTTCGCTAATTGCAATACCTATTGAAACAGGCTGGTTCTGGAAATCATGGTTAGAATAAATATTCTGGAGACGCTTGTAAGAAGAATCTCCTGATTCCTTAATTAAAGATAAAAATGTGTCAAAGTCATCAGCTTTTAAAGCGTCAACTTCTTTCTGAACACGTTCATTGTCCTTAAAGAAATGCATAGCTCTCAAAATATTTCTGTCGCCAACTTTTCTGAAAATCTCAGGAAGTTTACTGAAAAATTCTTCAGCCGGAATATCATTTAAAAATTCTTTCCCAAATAAAGCTGCAACTTCTTTCATTTCTTTAGGAATGGCAGAGTAGTCATCTGTTAAGTCTGCGTGTGAACCTTTAGTATCAACTATACAAAGGCTGTAACCCTTATCTGCAATGTCGAAATCAACTTTTTCAACAATAGGATTAGCAGGATCTTTAAAATCAATATGTACAAATCCACCAACTGAGCAAGCCATCTGATCCATAAGACCACAAGGTTTTCCGAAGAATACATTCTCAGCATACTGACCAATAATTGCTATATCAATTGGAGAAACTTTCATATCGTTATATAAACCTGAAAGAATAGTTCCGATAATTGCTTCAAATGCTGCTGAAGAAGAAAGACCTGCACCATTTAAAACATCGCTTGTAACGTATGCCTTAAAAGGACCTGTTTTGTAACCGTGGTCGTTCATTCCTGCAATAACACCTTTAATTAAAGCAGAAGTAGTACCAAATTCTGCTTCGTTAACAGCAATGTTGTCAAGACTAATGCTTAATGGTGAATAACCTTCAGAAAAAAGTTCAATAGTATTTTTGTCATTATTTCCAACAATTGCAATTGCATCTAAGTTAACAGAGGCGGCCAAAACCATACCGTGCTGATGGTCTGTATGATTACCACCTACTTCAGTTCTTCCCGGTGCACTATAAATGTCAACGTTCTCTTCACCGAAAAGCTCTATATATTTATCTAATGCATTAACATATCTTTCTTTCTGGTATTTAATCATTTCTAAATCATCATAATATAAATCAGTCAATGTGCTATCGTGTTCATTATTCAAAAACTGATTCTTTAATGTTGTTACGTTTGTCATTGAAAACCTCCCGATACATAAAAATATTACTTCGCTTTTACTGTAAAATTTGTTTAACTAAAATGTATAACTTTTTTAGTAAAATATCAATAGTTTTTTGATAAAAAAATAAAGTTTGAATATATTGCACAAATAGTCGAATCAAAAACTGTAACAAGTGAATAAGGGAAAAATAAATAAAAACGATTCGGTAAAAGAAAAAGTAAAACTTTAGTAAAAAGTATTGCAAAATTTATGAAAGTTTATTACTATAGAATAGCATTAAATTTGAGCAGAAAATACCGAAAGTTTGATTACATGGATTGTAATCTTATATAGAATGGAAGAATGGAGAGAAGAAATGGCAACAATAAAAGATATTGCTGAAATGGCAGGAGTAAGTATTACAACAGTTTCAAGAATACTTAATAATGATTCATCTTTAAGTACAACGATGGAAACTAAGCAGAAAGTAATTGATGCTGCAAAAAAATTAAACTACAAAAAAGTAGGAAGAAGTACAAAGGCCACATTCAGATTGGGCATAGTTCAGTGGTTTTCAGCAGAGCAGGAACTTCAGGATACATATTATCTTTCAGTTCGTAATGGTATTGAAGATTTTTGTATAAAAAATTGTATTCAGATAGTAAGAGCTTTCAAGACAGATGTTAATTATATGGATTATCTTGAAAATATTAATGGACTTATCTGCATTGGAAAGTTTAGCAAAAAAGAAGTGAAAGAATTAAAGAGAATATCTAAAAATATTGTATTCTTAGATATGCCTGTAGCAGATTATAGTGTTACATCATTTACATTAGACTTTGAATATGCAGTAAATAAAGCAATGAGTTATCTTACAAAACTAGGTCATACAAAGATTGGATTTTTAGGCGGACGAGAAATTTTAGATACTGATGAAGTTTTTGATGATGAAAGAATTAAGGAATATGTAAAATATTGTTCAGAACATGGTCTTGATTATGATAAATATTTAAAAGAAGGACAATATTCCATTGAATCAGGATATAGTATGATGAGTGAATTTATTCAGTCCGAAGATATGCCAACAGCCGTATTTGCGGCAAGTGATTATATTGCATTTGGAGCAATGAAGGCTATTAAAGAAAACGGATTAAAGATTCCTGAAGATATTTCAGTTATTGGATTTGATGATGCACAGATTTGTAATTATACAACTCCAACATTGACAACCATACATGCACCTGCATATGATATGGGACAGTATGGTGCCAACTTCCTTTTTGGAGCTACTAACTGTAGCATAACAACTCCATTGAATGTAAAAATGCCTTGTGAGTTAGTTGAAAGAGAATCATGCGGACCTGTTAAAAATAAAGAGTCCCGCTAAAATCATAACGAAATTTGTTTGACAACACATCTCCGTATAAAGCATTATTGAAATTTTGAATTAAATAAACTGCTTCAGTCGCAGAGTTTTCAAACAATTCGTACAAGTAATCTAAGTGATGTTCACATCTAGGATTACTG
>ULVP01068264.1_pt1 | contig 10736 bp, 7 predicted proteins | sample 1959551 | NCBI WGS metagenome assembly ULVP01 (sample SAMEA4835789, study PRJEB28245) | human gut metagenome | biome: gut microbiome; material: fecal sample | place: Denmark | collected 2008 | reverse complement strand
GAGTGGCTGTTCTGATTTTAATATAGAAGAATTTGAAAAAAAGAGTTTTGATAATGGCAGATGGAAAGTAGTAGAGAGTCAAACGATTATAGAAGAAGGAATACCCCCGATCTATCTAGAATCGGATGGTGAATTAACAAACAATCAATTAGACATATTTATTGATCAAATTAAATCAACACCTAGTTATTTATTTAATAACTGCCGAGGAATTTATTTGCAGACAGAACAAACAATAAATGAAGATTTTATTAATATGTATGGTTACGCAGATGATGAAGGAATTACAGGATTTGCTGATCAAACAAATGCTTTAGCGCATGTTGATTATACTTTTAATGAAGGAGATGTTACTCGAATTCTGTGGCATGAGTTATGGCATTTGTATGATTATTCTCATGGAGCACCATATAGTTGTATTCGAGAAACACCTTCTTGGCAGACATTATATAATTCGGCTCCAAGTAGTATTACTGAGTATGGTGCAACCAGCGCTTCAGAGTGTTTTGCAGAGGCAGGATGGATGTATATTGATAATAAAGAAGAATTAATGCAAAAAAATGTGGATGTATATAATTATTTTGAATCATTACCAAAAGAATAAGAATAGGAAAAAAGGGTAAGAATTTATGAATAAAGAATTAATTAATAGAGCAAGAAAAAAGGATAATGAGGCAATTGCTGAAATTATTCAATTAACAGAAAGAAAAGCATATTTTATTGCTTATAAAGTGGTGAATAATGAGGCTACGGCTAAAGACATTGTGCAAGAAGCTTATATTCAAGCCTTTCAGAAACTGGATCAATTGAGTGATGATTCTAAGTTTGAGAGTTGGTTCAATCAAATTGTTTCGCATAAGGCATTGGACTATACAAAATCTAAACAAGGTAAGAATAAGCCAGTTGAGTTGAGTTCTCTAGATGATGAGGAGGATAGACTTGAGTTTGAGGCGAATATAAAGAATGATAAAGCTTCTTTTGAACCAGAAGCAAGTATGAATTATAAAGAGCTTCAAGAAGGCGTACAGGGAGTATTAAATGAACTTCCTGAAAATCAAAGACTAGCTTTGATGATGTATTACTTTGAAGATATGAGTGTTTCTGAAATAGCTGATGTTTATGGTGTGAGTGGAAATACTGTAAAGGGATATCTAGCGTATGGAAGAAAGAAAATCAAAAATATCATCGAGATAATGAGAGAAAAGGGTGTATCTTTCTATGGAGTTGCACCAATGCCATTCTTAACATGGATGTTACATGATCAAATGGCAAAGACAGCTGTTACACATGTATCAAAGGATATCATTATCAAAACGGTTGGAACAAGTGCAGCAGCTACAACGGCTGGAGCAGCTGCTACTAAGACAGGAGCATCTAAATCAGGATTTGCGAAATGGTGGGCAAGTAAAACGGCTAGTGTAAAAGCAGGAGTATGTGCTGGAACAGTAGCAGTAACTGGTGCAGTTGGATATGCAGCAGTTGATTATAATAGTAACTATAATCAAGTTGTTAGAGCTGTAGATAAATTAGATTCATTGGAATCTTTCCATATTAAAGGTACTGAAACTTCCCCTGATGGAACATCATATGTGTATGATATTTATATTAAAAATACAGACGATAAGGAAGAGTATTATAGTTTGTATACGAATTCGTATCCAGATTATGAAGGCTATACGTTTGTGAGTCATTTTAAAAAAGATAAGTGTCAATATTATGAAACGCAAGATCCTGTTGATTTGAATTCAATTGATATGAGTAAATTTGGCGATTATACAAAAGCTTCTGTAGATGGGGACGCAGTGGTTGATTGTTTTGTTAATCAAGGAAAATCTAACTATAGAGAATTCGGCGTTTTAAAAGTAGATGCATATGATTTTGAAGCTTTAAAAGTATTAAGTAAATCAGAAAATGAACCATCAAATTTCAGATTTAATGCTGTAAATGAAATGCAAAAAATTGATGAAGAAAACATGAATGGAGTTTCATTTAAAAAAGAAGGGGATATTAAAATTTTAGAGTACAATATGGCAAGTTGGGAAAAACTTGAATCTGGTGAAATTAAAACGACTGAAAAATCAAAGTTTAAATGTAAGATGAAAATAAAAAATGGTTATTTAATTAGTCTTGAACATTATACACCTTACAATAGTGATGATGGAGATATGGTTTATGGTATCTCTAAGATGGAATTTGTCGATTTTGTTAAATAAATTAATTTAAAGTTCTATTAACAAAGAAATTGTAGGAGATAAATTATTAGTAATGAAAAAAATGATAAAAGTGTTATTGAGCAGTATTTTCTGCTTGTCTACGTTAGCTGGATGTTCAAGCAGTCCATATGCAAAAACAAAAGCCGAACCACAGACATTAACTATTCAGGGGGTACCTGTATATGTTGAACCAAACGATGAATTGACTCAAATAGAGGTAGATAAACATTTAAAAGCGATAGAAGAACAACCTGGGTATTTAATGAAAAATTGTACAGGAATTCACTTGCAGGGAGAGAATTTATTTAACGAGGAAGGTGGAGATGTTAGCGATAGTGATGGTTATACATTAATTAATGAAATATATATTAATGGAAGAACTAATTTTGGTATGGGAAAAAAGACGGAAGATATTATAAAAGAGGGCATTTCACATGAATTGTGGCATGTTTATGATTGGGCATTTGGGAATGATGAGTATTATTTGTCTGAATTAGACTTTAATGTTTTATATAATCAAGCACCAGAGTCATTAACTAAATATGGTGCTACAGATGTTGTTGAGTTTTTTGCCGAAGGTGGAGCTATGTATGTGAACTCTCCTGAAGAATTAAAAGAAAAAAATATAGATGTGTACAATTATTTTGAATTGTTGCCAAAAGAATAGATTGGTGAAATCACAAATTTGTGGTTTCATCTTTTTTATGCTTTTTTTTATACAACCAAAATGACTTTTACTTCGTCTTAATAGTGTAAGGCAAAATAGAAGGAGAAATTTTATATGAATAGAAGTAAGGTTATGTTTTCAGGTTTAGTGTTTTCAGTTGTATTTGGATTGATGTATTGGTATCGGGATTTGTTGGGTAATAAGGAAATTACCATTATGGATCAGTCGCTTATTAATCATTTTGATTTGAAACTATGTTTAACGGTTGCAGTATTGAGTATGTTGCTTATTGTAGTTCTTCTTTATAGCAAAGAAGTAGATCCTGATCAATATAGATTTGAATATATTCGTAGTACTTTAAGTGAGGATGAGTTAAAAAGAATTGATGGTTTGGACAAAGAGGGTAGACGTATTGCGTATGAGAAGCGTTCTAATGAATTTTCTTATAAACAAATATTGGAGTGTAGAAATTATGTGAATGAAAATAAGCCAAAGACAAGTTGGCTTTTGAAAGTTGGATTATTAAGTTTAATATCAGCAGCTTTGGTTATGGTATTAAGTCCTATGTATAAAGATTATAAGACTGCTCAGAATGAATATAATGAAATGTTAAGACTTCAAGAAGAGGCTTATAACCAGATTATTGAGGATGAATATATCACTTTGGATGGTTTACCAACAATTCATGTAATTCCTGGTAATTCTTTAAAAATTGGGGATGTACAAAAGTATATGGATTTGTTTGTAAAATCACAACCTGATTTTTTATTGAGTAATTGTCGTATGATCCATATTTGCGAGCCAAAGAATTTTATAGATATCGCAATAGCTGATGGAGTGGATGTAACAGATGATGGATTAGGAACTGCATATGCATATGCATCATCGGATGATTTTTCAATAACATTACAGATTGATGTAGATGAGGATTATGGTCAAAAAGATGCAGTGAGTCATGAGTTAAGTCATATTTTTGATTTTGCGAGTGGATCTGGATATGGAGATTATGGCATTTCAAATAGCGCACAATTACAGAGTTTATATCAAAATTATCCGGATTGTGTAGGGGCATATGGAGCTACGGATTCAGCAGAATATTTTGCGCAAGCTGGTGCTATGTATGTGAATGATCCTGAGAATTTGAAATCTGTTTGTATGGATTTATATAACTTTGTGGATAGTCTTTATCATTTGTATTAAAAAAATTTAAATTGTATACAACCAATTATGAATCTGTTTCGTCTTATATAGTGAGGAGGACAAAAATATGAGTTAGAAATATATAGTTGTTGAGTTGAGATTGATTTAGAAAGAAAGAAGGTATAGAAATGAAAAATAGGAATAAAACATTAACAAGTTTAGCTGCTGCTAGTATGGTTTTGACACAGGCTGGTCAAATGAGTGTATTTGCGAAAGAAGAACCAATGAAGAATTTATCAGATACTGAAGAGGTTAGCGTTGAAAAAACTCAAAAGGAATTGTTAGAGGAACAAATTAAGAATACTTTGGATAATGTAAATGAGGCTAAAAAGAAATTCGATGAGGCTCAAAAAAAATATGAAACTTACAATAAGAATGATTATGCTTTGGCGGTTTCAAATAGGGATTTGACGCAAAAAAATTATTTGAGTGCAAAGGATGATGCTCAAGAAGCAATTGTTTCTGCCCTAGAAAAACAGATTCAAGAATTAGAAGTGAATCAAAAGGCTTTAAAAGATGCGAATGATAAAAAGAAGGGGTTGGAGTCTAGATTAGAGAATGCGAATGAGGAGTTAAAGCAGGCTCAAAATGATTTAATTGAAAAACAAAAGGAGTATGAATCTTTATTGAATGGTAGTTCAAAAGAGCAGATCGAACAGAGTGTAAATGAATTAAAAGCTCAATTGGAAAGTGCAACACTAGCTTATCAAGAAGTTTCAAATAGAGTAAATGAGCTTTTGAATGCTAAAGAAGAAGCTGATACTAAAGTGTTGAATCTGCAGAGTGCTTTAGAAAGTGCAAGAGTTGAGTTATCTGAAGCTAAGGATGATGTTGTACATGCACAAAATGCGTATGATGTTGCAAGTGCGGATTATAATGAAAAGCTTGAAATTTATAATGGGGCTAGTGATTCAGAATTAAAGGCGGAGTATGAAAAGCAGGTTGTTGAGGCAAAGAATACTTTAGATCTTGCACAAGATGAGTTGCAGAATGCTAAGTTGATTCAACAACGTAAGGTGGATGCTGTTGCAAATGCTGAGTCTAGTGTTGTTGAGGTAGAAAATGAGATTTGTGATTTAAAGTCTTTGATAGATGCAAAAGAAAATGAATTGTTAGGCATAAATGAATCTATAGGAATTGTAGAAAAGGAATTGAGTGCAGCTAAAGAAGAGTTAACGAATGCTATAGAAATAGAAAATAGTATGGAAGAGGCTTTAAATAAGGCTCAAATTGCTTTGGATAAAGCAAAAAAGGAAGTTGAAGCACAACAAATGAATGTAGATAAGGCTCAAAGTGATGTAGATGCACAACAAAAGATTGTAAATCAATTACGTGTAGATAAGTTGCAGGTATGTCAAAAAATATCTCTGGGTTCTAAAGGGTTCTTTGAGGCGTATGGGTATACGAATGCTTTAAAGGTATTGGAAGAAAACAGTGTAGAGATTGGTAAGTATACTGAGGTTGGTGCTGAAAATGATGCGTCGAGTTTAGAAAATTTTAAAAAGGCAATTGCTATGGTTAAGACGGGAAATGCATTACGTACAACGGATGATAATTTTAAGGGGTTAAATCCTTTAAAGGTGAGTGCGGAAATGTTTGCGATTTCTCAGGTGCAGGTAAATCAGATGGCTAAAACGGAATATGGCCATACTCGATTGTATAATGTGAGTGAAAATATTGCGGTTGGTTATGATGATCCTTACGTTGGTTGGTATACTGAGGAGAAAGCTGTCTATGATTATCTTCAAAAAAAGGGATGGGATATCAATGATATTAGAGATTCTCAAGGAAATTATATTGATGTAGATAAGGCAAATGAAATTGTTAAGGCTTGTAATCTTCCAGATATTCCTTGGGTTCAAACTGGACATTATACAAATATATTAAAGTCTAGATATGTTGGTACCGGAACAGCTTGGATTGAGGGGTATACTTCAAATGGACATCATAAACATGCAGGACAAGTATTTTCGAGTCAATGTAGTCTAGATAGTTTATTAACGATTGATGAGTTTGAATCTCAATTTAATACTTATTATGACTCATTAATGAATGCGGATGGTGCTTATGAAGATGCGAATGTGATTTTAAACCAATTAAAAGGGGAATTGTATAAGCAAAATGCTTTATTAACACAAAAAACAAATGATCAAAAGGTTACTGAACAAAATAAAGTAAATGCAGAAAATAAATTGAATTCAGCAAAAAATGAAGTGGGTCGTTTAGAAAGTGTTGTTAGAAAAAAACAAAAGAATCTGGATGATTTGTGTTCAGAAGAAACAACTTCAAATATTGTGAATGAGATTCAAAACTTAAAGGCATTGAAATCCAATAAAGAGTCGTTAGACTTGGTTATTGCGCGACAAGAGGTCGAGAATGCTAAAAAAGAGATGGCTGAAGCGAATGTAAATGTAAATAATAAAGAAGCTTTAGTGAAGAAGGCGCAGATGGAATTGGATAAGAGAAATGAGATTTTAGAGGAATCAAATAAGGGAAAAGAGACAGCGCATAATAATTTAAAAATTTCTGAAGCTGTATTAAAAGAAAAGGGTAAAGCATTGGAGGATACTAAAAAAGTAGTTTTTGAGAAGCAGTCAAATGTGACTTCAAAAGAGCGTGAAATGGATTGTGCAAGTGAACTATTAGATGGTATTTCTAAAGATTTAAGTGAATCTAGAAAAGTTGAAGAGATTAAAAAAGTAGAAATGAATAATATAAATGAAAATTATCAAGCATCTTTATCCGTTCAAAATAGATTGAATGATACAAATGATTCGATTATGCATTTAAATACTAGAATTCAGGATTTGCATAATATGATTACTGAGATGTGTGATAGTATCACAGTCAATGATCTTAGTATTCAGAAAATAAATGCTAAGGTTGCAGAATTAGAATCTATAAAAATAAAGATTGAAGATGTGAAAGCAGAATTTGATTCTTTCATTGCAAATCATCCACTTCAATCCAATAAAATACGTAGTGGTATAGTTGAATCTTTATATGAAAAGATTGACGTCATGAAAGAGGCTTATAGAAATTATGAAGAGGCTTTAAAAGCTTTTGAGAATGCGGACATGTTGAATAGTGAGAATGTAAAAGCATTAGAGTTGGCTAGTAAGAATTATACTTTGGCGAGATTGGATTTAGAAAATGCGAATAATAATTTGAAAGTTTACTTAGAGAATGTGAAGGATGATGTAGAAATCAAAGAAAAGGAAAGTGTAAATACTGCAACTGAAACAGCATTAGGATTATATTCATTAAGTGGTATCTTAGGTTTAGCAGGACTTGCGTTAGCGGGAAAGAAAATGAAAAGGAAAGAATAATTTAATCATTTTTAGGAATAGGCTGGAAATTTGAAAGGGTTGTATGTCATTGTTATGGTCAAGGAAAGAAGGTGAAATGATTTTTGCGATTCTTGCGTTTGTAGAATATTAATAATAATGGTCTAATATGGATGTAGGTTTCTACATTCATATTTTTTATAACCAAAATAATGAGAAAGTATCGTTTATAGATTTGTTAACGTATGATGATTTATGGTCAAGTTCTAACTGAAAGCGCTTTTAATGATGCTTTAAATCTAGTACAATGAAGTTAGTTAGGAGGGTTTAACAATGAACAAATTAACAAAGCAGTTATTATCGCTAGGGTTGAGTGTTGTAACTGTGGCTGGTATGGTTTCACCGGTACTCGCAAATGATGGAGTGAATGTTTTAAAAGCTCAAAATTCTTCAACTCAAACAACTAAGGAAGGTACAAAAACAATTAAGTTGCATGTTTTCAAGGATGGAAAAGAAGAACCGAATCCTATTGATGTGGAAGTACCTGCAAATGCTGATTTTTTCGAAGTAATGAATATAATTGCGAATAATTATGTTCCTGCTGGATATGGCATTGATGGAAAAGGTGGTGCTTCAGGTCTTTATAATACTCCGGAAGATGAAAACGTATGGTATATGTATTTAGTGAATAAAAATGCTCCACAAGTTCAATTGAAGGATTACAAAGTTGAATATGTACTTAAAGGATCTGATGAAGTAGTTGGAAATTTTTTGATTAAATTAAGTGACTATTTAGATGCGGATAAGGTGAGTAAAGATGTTGAGTTTGGTATTTCAACAGAATATAAGCTTGCGTATGAAAATGAAAAGCCATTGATTGAAAAAGATGGTAATGGTGGATATCGAGTTTATGTAGTCAAAAAGTCTACAGATGTTTTTGAAAATCATCATTTAAAAGTTGTTTATCAATATGAAACTAGGGAACCACAAAATTTTGAGTTGAAGCTAAATGAAACTGAAGATGCTTTTGGTTATATTGAAGATAATTATGTTCCAACTGGATATAAATCATTCACTTTAGGATATGATTTTGATAAAAATGGTGAAAAACAATGGACTTTACAAGTTTATAAGCCAAAAACTGTAAGCTATAAAGTGTATATCAATGATGCTACAGATGGAGTGATTCATACTGCAGAAGTTCCTGCATATGGTACAAAGAAAGATATTCAATATTGGTTAACTGGTGAGAATGACTATGTATTCTATACTTTTGATGATTTGATTGAAGAATCTTCTGATACATATGTAATGTATTTACATAGTAGTGATGCGCTTGTAGCTAAACCAGAAAAATATCCAACAGATACAACAGATTTATTAAAGAATAGTTTAGCTTTAGAGGCAAATAAAGATCTTAAGGCTAAATATGATGAGGCTGTTTCAAATGGTGCTACACCTACACTTGTTCCAGTTATGAAACGTGAGGGTGCTGTTTCTGATACAGACAACAATTGTTTAAATAAATTCGCCAAAGAAAATGGATATGGTGCTGGAAATGTATTTGCAATCGATGTTGCGTTGGTAAGTGATGGAGAAACTTTGGGTTATTTAACTCAGTTATCTGAACCATTGACTTTCAAAGTTGAAATTCCTAAGGAATTGAAAAAAGCAAATCGCAAATTCTATGTATTGCGTTTACATGATGGTAAAGTTACTGCATTAGATTTAGCTGAAGATGGAACTTTTACTACAGACCAATTCTCAAGTTATATGTTGGCATATAAAGATGTAGTTGTAACTAAGCCTTCAACTGGCACAACTACAACTAAGCCTGCAACACAAACTAAGAAAGATCCTGCTGCTAAAAAGGATCCTAAAAAGAATAAAACTGTGAATACGGGTGTACAAACAGCTGGTACATTCTTTACTGGCTTAATGGTTGTTTCAGTTGCTGGACTTGGTATTGTAGAAGTATTAAAAAGAAGAAATAAATAGTCATTCAATTTGGAGGTAGAGATACCTCCATTTTATATGGGCATATTCATTGATGGACGTTTAAGAAAATAGGTTGTGGTGGTGTGTTTTATCGTGAATTTACCAAATTAAATGGTTTTACTGATTTTACAATATTGTCGGTAGTTCATACGCATTATTTGATGTTGGAAATGGTGCTTTTCTTATTGTCGGTTGTTGTCGAAAAGAACTTTCATTTTGTAGATAATAAAGTTTTGAAGTATTTGTTGTTTTACTGTATTGGATTGAATTTAACTGTAGTTATGTTAACTATTCGTGGTGTAGTACAAGTTCTTAGTTTAGATGTTTCAAGTGCAGTTCTTTTTGGAATTGCACATTTAATTTTAGGTATTTCTATGGTTTTTGTTTTGATTTCAATTCGAAATTGTATTAAAGATTCATTTTGACAATATCACATAATTTAATGAATGCGCTTTATATAAAGAAAATATTACATCTTAAATTCAGCTTTTGTTGAACTTTTTTTGTTTCATAGAAATGAGTATGGTATAATTCCATATGGGGATTTTGTCCCTATATTTATAGGAGAGTGTATTTATGTATTCGAAATATGGTAAGCGAACGATCGATTTTGTTTTGAGTTTAGCTGGAATCATAATTTTATCTCCACTTTTAATTGTATTAATGGTTTTAATTAAAGTGACTTCTCCAGGGCCAATCTTTTTTAAACAGAAGCGTGTGGGAATTCACAAATCTTATTTTAATATTTTAAAGTTTAGAACAATGCGTATTGATACGCCTAAAGATATGCCAACACATTTATTGGAAAATCCAGATCAATATATTACAAGTGTTGGTAAGTTTTTAAGAAAAACGTCTTTAGATGAGCTTCCACAGTTGTTTAATATATTCAAGGGGGAAATGGCAATTGTGGGTCCTAGACCTGCTTTATGGAATCAATATGATTTGATTGAATTAAGAGATGCATATGGTGCTAATGATGTATTGCCGGGTCTTACTGGTTGGGCACAGGTCAATGGTCGTGATGAATTAGAGATTGATGTCAAGGCTAAATTGGATGGCGAGTATTGTAAAAATTTAAGTTTTTTATTTGATGTGAAATGTTTTTTAATGACAATTTTTTCGGTATTGAAACATGATGGAGTTGTCGAAGGGGGTACAGGAAGTATCCATAATAAAGATAATAACTAGGGGATAGTTAGAAGGTCTTTAATTCATTTATATTGGAGAGTAATCTATGGTAGTGGCATTGGTGTATGCGTTTGATACATGTTTGGATCGTGTGCAATTATTGAAGAAATACTATACTTCTAGGGGGTATGAAGTTAAAAGTGTTACTTCAAATTTTTCGCATAGAAGAAAAGCTGTGTA
>ULVP01012897.1_pt1 | contig 10772 bp, 8 predicted proteins | sample 1959551 | NCBI WGS metagenome assembly ULVP01 (sample SAMEA4835789, study PRJEB28245) | human gut metagenome | biome: gut microbiome; material: fecal sample | place: Denmark | collected 2008 | reverse complement strand
AACCATCTCTTTCCATATAAATATTATTATCATCTACATCTATTCCTGTAATATATGCCTCTATTATTTTCTTTAAACAAATATAAAAATTGTCCTTTATAAATTTATAGTCATTCGTATAATTAATATATTTTTTTATTTCTTCAAAAAGTAATAATGAAGCATCTGCACTATTATATAATGGTCTGTTATCATATCCAGAATATCCATTTGGTACAAGCCCATATTTTATATCTCTAATAAATGTTAGTAAAACTTCTTTTGCTATATCAAATCTCTTTGTTTTAAGTAGTAATCCTTCAAATGCTATTAAACTATCTCTACCCCAATCTAAAAACCATGGGTAACCTGCAATTATAGTATGAAGTCCAAATGATGGTCTGTATGCAATAAAGCTATCAGTAGTAATTATAAAATCTTCTATTAATTCTTTATCCTCTGTATTTTCATTTATTAAGCCCGTATCTGTTACTATCTTCTTTAATCTTACCTCTTCTTGCTTAATAACATCCTCTGCTTTTATTTCGTCTATATTCTCTTCTAATGAAAATACAAATGATATATTTTTCTCTTCATTTGGTTTTAATTCTATCTCATATCTACCTGGAATTGCATGGTTTTCTATTGGGTCAAACCCTCTTTTTTCTTCTTCCATATAAAACATCCTATAAAATATATCATTATGATGTTCTATATATGTTCCTTCTGAACATTTCATGTAAAATGGTGTTTGACTTTCATTTTTTACAACTATTCTTACTTTTGTGCCACTTATATTTTCTTTCAAATTGAATTCTGTATCTTTATTAACTTGATGAAAATCTCTATAATTTATTATTGGAGCCAATGTTAATTTTGAATCATAATTTCCATTCTTAATATTGTATAATATAACAACTGTATTTCTACCATATTGCATACTTATAGTCTTTTGGATAGAAATATCGTCTATTTTATATGTATATGTTGGTACATATTTTTTCTCGAATGATTCTATTCTTTTATAACCATCAGAAATATAATTATCGCAAATATTAGTATATAAAGGATATTTGCATCCATTAAATTCTATAGATTCATCCACCTTATATAATACTAAAAATCGTCTTGCCGGAGGTGTTAGTGCTGCAACCAATAACCCATGATATTTTCTTGTGTTGGCACCTGTAACTGTAGATGCTGCAAATCCTCCTATTCCATTAGCTATTATCCATTCTCTTTGAATTAAATCTTTAAATTCTCCTTTATTTACCATTATTTTCATTTGTATGCCTCCAATTATTATTTTTTCTTGTTTTGTTCAACTTTTTCTATAAATTTCTCTATAAATTCCTCTTCCTTATCTTTATTTTCATTTAGTAAAATTTCTCTGTTTTTTAGTTTGACCTCCTCAGTATTACGCATAGCTTCTATACGTTTACCATATTTAGATAGAAATTTACTTTTTCTTTCCTTTTTATTTTCATTCATTTTTCTTTTTCTCTTAGGTCTATTTTTTATTTTATTAAATTGTTTTTCATATTCTAATTTAGATTTTAATAGCATATATTGTGGATCTGATTGTTTGTCCCTATATTTTAAGTCATCACAAATCAATTCTGAAATTGCTTTAGCAACTAAATCTGAATTATGTCTTATATATCCATTTTCTACACAAGCTAAATCCCTTTGTAATAAACGTACTCCTAAAGTTCTTGCCTTTGCAACATCTTGTGCTACTAATTCTGAACCCTTTAAATTATATCTTTTAATATACTCTGGAATTATTTCTCCTGTATCGTAAATACAATAATCTATAACATTTTTACCAGTATGCTCTATTATTGCTTTTATATGGTCAGCTAATGAGTAATTATCTGTTTGACCTGGTTCTGTCATAATATTACTTACATATATTTTTATTGCTTTACTATCTTTCATTGCTTTATATACACCATTTACTAACAAGTTTGGAATTACATTTGTATATAAACTTCCTGGACCAATTACAATGCAATCCGCTTCTTTTATTGCTTGTACAACTTCTGGAGTTGCCCTACAATTTGGTGGTGATATAAATACTCTATTAATTCTTGTAATTTTATCATAAACTACTTTTTTTATTTCATCTTTTTCTTCTATTATCATTCCATTTTCAAGTTCTGCACATATTCTCATTTCATCATTTGTAATTGGTAAAACTCTTCCTATAATATTAAAAATCTCATTAGAATTTGCTATAGCTTCTGTAAAATCTTTAGATAAATCTTGCATCGTAGTAAAATATAAATCACTAAAACTAATATCTTTTAAATCTCCACTTTTATATTTATAAGACATTAATTTACTTGCTAATTCTTCATCCCTAGCTAATGCAATTACTGTATTTTTTATATCTTCTATAGGCATAGAATTTATGCTTTCTTTCTTCATATTACCATATGAAGATACCGTAACAACTGCTGTTATATTATCTGTATATTGCTTTAATCCTCTTACAACTGTTTCAAGCCCATTGCCAGAACCTATTACTACAATTTTTGGTCCTTCTGAATAAATTTTTTTGTTAAATATTAATGAATTTATATTTATATGTTTTCTATTATTTTTTACTCTTGAATCTGTAGATTCTATTAACATCTCCATAGTCCTTTTTTGCATAAATACAATTCCTAGAACTATACAAGTAAAACCTACAATAAATGATAAAATAATTAATAATAACTGCGCTATTTCAAGTTCTTCACTTACAATAATTGTAGATATTCCATAACATGCCAGTATTATTCCTACAAGAATAAGAAATATCCATCTTTTAATTCTTGCATTTGGTCTAAACCACTCTATAAAACCTTTCATTTTTTATTAATACATCCTTTCAAGTTCAGTTTTCTTAATCTTCTCCTATTACTTGTACCTCCAGCTCAATCTTTTTGCCAAATTTTTCATAGACTTTTTCACTAATGTATTTTACTAAATTTAATATATCTTTTGCTTTTGCATCTCCTTTATTTACAACAAAACCAGCATGTTTTGTTGATACTTCTGCACCACCTATATTGTATCCTTTTAATCCACATTCATCTATTAACTTTGCGGTAATAAAATCTGTTCCTCTTTTAAATGTACTTCCTGCTGATGGATATTCTAATGGCTGATGTTCTTTACGCCATATAGTATATTCGTCCATCTTCGATTTTATTTCTTTATATCTTCCTTTTTTTAATTTTAATTTGGTGCTTAAAATTATATATTTGTTACAACTAAAAATGCTATTTCGGTATTGGAATTTTTGCTCCTCATTAGATAATATTTTTATATTACCATTCATATCCATACACTTAGTTTCTAAAACGATATCTTTCATTTCTCCACCATGTGCACCTGCATTCATTCTGATTGCACCACCAATAGAACCTGGGATTCCAGCTGCAAATTCGAACCCTTCTATTTCCTCTATTAATAATTTTTGTGCTACAAAACCATTTTTTACACCAGCACCAACTGTTATTATATATTCATCGCTAATTTTTTCTATATTAAAATCTTGTATATCTATTCTTAAGACAATTCCTCTTATACCACCGTCTTTTACTAATAGATTACTACCATTTCCAATAACTGTTATAGGAGTTTCATTTTTATTTGCATATTCTAATATGCTTTTTATATCTTGCTCATTTTTAGTATTTACAAATATATCAGCTTTTCCACCAACTTTAAATGAAGTATGTTTTGACATTAATTCATTTTTATATATTTTTGATTCTTTTGATATACATTTTTCTAATTCGCTTGAAGTTTTTTCTATATTCAAGTTAATTCCTCTCCTTTAAATAGTTTATAACTTCTTCTATACTTTCCTGTGGTGTTGAAGCACCTGCCATCACACCTATTTTATTTATATTTGCAAAATTCTCATTATATAACTCTGATACTTCTTCTATTTTAATAGCATTTTTGCAATTTCTTTGTGCAATTTCATATAATTTATTTGTATTAGAGCTTTTTTTGCCTCCAATTATGACCATATATTCTACATCTTTAGATATTTTTTCTGTCTCTTTTTGTCTACTTTCTGTAGCATTACAAATACCATTATATATTTCCAGCCTTGTTTTTATATTTTCTTTTAAATATTGTTCTATTTGTAAAAATTTTTGTAAATTATATGTTGTTTGTGTTAATACTGCCAATTTTTCTTTTTTATTCAAATCATCAATTCGTGCTTGCAATTGTTCTATATTCTCTATTACTTCGCCATTTTTGCAAAAACTAAATGTTCCCACGACTTCTGCATGAGATTTCTCGCCAATTACTAAAATATAATAATCTTTATTTGACAATTCTTCTGCCAAATCATGAATTTTTAGTACTTTTGGACATGTACAATCTATTAATTCTATATTATTTTTACTTGCATATTCATAAACTTCTTTTTTTACACCATGAGCTCTTATTAGTACTCTTTCTTTGGCTTCTTTTATATCAGTTATTATTCTAAGTCCATTTGCTTTTAATTTATTTAGCACTTGATTATTATGTAATAAATCTCCTAAACAATCTAAGTTCTCTGTATTTTTTAATTCCTCTTTAGCAGTCTCTACTGCTCGTGTAATTCCATTGCAAAAACCGGCTGTTTTACCTAATATTATTTCCATATAATATCTCCTATTTTATTTTATGCTTTCATAGTTTGCATTATATCATATAAACTCTAATTCTGTAAAATAATTTGACATAACTTTGCAATATTTTTTAGTAGAAAATTATGCTTTTACTAATTACAACAATTTTATTTGACATAATTAAAAAGACGCAAAAATAATTACGCCTTTTTTAATTCTTCCAAAAAAATCTTTTTAACTTTGAAAATAATCTTTTTATAAAACTTTCGTGTTCTATTTTAATAAGTTGATTAGTCTTTTTTTCTTCTATTGGCTCGTTATGCTTTCTGTCAAATATATGCTCCAATTTTTCTTCATTTAATTTTCTTTCTTCTTCATCTTTTTTTCTAAATTCTTGTTTTTCTTCTTCTGTTGCCCAATAATCTCTATATATTAAAGCCAAAATATTATTAGCTTCTTCAGATATGTTTTGTTTATTTAAACAGAGTCCTTCTTGTACATTAAATTTGTAATCATTATTCATATTCGCTCTCAAGAAATAAATAAACTTTTTAGGAATCTCATTTACTAAATATATATCTGTATGCTTTAATATTTCATCTACTTCTTTAAAAGCATTTCTATATTTAAGTTCTAACATTATCTTCTTTATCTCCTCTTTCGTCTTTGGTATATACAAAATCCTTTATTTTATTAAATGTTGCTCTTATCTTGCTTCCCTTAGTTCTTGTTGCTATATCTTTAAATTCTTCTCTTTTAAATGTTGTTGCAAATCCCTTTCTAGCATTTTTAGAAAAAACTTTAGCATCTTTTACAGATTCCCATCTATCTAAATATATCTTTTTATCCTCGTCAGAATCTATAATCAAATTTAAAAAACTTTGTGCTTTTTCTTGTTCTGTAACATCGTGATTTAAAAACTTTTGCATTTTTTGTTCATATTTTTCTGGTTTCTCTGTCATCTTCACAGCTGTATCTATAATTGATGCATATAAAAATACATTTTGTTTTATTACTTCTGGATTAAGTGTTCCATTAGCCATCCTAAATTCTATGGTATTTTTCTTGCTATTTCCAATATTAGTTAGATTAAGCCCTGCATATCTTCTTTCGTCTAGCTTAAATTTACTAGCAACCATTCTTAATTTTCCAAATTTTTTATGTGATACCTTTAACGTTCCATTATTAAGCTTTTTCAATATTTTTTTGCTAGTAGGTGTTGCCATACCATTTCTCCAAATAGCAGAAATAACATTTGATAATCCATGAAAATTTTTGTTTATAGCTTTAGGTCGTATTGGATCATTTTTATCATTACACATTTTATATATAAGTTCTTCGGCTTCTGAATATATATGAAGAAAATTTTTCATTTTTTTAGGATCACTTGATAAATATTCTGCATCAAAATGCACATGTAATCCACATTTCTCGTCTGCCTTAACTTCTTTACTTTTATCTTTTGGAAATTCTTTAATCTTACTACAGATTTCTGCTATATTCCTCCATGTAGTTTCCGTATCTGTTAAAATTGGTGAAACAAGTTCTGCTCCATTTTCTCCAACTAAACTTTCTTCCCATTTTGTTGCCATATGCCAGTTTCTATCGGTTATAAACTTCGCACTTTCGCCAGCATATAACCCATTTTTCGTTTGAACATTATTAGCTTCTATTTCTATTCCAAATTTCATATAAGCTGGCAAATTTAGCTTTTCGTATTGTCCTTTGTATTTCATTTTTACCTCTTCGCATATTTTTTCTAAATTATATCACTACATTTTCTTTTTGCCAATATGTACTTTAGGGATTTTGGGGACGTTCTTAAAATCCCTCTTTTGATTCAAATTATAACTATGCGTAAGATTAACTAAGTAATTTTCGGTTTAAGTTGAGGTAATATATAAGTATGAAAATGACGCGGATTACTCCGCGTCTATCTTCATTGTTAACAATATGGTTTCGGTGGCTCCCGAATTTCTACAATTGTGTGATTCGCCACAATTGCAAACATGAAACTCTCCTTTCTTATATAGATTTCCTAAAATTACAACCTCTCCATGTAAAACCATATATATCTCATGGTCCTTATCATGGTGATGCAGTTCAATTTCTTTTCCCGGTTCTATCCGGATACAGCTTGCTTCTTTTGGAAACAAGATTGCTTTTCCAATTCCATCGGAAATCTTCTCGGTAAAATCTTTTTGTACTAGTTCGTTTAAAAGTTTCATATTTTTTCCTCCTTTATTGATTAGGAAATTGTTATATTGTTATCTTCACTAGCTTAACATAATTTTTGTGTTTTTGCAAGATGTTGCTTTTTTATGTAAATTATGATATAATTTTTGCGATAACAAGCTGTTTAAGTTTTCACGAAAAATGGAGGGAAAATATGATTACAATTGATGGTATGGAACTTGTTGGACGGGCTTTTAAAATTCCTAAGGAGGGAATAACCTTTAGAAATTATTGTTTAGAACGTTTCAGCATTTTTCCAGCAGAAACAAACAAAAGAATCTTTAATTATTCAGAAAATAACGATTTCTGTATATTTGCTGCTGGATTCGGAACATTTATTATTCCGGCTTTTTTTGGACTTGATGAGCTTTTAAAAATTTTTAATTTCAAAAAGGTTTCTAGTGATATCTTGCCGGTAAAACTTACGTCACAGTATATGCCTATATATACCAAAGAGCAGGCAAAGTGGTATCATATGATAAATGTGGTTGGACAGTTTAATGCAATTACCGCTCGTACTCTTTTGAGTAAGGATGGACGTGGGCTTAAAATTTTTGACTTTTTAACACCTTCATCCAAAATCCCATTTACTGGCATTTATGACCAGAAAGCTCACCGGATGTTCTATCCGATGGCAAGTATTAAATTTCCACATATTGATAAAAGTAAAGTGGGAAAATTTAATACAGACAATGAGAACCACCTGTTGTTAGTTTATGCAGGTGACGGTGACACTTATCTAATAAAGGATGATACCAATATTAATCCAATGGTAGCAGCTTTAAAAGATAGTGGTTACAAACACGACAAAAGCTTGTATGTTCCGATTAAATGACCATCTTTTAGCCAGACGAAATATCATACATTCGTCTGGCTAAATTTTTTTACTAGCATCAAAAAAGTCAAGAAAAGAAATATAAATTCTATCTTGACATTTTTGATTCATATATATTAATCGGGATTTAAACAACGTCCCCAAATCCCGAAATTTCTATCCAAATAATCCTCTTTTCTTTACTGGAGGTTGTTCATTCATAGTTTTAGCAAGTTGCAACAATAAATCTCTTTGCTCTTTTGTTAGTTTTTTTGGAGTTTGTACATTAACAGTAAATATAAAATCTCCCTGCCAATTTCCATTAATAGCTTTAAATCCTTTATTTCGTATAGTGAATTTTGTTCCTGTTTGAGTTGCTTCTGGTATTTTATATTTTACCTTTTCGCCATTTACCATTGGTATCTCTAGTTCTGCACCAAGTGTAGCTTGAGTTATCGTAATTGGAATATCGCATAATACATTATTATCTTTTCTAGTAAAAATACTGTGTCTCTTCAAATGTACTGTTACATAGATATCTCCATTTTCTCCGCCTCTTTCACCTGGCTCTCCTTCTTTTTTCAAGATTAATGTTTGATTATCATCAATTCCTGCTGGAATATTTATAGTAACTTTTGCTTGTTTCCTTACTGTTCCTTTCCCTCTACAAGTTGTACATGGCTCTTTTATAATTTTACCAGTTCCATGGCATTCAGAACAAGTTCTAGTTGTTTGCATTTGTCCTAATATTGTGTTTTGAACTTGTGTTACTTGACCAGTTCCATGACAATTTGGACATGTTACAGGATTTGTTCCAGGTTTTGCACCACTTCCGTTACAAGTTGTACATTTTTCATTTCTATTTATAACAAATTCCTTTTTTATTCCTGAATATGCTTCTTCAAAAGTAATCTCTAAATCATGTCTTAAATCTCTACCTCTTTTTGGACCATTTCTATTACTTCTTCCAGAAGAACCACCAAACCCAGAAAAGAATGAACTAAATATATCTCCAAAATCTCCAAAACCACTAAATCCATCAAACCCATTAGAAGTATATGAATAATATCCACCTTGACCTGCTCCTTGACCACCAAATCCTTGTGGACCATTAAAGCCAAATTGGTCATACATCTTTCTTTTTTGAGGATCAGAAAGTGTTTCATAAGCTTCATTTACTTCTTTAAACTTTTCCTCTGCTTCTTTTCTATTATTTGGATTTGCATCTGGATGATATTTTTTAGCCATTTTTCTAAAAGCCCTTTTTAGTTCATCATCTGTTGCATTTTTATTAACTCCTAAAACTTCATAATAATCTCTTTTTTCTGCCATTATATCCTCCAATTTATAACAAGCTTAATTATTGGAGGCTTTTAAACCTCCAATATTAAACATTATTTTTTATCATTATCATCTTCTACTTTATAATCTGCATCATATACATTTCCATTTTCATCTGTCTTTGGCCCTTCTGCTGTTCCGTTTGCTCCAGCGTCTGTATTAGCTCCAGCTGCTCCTGCATTTGGATTTGCATTTTTATATAATTTTTCTGTTATTTCGTAGAATACAGATGTTAATTTTTCTGTAGCATTCTTAATTGCCTCTGTATCTTTTCCTTCTAATGTTTTCTTTAAGTTTTCAAGTTCTGCTTCTACTTTAGATTTTTCTTCGTTGCTAATCTTATCTCCAATATCCTTTAATGTTTTTTCTGTATTAAAGATTAAGCTCTCTGCATTATTTCTAACTTCGATATCTTCTTTCATCTTCTTATCTTCTGCTGCATGTGCTTCTGCATCTTTTACAGCTTTTTCAATGTCTTCATCTGATAAGTTTGTTGATGCTGTAATAACAACATTTTGTTCATTTCCTGTTGCCATATCTTTTGCAGATACGTGAACTATACCATTTGCATCAATATCAAAAGTAACTTCGATTTGTGGTACTCCCCTTGGAGCTGCTGGAATTCCTGTTAATTGGAATCTTCCTAATGTTTTGTTTCCAGAAGCCATTTCTCTTTCACCTTGAAGAACATGAATTTCAACTGCTGTTTGACCATCTGCTGCTGTAGAAAATACTTGTGATTTCTTTGTTGGTATTGTTGTATTTCTGTCAATTAATTTTGTAAATACTCCACCATATGTTTCGATACCTAATGATAACGGTGTTACATCTAGTAATACTAGGTCTTTAACATCTCCAGAAAGTACACCTCCTTGGATTGCTGCACCAATAGCAACACATTCATCTGGATTTATTCCTTTATCTGGATCTTTTCCTGTTATTTTCTTAACAGCTTCTTGTACAGCTGGAACTCTTGTAGAACCACCAACTAATAATACTTTGTGTAAATCGTTAGCTGTAATTCCTGCATCTTTTAAAGCTTGTTCTACTGGAACTTTTGTAGCTTCTATTAAATCACTAATTAATTCTTCAAATTTAGCTCTTGTTAATGTTACATCTAAGTGTTTTGGTCCTGTGCTATCTGCTGTAATAAATGGTAAGTTAATTTGGGTTTGTTGCATTCCAGATAATTCTATTTTAGCTTTTTCTGCTGCTTCTTTTAATCTTTGCATAGCCATTCTATCTGCACTTAAATCTATTCCGTTTGATTTTTTGAATTCTGATACTAAGTAATCTATAATTCTTTGGTCAAAGTCATCTCCACCTAAATGTGTATTACCATTTGTAGATAAAACTTCGAATACTCCATCACCAATATCTAGAATAGAAACATCGAATGTTCCTCCACCTAAATCATAAATCATTATTTTTTGATCTTGGTCTTCTTTATCCATTCCATAAGCAAGTGATGCTGCTGTTGGTTCATTTATAATTCTTAAAACTTCTAGTCCTGCTATTTTTCCTGCATCTTTTGTTGCTTGTCTTTGACTGTCACTAAAGTATGCTGGTACTGTTATAACAGCTTGTGTAACTTTTTGTCCTAAATAATTTTCTGCATCTGTTTTTAATTTTTGTAATATCATTGCTGATATTTCTTGTGGTGAGAATTCATCTCCATCTATTTTAACTTTTTCTGCTGTTCCCATTTTTCTCTTAATTGAAATAACTGTGTTTTCTGGGTTTGTAACAGCTTGACGTTTTGCTATTTGTCCTAC
>ULVP01001565.1_pt1 | contig 10773 bp, 8 predicted proteins | sample 1959551 | NCBI WGS metagenome assembly ULVP01 (sample SAMEA4835789, study PRJEB28245) | human gut metagenome | biome: gut microbiome; material: fecal sample | place: Denmark | collected 2008 | reverse complement strand
GGCGTCGGCTACATCGGAATAGTCGCCGGCGTAGATCTTCATCGGCTCGGCAAACGTCATGCCGTGCGCGATATCCAGAGCCTCACCCTCGGCGCGGTTCTTGTCCACGTCGATAAGGACCATCTCGGAGAACAGACCGCTCTGCATCAACGCGAACGCCGAAGACGAACCGACGAAACCGCAGCCGACAATAGCGACCTTCTTCTCGTTAACCATTAGAAACTCCCATCTCTCTCCACAAACAAGCCGCCCGGGAACGACCCGAGCGGCTTGCCGTAATCCCAATACATCCAATCGGGACTTTGATTATGCTCCTATTCGCAGCCAAATATCGACCGTTTACCGAAATTATTTGCAGGATTCGTAAAATAACTGCACGAAATCGGTTTCGAGCTATTGACGAGTCGAAATGGCCTTCTAATACAGACCCGCCTCGCGAATGGCCTCGACAGCCAAAGCGATCTGATCGGGCGGCAGGACCAGCGCCATGCGCACGTGCCCCTCGCCCGAAGGACCAAAGCTCGCGCCCGGCGTCACCACAACACCGGCCTTCTCCATGAGCTCCTCGCAAAACGCCATGGAATCGGTGCGACCACCGGGAAGCTTGGCCCACACAAACATGGAGCCATGCGCGTTGGGACGCTCCCAGCCCAGGCCCTCAAGACCGTCGCACAGGGCATCGCGACGCTCCTGGTACTTCAGACGCTGCGCCTCGACCTCATCACGCGGACCGTTCAGGCAGGCGATAGCAGCCTTCTGGATCGGGAAGAACATACCGAAGTCGATCTGGCCGCGTAGCTTGGCAAAGGCAGAGACCACGTCCTCGCGGCCGACCAAAAAGCCGATGCGAGCACCGGTGACGTTAAACGACTTGGAGAGCGAGAAGAACTCAACGCCCACCTCGAGCGCACCGGGATACTGCAAGAAGCTGCCGCCCGGCTCGCCGTCGAACACGATGTCGGAGTACGCGTTGTCATGGACGATGAGCAGGTCGTGCTCGCGGGCAAAAGCGATGATCTCCTCGTAGATCTCGGGCGTGCCCACCGAGCCCACCGGGTTGGCGGGCAGCGACACGATCATATACTTGGCGCGGTCGGCCACTTCGGGATCGATGCCCGCCACATAGGGCAGGTAATTGTGCTCGGCAACCAGCGGATAGTACTCGAGCTTGGCATCGGCGATCTTGGCACCCGCCTCAAAGACCGGGTAGCACGGATCGGGAACCAAAATAGTGTCGCCCGGATCGAGCAGGGCCAGGCCCAAATGGCCCACGCCCTCCTGCGTGCCGTTGCACGACTGCACCATGGACGGCGTAATGCCGGAGACACCAAAGCGACGCTCATAGTAATCGCACACGGCCTGCTTGAGTTCGGGCAGGTCACGCAGGGCATACTTCCACATCTCGGGATCTTTGGCTGCTTGCGTGAGCGCCTCGACCACGTGGTCGTACGGCTTAAAGTCGGGCGTGCCCACGCTCATGTTGTAAATGGTCTTGCCCTGAGCCTTCAGCGCGAGCAGTTTGTTGTTGAGCGAGGCGAAGACCTCCGCGCCAAAGCGGTCGAGACGCTGCGATGCCTGCATGGTGCCACCTTTCGATATGAAAAACGCGGCGCTCCGACAAGAGCGCCGCGCGATACGGGCCATCAGATTGCAAAAGTGTAACGCTTGCAACCCCCGTATTGGTTCAATTTAGCCAACCTTAGTCAATTGCATTGAGCGCATCGATCTGCGCAAGCCACAGACGCGAGCTGGCGTCACTCGGCATACGCCAATCGCCGCGCGGGCTGAGCGTCACCGAGCCCACCTTGGGACCATCGGGCAGGCAGCTGCGCTTAAACTGCTGAGCAAAGAAGCGACGGTAGAACGTACGCAACCACGTGTGGACGGTCTTGGCGTCGTAGACGCCCTCGAAGCTCTTGAGCGCCATGCGGTAGATCTTGCCCGGCTCAAAGCCAAAACGCAGCAGGTAGTAGAGGAAGTAGTCGTGCAGCTCGTACGGGCCCACCAAATCCTCAGTCTTCTGCGCAATCTCGCCGTCGCCCGTGGGCGGCAGAAGCTCGGGGGACACCGGTGTATCGAGGATGTCGAGCAGCGTCTCGGCAATACGCCCGCCAAAGACATCGGCAGCATAACGCACCAGATGGCGCACAAGCGTCTTGGGCACGCTCGCGTTGACGGCATACATGCTCATGTGGTCGCCGTTATAGGTAGCCCAACCGAGTGCCAGCTCCGACAAGTCGCCCGTGCCGATGACAAAACCGCCAGCCTGGTTGGCCAGATCCATCAGAATCTGCGTACGCTCGCGGGCCTGGCTGTTCTCGTAGGTCACGTCCTGCACGGTCGGATCGTGCTCTATGTCCTTGAAGTGCTGTTCCACAGCCGCGTGGATCGAAACCTCGCGGAAGCTCACACCCAGGTCGTGAGCGAGCGACTCGGCATTCGACTTGGTACGATGCGTCGTGCCAAAGCCGGGCATGGACACGGCCGTGATACCGGTGCGCGGCAGCTCCAGCGCATCGAAGGCACGCACGGTCACAAGCAGTGCCAGCGTGGAGTCCAAGCCACCCGAAAGACCGATGACCGCAGCCTTGGTACCCGTATGGGCAAGGCGGGTCTTGAGGCCGGCGGTCTGCAGGTCGAGGATGGTCTCGCAGCGCTCGGCCAGATCACCATGGTCGGCCGGCACAAAAGGCGCGCGAGGGAAAACGCGGTCGATATCGCAGGCATCGCGCAGGACAGGTTCGTCTGCCAGCACGCCCTCAAACGAAAATTCAACGGTCGTGGCCTCCGGCGCATCGTCCGCGCGCGTCCACGTCGTCGAGCGACGGCGCTCGGCAACCAGACGGTCAAGATCGACATCGGCGACGGCCATATCGCAGGTAAGCAGTTTGGTGGCGGCGAGCTTGGAGCCGTTTTCGTAGATAAGGTTCTCGCCTGCAAAGACCATATCGGTCGTGGACTCGCCCTCGCTCGCGTCTGCATAGGCATAGGCGCAGTACAGGCGTGCGCTTTGGTTAGAAATAAGGCTGCGGCGATAGTCTGCCTTGCCGATGATCTCGTCGGAAGCAGAGGGGTTGAGAATCACCGTCGCACCGGCAAGCGCCATCTCGGTCGAAGGCGGCGCCGGCACCCACAGGTCCTCACAGACCTCAACGCCCAGCACCAGGTCCTCGGCGCCCTCATCACAGCAGCGGCAGACAAGCCCCGAACCCAGCGGAACCGGACCCTGACCGGCAAATTCAACCCACACGGAATCCGCAGGCGCCGGAGCAAACCAGCGGCGCTCGTAGAACTCGCCATAGTTGGGCAGATACTTTTTGGCCGTAAGACCCAAAAGCTCGCCCGCGCAGCACACGGCGGCGCAGTTGTAGATATTCTCGGCAACTGCAACGGGAAGACCGATGGTAAAGACAATCGGCAGCTCACGAGTCTCGTCGAGGATATGTACCAGAGCGGCCTCACAGGCATGCAGCAGCGTGCGGTTATGGAACAGGTCGGCCGCGGTATAGCCGCACAAGTTGAGCTCGGGCAGCACCAGCGCGCGAACGCCGCGCTCGGTAGCCTCGCGAACAACCGCCAGCGCAACCTCGGCATTGCCTTCGACATCGGCCACGCGAATCTGCGGCGACGCCGCCGCCACACGCAAAAAGCCATCAGACTGAGAAAGGTGAAGATTCATAAGAATGCTCCCGTGCGTAGACGCCATTCACAACAATTAGCAAGCCCTATTGTAGTTCAACCGCCGGGTGCAACCGCATCCCACCAACTTGGTGAGCTATTGATGAGTTGATGGTATCTGTTAAATGTCACGTACGATTCACATCTGGTGGGTACCCTGATGGCTACATGAAACGAAGCAGATTTACACCGGGAGGGTCCCGCATGACAACCAAGTACACCGACGCGCCGCGCACACGCGTCATGACACCGGCCGCGCTCAACAACGGCGTTCACGAAAACCATTCCATCGGACAGACCATGGCCATCGCGCCCAAAAAGGGCCTGTTCGACGACATTTCCATTCCCCAAATCATCGCCGGCGCTGCAGCCGCCGCCACGAGCGTCGCGCTTGCTTCCAAAATCGGTATCGCCGGATCGGTGATCGGCGCCGCCGTGAGCTCGGTCATCACCGTTGTGTCCTCGCAGGTCTACCGCCACTTTATCTCTGCCAGCGCCAAAGCCCTCAAAGGTACGCACGCCGCCGTCGACTACCCCGCCGGCGCCTATGAGCCCGTTGAATTTAATGCCGAGGAGCACCTGGGCGGCGCCGCGACTACGCAAGAGATGCGCCAGATTGCGGGGCGCGCGACCACGGCACGCGTCGCTCCCAACAGCCTGCGCGCCAAGGCGGCGGCAGAGCGCAGCCAGACGCAAAAGAAGGTCATCATCTTCTCGATCGCCATCGCCATCGTCGCGGTCATCGCCTGCACCGGTGCCATCCTTATCACCACCGCCGGTGAGGGTCTGGGCGAGCGTCCCGAGCCAATCCTTTCGTCGCGCACGACCGAGCACGACGCGGATAACACCGGTCAATCGCAAAGCCAGCAAGACGACTCGCAGGGCGCCTCCTCATCCACCGACTCGTCCTCGAACACCCCCGATCAGTCGCAGAGCGCTGATTCCTCTGCGAACAGCGGCGGCACGCAATCCAGCACGACCGACTCAAGCCAAACGACTGACGGCTCTCAACCGAGCACAGGCGACCAGACGAGCGGCAATGCATCGGGCACGGGATCTACCGACAATAGCAACACCAACAGCTCGAGCGGAACCGCTTCCGGCACGGCATCAGACAGCTCGAGCCAAGACACGGCATCGGGCAACTAAGCACGTTTGTCTCTCATAGATAACCGACCTGCATAACGGGCGCGAACCGGCAACGGTCGCGCCCGTTTACCTTGGGCGACGAGATGGCAAGGCCCGTGCGATGGTAAGATGCTTTGGTGTGTATAGAGGAGATTTGCCATGAGCAAGACAATAGTTACGCCCACGCTATCGCTGGGCAACCACATCTATCTGTATCGTCTGCTGCGCGACGCGATTGGGTGCGGCAAGCAAACGTTTATGACGCAGGTCGAGGAGGCGCTCGCCGCCGGCGACATGACCGCTTATGACCTGGGCTTCGAGTCCACGCGCGAGCTGCTCGAGGAGCTCGACGACTGCATTAGACTGACCGTCTTTAAGGGCGGTCGCCTGTATGCCACCGTCATCGCCAACGAGGCTTGGGATGCCGCCCTTGCCAAAGGCGAGGACAAGCCCAAAGCTGCCAAGGGCGCCAAGCAGTCCTACAAAAAGAAAAAGCGCGGCGAGAAGGACCTCAAGGCCGTGCGCCCCAAGCACGTTAAGCGTCCCGAGCCCGAAGCCATGGTTGAAGTCGTGCCGGAACCCGAGCCCGAGGCAGAGATCGAAGTCGCTATTGAGGTAACAGCAGAAGCCGAAACCGAAATCGCCGCCACGACCGATTCCAAAGTCATATCCGAGCAGGAAGCCACTGCGGAGCTCGACGAGGCTCCCAAGTCGACAACCGAAGAAGCCGCTGACCAGCCTGAGACGCCTGCGTTCCAAAACAGCGATGTCTTTGGCGACGAGGCTGAGGACGATCAGTCCGACGAGCCCGCCGATCAAGGCGCTACCGAGTCGGCGCCGGAGCCCGAGACGCCGCAGCCCGCCATCTCGCTCACGGTCGTCTATGATCCCGAGAACGCCAACGCCGGCATCACCACCATGGCATCCACGCCCATCGAGGCAAAGCCGAGCGTCGAGAACGAGAACGCGACGCAGGTTGAGGTTGAAACTGCAGCTGCAGACGCGCCCGTCACCGTGGAGCCCGCAGATTCCACGATCAAACCGGACTCGACGCCAGAGCCCGCACCCGTCATCAAGTCCGTGCCCACCGCTGCTTGCGACCAAATTCCCGCACCGGCACCGGCTCCGGCACCCGCAGCAGCCCCAACCCCCGCACCTGCAGCGCCCGCCATCCCCAAGGACTTCCCCGTCGATTTCACAACCGAGATCTTCTGCCCCGGCCCGCTTCTGCACCAGCTGTCAACCTATCTCCCCTACGGCGCCGACACCCTCGGCATCGTCGGCGAGTACTACTGGATCGCCCACGAGCGCGGTACCATCGAGGTCGCGCGAAACCGCGCAAGCTTCCCCCTGCGTTACACGCAGGCCGGCGAGCGCCGCGAAGTCACCGTGCGCATCCGCCGCAACACCACCGGCGGTCTCGGAGCCGCCTGGACCATCGATAAAGTCGAGCCTTCTACCAAGTAACAAAAAGGGACGATAACCCTCAAGGTTATCGTCCCATTCTCGTTAGGCCACCTGAGCTCGACTAGTCGCGCGTGAGCTTGCGGTGAATACGATGCGGCTGGGCTGCGTCCTCGCCCAGGCGCTCGATGCGGTTGGCCTGATAGGCCTCGAAGTTGCCCTCGAACCAATACCAGTTGCCCGGATTTTCGTCGGTGCCCTCCCACGCCAGAATGTGCGTGGCGACGCGGTCCAGGAACATACGGTCGTGGCTAATGACCACCGAGCAGCCCGGGAACTCGAGCAGCGCCGCCTCGAGCGAGGACAGCGTCTCGACGTCGAGGTCGTTCGTGGGCTCGTCGAGGAGCAACAGGTTGCCGCCCTGCTTGAGCGTGAGCGCCAGGTTCAGACGGTTGCGCTCGCCGCCGGAGAGCACGCCAGCGCGCTTCTGCTGGTCCTGGCCCTTAAAGCCAAAGCTCGCCACATAAGCGCGGCTCGGAACCTCGGTCTCGCCGACCATCATGTGGTCCAGGCCGTCCGAGACGACCTCCCATAGGTTCTTGTCGGGGTCGATGCCGGAACGGTTCTGGTCGACGTAAGAGATCTTGACGGTCTCGCCCACCTCGAGCTCGCCCGAAGTCAGCGGCTCCAGACCCACAATCGCCTTGAACAGCGTGGTCTTGCCCACACCGTTGGGGCCGATGACGCCCACGATGCCGTTGCGCGGCAGGGTGAACGAAAGGTCATCGATGAGCACGCGGCCATCGAACTCTTTGTGCAGATGATGGGCCTCGAGCACCTTGTTGCCCAGACGCGGGCCCACAGGGATGCGAATGTCGGTCCAGTCGAGCTTCTGGCTTGCGCGGGCCTCGGCCTCCATCTCCTCGTAGCGAGCCAGACGGGCCTTGTTCTTGGCCTGGCGGGCCTTGGGCGAGCTGCGCACCCACTCGAGCTCGGCCTCCATGCGCTTGGCGAGTTTGGCGTCGCGGTTGCCCTGCGCCTCGATACGCGCGGCCTTGGTCTCCAGATACGTGGAGTAATTGCCCTTGTAGGGATAAAGGTGACCACGGTCGACCTCGCAGATCCACTCGGCAACGTTATCCAGGAAGTAGCGATCGTGCGTGACGGCAAGCACCGCGCCCTGGTAGTTATGCAGGAAGTGCTCGAGCCACAGGATCGACTCAGCGTCTAGGTGGTTCGTGGGCTCGTCGAGCAGCAGCAGGTCGGGAGCCTCGAGCAGCAGCTTGCACAGGGCCACGCGACGGCGCTCGCCGCCGGAAAGTACGTTGACCGGCATGTCGGAATCGGGCAGCTGCAGGGCGTCCATGGCCTGGCCGAGCTTGGAATCGATATCCCAGCCGTCGGCGGCATCAATCTCGTCCTGGAGCTTTCCCATCTCGGCCATGAGGGCGTCCATGTCGCAATCCGGGTCGCACATCTCCTCGCCGATCTTGTTGAAGCGATCGACCTTGGCGATCATATCGCCAAATGCCATGCGCACGTTCTCGATGACGGTCTTGTCATCGTCGAGCGGCGGCTCCTGGTGCAGGATGCCCACGGTGTAGCCGGGGGTGAGCCTGGCATCGCCGTTGGAGACCTCCTCGATGCCGGCCATGATCTTGAGCAGGGTCGACTTGCCCATACCATTGGGGCCCACGACGCCGATCTTGGCACCGGGGTAGAAGCTCAGGGTCACGTCGTCAAGGATTACCTTGTCGCCATGGGCCTTACGAGCCTGATACATCTGGTAGATAAACTCCGCCATTTGCCTGTTTTATCCTTTCTACCTGCTGTTTCTCTATTCTTGTTTCGCCTAAGTGGAAACGAAATGGAAAAACCAGCTCTGAAACGTAACGAAAAAGGGGCATGGTTGCCCATACCCCCTAATACTACCTGGGAAAAGTTCCCCCGGAACATACTATGAACTACGTACGCTAGTTTTCCGCAACCTTAGCGAGCGGCTCGCTGCGATTTGCGCCACAGCAGATACGAGTAGACGTAGACGGCTCCAACCGAACCAAACGCCAGAACCGCAATCACCGCGGCGACGACTTCACTCGAAAGCACGCTGCCTGCCACGCCCATCGCAATCAGGCCAACACCCAGCACCATAAAGCAGGCACCGCCAAAGCGCTGCGTACGGCGCCAGTTCTCGGGATTGGCAAGCGCCCAAGGCGTCTTGATACCGAGCGTATAGTTCTGCTTCACACGCGGCAAGTAGTTGCCTACGCCGATGAACAGCAAACCGACAACACCGGAAATCAGCACGTTGACCGAACCGACCGCCGGCACCACGCCCCAGACCGTAAGCTCTCCCAGCCAGCTTATGGCGCACATGAACAAGGTGAAGGCGATTACGAAGCCCTGATAGAACTTGCCCGAGGTTCGATATGCCTCACCTTTGGGATCGATGCGCGGCACCACGCAGAACATTGCGAGAAGCACCAGAGGCAGCACGCCGAGCGCGGAGGCCATCCAGCTGGGACCCCAACCGTCGACGGCGCCGTTCGCGCCCCAGTGCGTGGGAATCTGCCCAGGCAAGCTCGGCATCACCATGAGATGCGCTACGACATTGGCGACGCACAGAGCGACCAGCGCAATCCACACGCGCGACGATACCCCCGTGGGGTGAATGCCCTTGTTTTCGTTATTCATCCTTATCACCTTCCGTGTTTGTAAAGCCCATAAACCAACCGATCAAGTCCTGCATGACGGTAGTGTTTAAGCTGTATACGATGTTTTGACCATGACGTTCGTCGGTTACCAACCCGGCGTTTTTGAGCGTCGCCAAGTGATGGCTCAGCGACGGCTTACTGATATCGAAATGCTCGGCAAGCTCCCCCGCCGTGCAATTGCCCTCGCGCAGCAACTCCAAAATGCGCCGTCGCGTTGGATCGGCAAGCGCCTTAAAACCCTCTCCCGGCATAAGACCCCCTTTCATCATCTCTCATGACGCGCACACTATACTCGATATTTAGATGTTTGTCTAACTATCTAATACAGGAACATCTATAGAACATTCGTTCGTATTTAGCTACAATGGAAGTTGAAGCAGATGGGCCAGCTCCCTCTACCCGAGAAGGAGATGGACTATGAGTATTGACGATGTCCTGACGTTGTTATTGCTTGTAATCGCGGCTGTGGAGCTCGGCATCCACATTGGAGGTCGAATGAAATAGCCGCCCCCGCGTAATGCGAAGACGGCCACTTCTCACGCTACAAACGTGTTTGGGAGTTGGCCAACCCGCGGCAACGGGTGCCATCTGCTTCATCTTATGCGAATCACTGCCTCATTTCAACAAGCCCCTAGGGCTCAAATGGAATCGCGATAATACCTATAATGACGATAGCTAAAACACGATTCGCTTCCCCATCGGAGGATGTCTATGACCGAAACCACAGCCGCAACCCCCAACGAGACACGCGACACCAAGCTCGAGATCATCATGGGCCGCGAGGCACTCGACAAACTCGCCGCCGCCACGGTGCTGGTGCTCGGCTGCGGAGGTGTGGGCTCCAATTGCTGCGAGGCACTTGCCCGCGGCGGCATTGGTCATTTCGTCATTCTGGATAAGGACATCATCGCGCCCAGCAATATCAATCGCCAGGCCATCGCCTTTCAAAGCACCATCGGCAAGCGCAAGGTCGATGTTATGGAAGCCATGATCCACGACATCAATCCAGCCGCTACCGTCATCAAGCGCACCGAATACCTGTTGAGCGACAATATCGACGAGTTCTTCGCGAGCGTTTTGGAGCAGACGGACGGCAAGCTCGACTACGTCGTCGACGCCATCGACACCATCTCGGCCAAGCTCACCATTGCCAAATATGCTCAGGACCACGACATTCGTTTGGTTAGCTCCATGGGCGGGGCCAACAAGCTCCATCCCGAGTGCCTCCGCTTTGCCGACATTTTCGATACGGTACGTGACCCCATGAGCCGCATCATGCGCAAAGAATGCAAGAAGCGCGGAATCAAGAGTCTGCATGTACTGTTTAGCTGCGAGGAATCGGTTAAGACACAGCCCCGCGACCCTTCCAATATCCACGAGCGCACCGAGCTCGGAACCGCCAGCTTTATGCCGCCCATCATGGGCCAGATGATTGCCGGCGAGGTTATCCGCCAGATCAGTGGCCGCGGCACCGAGCGCGTGCGCGCCGATGGCCAGCGCTTGGACTAGCGGAGCGCGCCGAGATGGAGCCCCGGTTATTTGATGCACACTGCCATCTTGATTTAATGGCTCACCCGGACGCCGTTGCCGATGAGGCAACGGCGCTGGGCTTGGGTCTATTTGATTGCGGCGTCGATCCACGCGACTTTTCGGCCGCAAACGAGCGCGCTCGTCGCCACCCGGGCATCATCGCCGGCGTTGGGCTTCACCCCTGGTGGCTCGCCGATGGCCACTGCGGTTTTGCCGAAGTCAATCTGCTTTGCGAAGTTGCTGCCCAAGAACGCTACATCGGCGAAGTCGGACTCGACTTTTCCGCGCGCTTTGCTGGAAGTGAGCCGCTACAAATACA
>ULVP01075778.1_pt1 | contig 10781 bp, 7 predicted proteins | sample 1959551 | NCBI WGS metagenome assembly ULVP01 (sample SAMEA4835789, study PRJEB28245) | human gut metagenome | biome: gut microbiome; material: fecal sample | place: Denmark | collected 2008 | reverse complement strand
AAGGCAACTGGAGGCGTACAAACGTTTTTTATCGGCTTTCTAATTTCAGGATGAAATCCCTTAAACATTTTGCGGGGATGCCCTGTTATAGATATAGTAGTGTGTTTTTCATGGTATTAGATTTTTAGATTAGTAATTAGGTTGTTCATTCAGTTCGGGAGAATAGGATGTTGGTTTCTAAATATGAGAGCCGGAAAGGTGAGAATGATTTCTCTCGTTTCCGGCTATTCTTTTTTATTTAAAACTCGTCATTGGCGTAAAGACTCAATAGGTTTTTCAGCTCATAATCGAATATCTCGTCATCCTTGAAGAAGCGTTTCAATTCGATCTCGGCTGTCTCCGGTGAGTCTGATGCGTGTACGATATTCTCTTGTACGCTCATACTATAATCTCCCCGTATCGTACCGGGAGCGGCGTTTCTACCATTGGTAGCGCCGGCCAAGGTTCTTACTACATGTATGGCATCTACCCCTTCCCAGCAACATACAATTACCGGGCATACACTCATCGCGTCCTTGATCCGTTGGAAGAAAGGCTTTTCTTTTAGGTGGGCGTAATGCTCACTCAAGATCTCGTCAGTCAGCCAAACCATCTTCATGCCGGCCAGACGGAGTCCCTTCTTTTCGAAACGGGTTACGATTTCACCGATCAGCCCTCGCTGAACGGTACAAGGCTTTAAAATAACCAATGTTTTTTCCATAAGATTTATATTAAAAGATTAAACAAATGTTTGATGTCTTGAATACATGTTAACCTTGCGGCGTTTTATGAATGATAGAGGAATAAAGGATGAAATGTTTTTTAGGATATTTCAAGTATATTTCTATCTTATTCCTCCGCAAGTTAATGGGAATAAACAAATAAACGAGCGATAAGTCTGCTAAACTAAACTAATTTAACATACGTTAATTGTTGCTCGAGTTGTTAATCCTTCTGTATTCTTTTCCATTTCCGTGGAATTTCCGGATGAGTCTTGAGAAATTCCCTCAAGGTTTGCCGGTTTACTCCCAGTTTCTTGCTGATATATACTTTAGTCTTATGTTCTTTAATATACTGCAAGATCATCTCTTCCTTACCTTTTAGCTTACAGGTTTCCGGTCGCTCTCCTTTCGGACGGCCCAGTTTGGCACCTTGCACTTTTTTTCCGAGCCAACGCTTCTTTCGTTCGTTGCGAAATCAGGTTGCGTTCAATTTCGGCGCTTAGGCTAAATGCGAATGCCAAGATTTTACTGTTAATGTTATTTCCGAGTTCGTAACCTTCCTTTACCGTAAATACAATGATGTCTCTTTCCATACATTGATGAAGGAAGCTCATAACTTGCATAAGATTACGTCCGAGACGTGACAGTTCCGTCGTGATCAGGATGTCGCCTTTACGTATTTGCTTTAATAATTTACCAAGTTGGCGATCGGCGATTACTTTTGTCCCGCTGATCGTCTCATCTACCCACCTGTCGATTCTCATGTTCCTCGATTTTGTGAATTTCTCAATCTCGAATCGCTGGTTTTCAGTAGTTTGTTTGTCTGTACTGACTCTTACATAACCGTATACCATATGTCCTATATTTAATTAAACAACAACCAAGATACTGGAAACGGATTGATTGATAGTGCGTTTTAGTAAAAACAAACTTTTTTATGGGTGTGTTAAAGAAGTTGAGTGGGTTTGAACTCCATACAAATTGTAATAAAAAGGGTTAATGGATATCCGTATAGAAAATTTAAGTTACTTTTGCTTTCGAAAAATAAGATGGAGTCTTAGAATGATCATGGGTATGAAAAAGTTATTGTCTTTACCTCCAAATTTGGTAGATTGTTTCCATGCGGTAGAGCATGTAAGTACAGAGGAATGGTTTTGCACCTCGGATCCGGTAGGCGCCCGCTTAGGGTCCGGGGGAGGAACGACTTGGTTGTTGGAGGCCTCCCGGCGAAAAGAGGCTCCGGATGTATCGACGGAAGAGTGGTTGGGACAGGAGAAGCGTATCTTGTTGCATGCCGGAGGGCAAAGCCGCCGTTTGCCCGGATATGCGCCATCCGGGAAAATATTGACTCCGATCCCTGTGTTTCGCTGGGCAAGAGGGCAGAGGTTATCCCAGAACTTATTGTCCTTGCAATTACCTCTTTATGAACGGATCATGAAAAAGGCACCGGAATCGCTTCATACCTTGATCGCTAGCGGTGACGTATATATCCGTGCTAACCAGCCTTTGCAGGAGATTCCTGAGGTAGATGTGGTTTGTTACGGTTTATGGGTCGAGCCTTCGTTGGCCAAGAATCACGGGGTTTTTGTATCGAGCCGTAAGTCTCCGGACACTCTGGACTTCATGCTACAGAAGCCTTCGTTGGAAACATTGGGGGAATTGGCGGGTAGTCATTTATTCTTGATGGATATCGGTATCTGGCTGCTAAGCGACAAGGCGGTGCGGTTATTAATGAAACATTCCTATACCGAGGATGGCAAGGCGATGAAGGCGTATGATTTATATGCTGAGTTCGGGTTGGCCTTGGGGAAGAATCCACGTATCACGGACTCGGAGTTGAATCAGCTTTCAGTAGCGATTCTGCCGCTTCCGGGTGGAGAGTTCTATCATTATGGAACTAGCCGTGAGTTGATTTCCTCTACATTGGCGGTACAGAACTTAGTTAGGGATCAACGTGCGATCATGCAGCGTAAGGTGAAACCACATCCCGCCATGTTTGTGCAGAATGCGGTGTTACACCAGAAATTGACCGCTGAGAATTCGGAATTATGGATAGAGAATAGTTATATCGGTGAGAATTGGACGTTACGTGGCCAGCAAATTATAACGGGTGTTCCGGAGAATAATTGGAACTTATCTCTTCCGGAAGGTGTCTGTGTAGATGTTGTCCCGGTAGGGGAAGCTAATTGGGCGGCAAGGCCCTATGGTTTTAATGACTTGTTTAAAGGGGCCTTGTCTGATGTGTCTACCTTGTTTATGGGGAAACCTATCTTGACTTGGGCGATGGAGCGAGGGATCACCTTGGGAGGGAATGAGGATATACAAAACGCACCTTTGTTCCCTATTTGCCAAACCGTGGATGAGCTGGGAAAAGTGCTGCGCTGGATGATTACGGAGCCGGATAGAGAAGAGGGAAAGTTTATTTGGCTTTCCGCCCGAAAATTATCGGCGAATGATTTGTCCGATCAAGCGAATTTACGCCGTTTAGTAGCTCAGCGAGAAGTTTTCCGTAAAAAAGACTGGTCATTATTGGCCGCTAATCATGAGAAAAGTGTATTCTATCAATTGGATCTTTCGGATGCGGCGGAAAGCTTCGCCAAAGACAAGATTGTCTTACCGAAAGCCCTTCCCGAGGATAATCCGTTGATGAAAAGGATACATAATCATATGTTCCGTTCTCAGGTGATGAAGATCTTGGGGGAAGCGTATAAGGAGGAGGAGCAAAAGGCTTTCGCTTTGTTGCGGGAAGGGCTGGTCAGTTCTGTCCTCGGAAGTAAGCAGCAGCCGTGTTTGAATGTCTATCGGGACCAGATCGTATGGGGACGTAGTCCGGTACGTATCGATTTGGCAGGTGGGTGGACAGATACGCCGCCCTATTGCTTATATGCGGGTGGAAATGTGGTGAACGTGGCGATCGAGTTAAACGGGCAACCACCGCTACAAGTCTATATCAAGCCTTCCGATACCCATAAGATTATCCTTCGCTCGATCGATCTGGGAGCGATGGAGGTTATCTCTTCATGGGACGAGCTTCGTGATTATAATAAGGTAGGGTCGCCGTTTTCCATTCCGAAAGCGGCTTTGGCCTTGGCGGGATTTATCCCGGAATTCTCGGCGGAGGCTTATACTTCTTTGGATGTCCAGTTGGAAGCTTTTGGTAGCGGGCTGGAGATTACCTTGTTGGCGGCGATACCGGCGGGTTCCGGTTTAGGCACTAGCTCGATCCTCGCAGCTACCGTGCTGGGCGCTATCTCTGACTTTTGTGGCTTGGCTTGGGATAAGAATGAGATCGGAAACCGCACCTTGATTTTAGAACAATTACTGACTACCGGCGGGGGATGGCAAGATCAATACGGTGGCGTATTGCACGGTTTGAAACTCTTGCAAACGAACGAGGGTTTTAATCAGAATCCTTTGGTACGTTGGCTGCCGGAATACTTGTTTACTGATCCGGAATACCGGCCTTGTCATCTTCTTTATTATACGGGAATTACTCGTACGGCGAAAGATATTTTGTCGGAAATCGTACGAGGTATGTTCTTGAATAGCGAGGCGCATTTAGGTATTTTGTCTGAGATGAAAGCCCATGCGCTTGATATGTACGAGGCGATCCAATGCGGAGACTTCGTGACTTATGGTAAATGGGTCGGAAAGACTTGGGAGCAAAATAAGGCACTCGATTCCGGAACGAATCCGGCGGCGGTGGAAGCTATTATCTCCAAGATACAGGCTTATGCCTTGGGATATAAACTTCCGGGAGCAGGCGGTGGTGGTTACTTATATATCGTAGCGAAAGACCCGGGTGCAGCCCTGCAAATCCGAAAGATATTGACTCTTTCTCCACCCAATTCGAACGCCCGGTTCGTGGAGATGAGCTTATCGAATAAGGGGCTTCAGATTAGTCGTTCTTGAAAGTACGATTGGCTTTTTAGACCATTTGTTGCTAATTGGAATATATTGCATGTGTTTTGGAACATTTATATAAATGATCCTGTTGTACTTTTGCGGAGTTTAATGAGGTGTCAGATCTGATGGGGAAGAGAATTGTTTTTATATGGCTTTTATTGGCGTTCGCTTGGGTAGCGAAGAGCCAGAACTACATGATAAAAGGAATCGTGACTGATTCTATTACGGGAGAACCTTTGCCTTATGTGGCTGTGATTTTGAAGGGAACTACGATAGGTGCTACGACAGATCTGGATGGGGCTTTTACGCTCTCCTCTTCATCTAAGGTACGTACTTTACAGGTCTCTTATCTGGGTTATACGGAGAAAGAATTGAAATTCGTTCCGGGTAAAGCGGAACATTTGAAGATTCAGTTAGCTCCGACAAGTATTAATTTGTCGGAGGTGATTATCAAGCCGGGAAAGGAAAGATATCGAAAGAAGGATAATCCTGCGGTTACCTTTATCAAAAACGCTATCGCACGTCGGGAGAGCAACGATCCTCGTAATCATGATTATTTTCGGTATGATCAATACGAGAAGATGGTCTTCGCTATGAACGATTACCAACCGAAACCGAAAAAGGATGGAAAGGTGGGAAAGTTTGACTTCTTGACTGAGTTTATCGATACGTTGGAGGTGGGAAAGACGATCTTGCCGGTATCTGAACGTGAGAAAATCCAGACCGTTTATTATCGTAAAGACCCGAAGACGGAAAAGAGGGTCGTTCTGGCTACGAAAGCGGCTGGTGTGGATGAGGTCTTCTCACGAGACGGTATGCAACAGTTCTTGAATGAGGTATTCCGGGAAGTGAATATCTTCCAGAATGATATTCCTTTGTTCTTGAACCGTTTCGTTAGTCCTATGTCTACGATGGGGCCTAACTTCTATAAATATTATTTGCTAGACACGGTGGAGGTCGCCGGACAGAAGTGCGTGGATTTGGGTTTCGCTCCGTTTACTCCGGAGACGTTCGGTTTTACGGGACATCTTTTTATCACGTTGGATTCTACTTATTTCGTGCAGAAGGTTAAGTTGAATGTCCCGAAGAAGATCAACTTGAATTTTGTCGGTGGAATGACGATCGAGCAGACTTTCGACCGTGCCCCGGATGGGACTCGTATCATTACGAAAGATGATATCAACGTGGACTTCAAATTGACGGAGAAATCGAAAGGAATGTATGCCCGCCGTTTGAATATCTATTCGAATCAAGCGTTTGAGGGACCCGATGATCCTAAAGTATTCGAGGAGAGCGCACCTATTATTATACCGATGGAAGCTTATCGCCGTTCGGCGGATTTCTGGGAGGAGAATCGTCCTACTGAGGCGGGAACTCGCAAGCAGAATAACGTGGAGTTGCTAATGGCGAAACTTCGTTCCGTTCCTATTTTCTATGTGACGGAGAAGGTTGTTTCGATCCTTACCTCCGGTTATATCGCGACGAATAAGATTCCGGAGAAGAGCAAGTTCGAGTTTGGTCCGATGAACACCTATATCAGTGGTAACGCGATTGAGGGGGCCCGCTTCCGTGTCGGTGGAACCACGACAACGGCGTTCAGTAAACGTCTTTTCTTGGATGGTTATTTGGCTTATGGATCGAAAGACCGCAAGTTGAAATATGATGGTATCGTAGAATATTCTTTTATCGATAAGAAGGATTATCGGAAAGAATTTCCCGTGCATTCTATTCGCTTCGAGTACCTATATGATATCAACCAGTTAGGTCAGCAGTATATGTATACCAACAAGGATAATATGTTCTTGGCCTTGAAGCGGCAGAAAGATACGCGTGCCACCTATTTAAGGAATATGGAACTGACGTATTACCGTGAGCATTATAACGGCTGGGCTTATGGGGCGGTACTTCGGAATTTTAAGGAATACTCAACCGGTTACGCCGCGTTCGACCGTATCGGTCCGGATGGCCAGATCACGGCTACCGATTCCTACCGGATGTCGGAAGGGGAGGTTTAATTCCGGTTCGCCCCGAATGAGAAATTCTACCAGACTCGTAATTACCGTTATCCGATTACGCTTGACGCACCGGTATTCACCTTGAACCATACGATGGCTTTCCAAGATGTATTAGGTAGTTCGTATGATTATCAGAAGACGGAGCTCGGTATTCAGAAACGCTTCTGGTTCTCTGCTTTCGGTTATGTGGATATTCTCGCTAAAGCAGGTAAAGTTTGGACAAAGGCCCCTTATCCTTTGTTGATCTTGCCGAACGCAAACTTGTCGTATTTGGTGCAACCGGAATCTTATACGAATATGAACGCGATGGAGTTCATCAATGATGAGTACGCTTCGTGGGATATTACTTATTTCATGAACGGAGCCTTATTGAACCGTATTCCGCTTATCAAGAAGTTAAAATGGAGAGAGGTCTTTTCTTTCCGGGGTATGTTCGGTCACTTGACGGATAAGAATAATCCGTATATCGGTGAGCAAAATGAGGGCTTGTTCTTATTCCCGCAGGGCTCTTACCTGATGGACCCGTCTACTCCTTATATGGAGGCGGGTGTCGGTATCGAGAATATCTTTAAGTTCTTGCGTTTGGATTATGTATGGCGTTTGACTTATAAGGATCATCCGGGCATCCAGACAAAGGGTATACGTTTTATGATGAAGCTATCCTTCTAGGGCAAGTGTTATTTCCAGTCGCTGAACTCAAAACTTAATTGTTCCCAACGGTCTTTCGTATGAGGCTCCTCTTTTACGGGATTGGATACGGATAGGCCGATCAGTCGGATGGGATGCTCGGTATATTCCACTTCTTTCAGTAATTCCTTGGCCAAGGGGAGGATCTTATCTAAGGTTGTTAACTCTTCCGGACGGCTGAGGCTTCTCGTGATTTGGTTGAAATCGTGGAACTTGACCTTTAAGGTCAGTGTGTTTCCCTTGAATCCGGAACGTTCCAGCCTGCCGATAAGTTCGGTCGCTGCGTGATAAAGCTCGATGATAACAGAGGATTTGCGGGAGATATCTTTTTCTAGCGTATGCTCGCAACCTACCGACTTCCGGATTCGTACCGCTTCTACGGGACGGTTGTCTATACCTCTGGCAAACTCATAATAAAGTATTCCCGCCTTTCCGAACTGGCGGGTAAGCATCTCCCCCGAACATTCCCGTAATTGCAGCCCGTTGTGGATACCGAGTGTATGCATTCTTCGGGCTGTTACGGGGCCTACTCCCCAAAAGGACTCAATGGGAAGACGTGCTATGAAATCGAGGGCTTGGCTTGGATGGATGGTGCATAATCCATTGGGCTTCCGATAATCCGAGGCTATTTTCGCTAGAAATTTGTTGTAGGAGACTCCCGCTGACGCTATCAGGTTCAAATTATCCCAGATCCGTTTCTTGATCTCCTTGGCGATATCTACAGCGAGAGAGATGCCTCGTTTATTATCAGTGACATCCAAAAAGGCTTCATCCAAGGAAAGCGGTTCTATGATATCCGTATAATCATGGAAGATCTCGTGGATCTGGCGTGAGACGGATTTATATACGTCCATCCTTCCATGTACGAATATCAGGTCCGGGCATAAACGTTTGGCTTTTTGAGACGCCATGGCGGAACGTACCCCATATTTCCGGGCTTCGTAGCTAGCGGCAGCTACTACGCCTCGCTGCTCCGCATGCCCGACCGCTAGGGGTTTTCCTCGCAACTCCGGATTGTCTCGTTGTTCCACCGAGGCATAAAAGGCATCCATATCGATATGTATGATCTTTCTCAAGATAGCTCTTTTATTACTGGTATTTACGATAACCCTTCGTCTGTTTATGAAGCCGATAATCGCATTATAAGATCTCTACGGAGTTAATGACGATATTCTCGGTCGGACGATCTTGCTTGTTGGTCTTGGAGGACTGTATGGCGTCTACGACATCCATGCCTTCTACCACTTCGCCGTAAACCGTGTATTGATTGTCGAGGAACGGTACGCCACCTTCGTTCTTGTAAGCCTCACGGAGTTCCGGGTTTAACTTTACCTCGTCTTTCCGCTTCTCGGCCTCCAGCTCGGTCTTGCCAATCAAGGTATCACGAAGGATCGCCAGTTCTTCCTTGTTACCACTACGATAGAATTCCATGATCTTAGGCTTGTTCTCGTTTTGCAGGCGGGCGAATATCTCTTGTTTCAGACGGCCTTCCAATTGCTTTTCCATCTGGTTCAACTCTTGTTCCGAATACTTTTTCCCCGTTACGATATAGAATTGGGAGGCGGAAGAGGCCTTTTCCGGGTTCACCTCGTCTCCGGTACGTGCGGCGCAAAGGGCTCCTTTCTTGTGGAAATATTTCGGGTAACGGAATTCGGCGGGAACGGTATAGCCCAGATCGCCCGCTCCCAGTTGCTTGTTCATCGGGGCATCCTTGGAAGTTACGTCACCTCCTTGTATCATGAAATCCTTGATCACACGGTGGAACAGCAAGCCGTTATATTGCCCTTCTTGTACCAACTTGATAAAGTTATCACGATGTAATGGCGTGTCGTTATATAATTTCAGCTTTATATCTCCTTTGTTGGTGTGCATAAGCACCCTTGTCTCAGTTGCTTGATTTTCCATTTTATACTTATTTTTCTATGAGTTTCATTGACTTGATCTTTATGTTCTTCGTGGGTCTGTCATCGGCGTTCGTCTCGACGAACTGTATCTTATCCACGACTTTCATACCCTGTATAACCTCTCCGAACACCGTATAGTTCCCGTCCAGATGAGGCGTTCCGCCTTCCAGCATATAGGCTTCTTTTTGCTCCGGAGTAAACTCGATGCCTTTCTCCTTGGTCATCTTATCTAGCTCCATCTCCGTAAAGAACTTTCCGGTCACGATATAGAATTGAGTCGCAGATGAGGCCTTCTCAGGATTTTCCTCATCCGGGGTACGTGCGGCACAGAGCATTCCCCGCTTATGGAAATATTTCGGATACACGAACTCGGCGGGGATGGTATAATCTAAATCTCCGTCGCCCAGATGCGCATCCAAAGGAGCGTCTTTCGAGTTGATATCGCCTCCTTGTATCATGAATTGCTTGATAACCCGATGGAACAATAATCCATCGTAACGGTGTTCTTTTACGTTCTTGATAAAATTATCCCTGTGCAACGGCGTGTCGTTGAACAGTTTCACCTTGATCTTACCCATATCCGTATCAATCAGCACCAATGTCTCAGTCTCTTGCGCATGCAGCGGGCATAGCGAAAGCATAAATACCGAAACAAACAACATCGTAAGAATCCGTCTCATATTTATTTCTATTAGTTTTAGATGGACAAAAATAAGAATAAATATCGATATCTATGATCAAAGGAATAGGTCTAAACATGATTTCTTTGGTAGGAAACCGTAATAGCGTTACAAACATCTGTAATATATGCACATCGTTTTATGTTGAATCTAGGTAATTTTGTCATAGAAATTTAAAACTCTAAATTCAATATACTATGAGAGCAAGTATCTTAGCTATTTTAATTTTAGGGGGGATTGTCTTAAACATAAAGGCTCAGTTTTCTTATAATGAAAAGGGTCAAGCCATCCCTCCTGCATCACAACCTTTCGGCAAAGAGGCTTTTGAGCCAACCGGGCATACGGTTATACGCTGGTTGGGGAACGCTGGCTTTCTGATTAATAGCCGTGGTACGTGTTTGATGGTCGATCCTATGTTGAGGGGATTTGATATGCCTTTGTTAATAAATATGCCGATCGCCCCTAAAGATGTTCCCCATTTGGATGCGGTATTGATTACTCATTGCGACAATGATCATTACAGTGTTCCTACTTGTACGGAAATGTCTTCTGTATGCCGGGAATATCATTCTACATTCTACGTGGATTCTTTGATGGAAACACAGGGCTTGAACTCTTTCGGACATCGTATCGGGGAGACTTTTAATGTCGGTCCGATTTCTATCAAGTTAACCCCGGCTTACCATACGTGGCAAAATGAGTATCCGGGATATACGCGTGAATTTAAGGTTGAAGATTATTGTGGTTTCCTCATGAAAACACCGGATGGCTTAATTTGGGCACCGGGAGATTCCCGCTTTCTTCCTGAGTTCTTGGAATTACCTGCCCCGGACGTGATTTTCTTTGATTTCTCGGAAGATTCATGGCATATAGGATTGGAGGGAGCCA
>ULVP01104649.1_pt1 | contig 10805 bp, 10 predicted proteins | sample 1959551 | NCBI WGS metagenome assembly ULVP01 (sample SAMEA4835789, study PRJEB28245) | human gut metagenome | biome: gut microbiome; material: fecal sample | place: Denmark | collected 2008 | reverse complement strand
AATGAGCGATTTGTCTTACATGGCAAATCAATTTATATGAGAAAAGCGTGAGGTATAAATAAAATAGGCTTTGAACAACTTGCAAAAATAGAAAATGAGAGTGAACGTGTAAACAGAACCTACGATATATTCAACGAGGATGCAAGGCTCAATCATTCCAAAGCCGCACGAGTTGAATTTTTGACTACCGTTCACTACATAGAAAAATATTTGAAAGATGGCGACAAGATACTCGACATTGGCGCAGGTGCAGGTGAATACAGCCTCTACTTTGCTCGTAAGGGCTATGAAGTCTCGGCTCTTGAACTTGCCGATGCCAATATTGCCGCATTCAAAAAGAAACTGACACCCGAAGATAAAATCGATCTTGTTCAAGGCAATGCCCTTGACCTCTCTCGATATGCAGATAAGTCGTTTGATATTGTCCTTCTGTTCGGCCCGCTTTATCATTTGAAAAATGATGCGGACAAACAGAAATGTATCAGCGAAGCAAAGCGTGTCTGCAAGGACGGCGGCAAGATCTTCTTCGCTTTTATTTCCAACGATTTTGTTTTCCTTACCGAGTTCGGATACGATGTGAATTATTTCAGCAACGGTGATTATCCCGAGCTTCCACACCGAGCAGCTCAAAGAGGGCGAGGGCGACGTCATCTGGACGATTTACCTCAAAAACGGCGACACGCTGCGCCTGCACCACACGGTCAAAATCACGCGCATCCCGGTCGTGACGTTGACGGAGAACGACTATCCGATGGCAACGATCGACGACCTGAACGCGCTGCTCGACACGCTCGCGCACGAGGCGAATCGAAAGTCGGTCTACATTTTGCAGCTGCCCGCGGTGACATACGAGGGTGGACTGACGATGAAAAATTTCTGCTGCGACCTGATCGGCAGCGAGAGCGGCACGACGTTCACCGGCACCGTGACGATTGCGACGCGCGGCATTCACCCCTCGAACATCACGAACGTCCGCTTTGTGGGCGACGGTACGGGCATCGGCCTTTCGGCGAGCGAGGGAGCGTTCCTGCACCGCTGCACGTTTGAAAACTGGGAGATCGGCGCTTACGGCGGCCTCGGCAGCTGGGTCAACGCCACGGGCTGCACGTTCCGCGGCAATGGCGTGGGGCTGTGGATCGACAACCGCGGCGGCGCGACGTGCTCGGGCAGCTACTATGGCGACAGCGTGTACGAAGACAACGGCACCGCCGTGCGCATCGCCGCAATGCCGGGCACGGAGACGCTGGATTTCAATAACTGCGTGTTCCGCGGCAACGGGGTAAATGTCGAAAACGCGGCAGGATACGCCGTCGATCTCTCGCAGATCGTAACGGTGGAGAATTAAAGGAAAAAGGAGGAAACGCGGCGTTTCCTCCTTTTTTGTGTTCATTCAGATGTTCAGCACAAAGTGCTCTTTATGATAGTCCAGCAGGCCTTCCTTTTTCATTTTTCCGAGCTCGAGCGACAATCCGCTGCGCTCAACGGCGAGAAAGTCCGCGAGCTGCTGGCGGGAGAACGGGATGTCAAACTCGACCGCGCCGCGCCGCTGCGCCTCGGCGGAGAGATAGGACATGAGCTTGGCGCGCGTCGTGCGCTGGGCGATGTGCGTGAGCTTTTCATTGAGCAGCAGGTTTTTTCCCGCAAGGTCGCTCAGAAGGTTTCGGATGATGCGGCTGTGGTGCGCGCAGGCGGAGGGACAGACCGTCAAAAGGCGCTTGACGTTCAAAAACAGCACCGCCGTCGGCGTTTCGGTCACGACGCTCACGTTGGAGACACTGCTCGGCGCGCAGGCGAAGGCCGCGGCGTAGGTCTGCCCCGGCGCGGTGCGGGAGAGAATGTTGCGGTTGCCCCAGATATCCTCCTGCACGACGAGCGCGCAGCCGGAGAGCACCATGCCGATCTCCTCGACCGTGTCACCGGGATGAAGGAGAAACACGTCCTTGGGAAATTGCTCGGTCTTCGCCGCAAGGCAGGTGAGCATCGCGTCAAGTTCGTCCTCCGTGACGCCGGAAAAGAGCGGAGAGGCGGCGAGAATGGAAAAAAATTCTTTCATTAAAAAACGCCTTTCGTTGAAAATTCAACCGACTTGCTGGCCGCATTCTACTATAATACGCTTGAAAACGCAAGGAGGTATTGCAATGAAACGGAGAATCATTGAGATCGATCAGGATAAATGCAACGGCTGCGGCGCCTGCGCCGCGGCGTGCCACGAGGGCGCTATCGCCATGGTAAACGGCAAGGCGCAGCTGATGCGCGACGACTACTGCGACGGCCTGGGCGACTGTCTGCCGACCTGCCCGACCGGTGCGATTTCCTTTGTCGAGCGCGAGGCCGCGGCCTACGACGAGCAGGCGGTGCTTGAAAACAAGCAGAAGAGAATGCAGAAGGAGGGGATGACACTGCACCACGGCTGTCCCGGCATGCAGCTCAAGACCTTTGCGCACAAGGCGGCATCTGAAACGGCGGCTCCTGCTGCGCAGGAGAGCCAGCTCTCCCAGTGGCCGGTGCAGATCAAGCTCGTGCCCGTGAACGCGCCGTATTTCTCCGGCGCAAAGCTGCTCATCGCGGCGGACTGCACGGCATACGCCTACGCGGCCTTCCACGAGAAATTCATCAAGGGCCACATTACGCTCGTCGGCTGCCCGAAGCTCGACAGCGTGGATTACAGCGAAAAGCTGACCGAGATCATCGCAAAAAATGACATCAAGAGCGTGACGGTCGTGCGAATGGAGGTCCCGTGCTGCGGCGGGCTCGAGCACGCGGCAAAGACCGCGCTGCAAAATAGCGGTAAATTCATCCCCTGGCAGGTCGTGACGATCTCGACGGACGGGAGAATACTGGATACGATTTGAGTCATCCTATGATCGATAAGACCACAGAATGAGGAGGATTTTTTCGGTGGACAACAAGATGTTTTGCTTTCAGTGCGAGCAGGCGGCGCACTGCACGGGCTGCACCGGCAGCGCGGGTGTGTGCGGAAAGAGCGCCGAGACGGCAAATTTGCAGGACGAGCTGACCGGCGCGCTCATCGGCCTTGCCCGTGCTGCGGACGGCAGCCCCGGCGTGAACGAGGGCACATGGAAGATCATCATCGAGGCGCTTTTCACTACGCTCACGAATGTGAACTTTGACGCGGCGGCCATCCGCGATGTGACTGCACGCGTGAAGGCGGAGAAGAGCCGTCTTGTGCCGGACTGCGCGTCCTGCATGTCGCCCTGCGGGCACAACAATGACTGCGATGTCTCGCGGCTCTGGACGGCGGACGAGGACATCCGCAGTCTCAAGTCGCTCATCCTGTTCGGTATCCGCGGCATGGCGGCGTACGCCTACCACGCGATGGTGCTGGGCTACACGGACGACGAGGTCGATCATTTCTTCGCCAAAGCGCTGTTCGCCATCGGCGAGGACTGGGGCATGAATGACCTGCTCCCCCTTGTGCTGGAGGTCGGCGAGAAAAACTACCGCTGCATGGCGCTGCTCGACAAGGCCAACACGGAGACCTACGGCACGCCGGAGCCGACCACCGTGCCGCTGACGGTGGAAAAGGGGCCGTTCATCGTGGTTTCCGGCCACGACCTGCACGACTTGAAGCGCCTGCTCGAGCAGACGGAGGGCAAGGGCATCAACATCTATACGCACAGCGAGATGCTGCCCGCGCACGGCTACCCGGGCCTTAAAAAGTATGCCCATCTCAAGGGAAATTTCGGCACGGCGTGGCAGAACCAGCAAAAGGAATTTGCCGACATCCCTGCGCCCGTACTATTCACCACGAATTGTCTGATGCCGCCGAAAGCGAGCTATGCCGACCGCGTGTTCACTACGGCGGCGGTCTCATATCCGGAACTCAAGCATATCGGCGCGGACAAGGACTTCACGCCGGTCATTGAGAAAGCGCTGGCGCTGGGCGGCTATGCCGAGGATAAGGCGTTCACCGGCATCAACGGCGGCAGCACGGTCACGACGGGCTTTGCCCGCGGCGCGGTGCTGGGTGTGGCCGACAAGGTGGTCGAGGCCGTCAACTCCGGCCGGATCCGTCACTTTTTCTTAGTCGGCGGCTGCGACGGCGCGCGCCCCGGCAGGAACTACTACACGGAATTCGTTAAGCAGACGCCGCCCGACACCATGGTGCTGACGCTGGCCTGCGGCAAGTTCCGCTTCAATGACTTAGATCTTGGCACGGTGGCGGGGCTGCCGCGCATCCTGGACATCGGCCAGTGCAACGACGCTTACAGCGCCATCCAGATCGCGCTGGCGCTCGCCGACACCTTTGGCTGCGGTGTGAACGAGCTGCCGCTTTCGATGGTGCTCTCGTGGTACGAGCAGAAGGCGGTGTGCATCCTGCTGACGCTGCTGTATCTCGGCATCAAGGGCATCCGCCTCGGTCCGACGCTGCCGGCGTTCCTCTCGCCGAACGTGCTCGACTACCTTGTCAAGAACTTTGGCATCGCGCCCATTACGACGCCAGAGGAGGACCTGAAGGCCATTCTGGGGTAAAACTGAAACGTACCGGCGGGCATTTTGCCCGCCGGTATTTTTTGCAGAGAAAGAAACGCAAAAATTAAGCGTGACTTTTGACGCGAGATCTGATAAAATAAAATAACTTTGCGCAACAGCGGGGGAAAGAGAGAAATCAACAGGAGAGATCAATGAAAAAACAGTTTGACCTCAGCGCCGCGGCGCTGCACATTTTAGCGATGGCCTTTATGCTGCTCGACCATCTGTGGGCGACGCTTTTTCTTTCACAGGAGTGGATGACCTGCGTGGGACGTCTCGCGTTCCCCATTTTTGCCTTCATGGCGGTGGAGGGCTACTTCCACACGCACAGTTTCAAAAAATACGCGCAGCGGATGCTGATTTTTGCGGTGCTGTCGGAAATTCCCTTTGACCTGATGTACGGCGGCACGTGGTTCTACCCTGTGCACCAGAATGTCATCTGGACGCTGCTCATCGGCCTTCTCGGCATTCGGGCGATGGAGGCCGTGCGGGAAAAGGGGAAGACATGGCTCTATCTTCTGATTTGCGCTGCGGTCACGGTGCTGGGCTTTGCGCTCGGCACGCTCGGCATGGTAGATTATTACGGCATGGGCGTTTTGACGGTGTTTGTGTTCTATTTCCTCCGCGGCAGAGAGTGGTGGAAGCTGCTCGGGCAGATCGCGGCGCTCTATTGGATCAATGTGTCGCTCATCGGAGGACAGATTTTCCCGATCGAGCTTTTCGGACTGGGGTTTGAGGTCTGCGAGCAGGGGCTTGCACTGCTCTCGCTCGTGCCCATCTGGCTCTACCGCGGGCGGCAGGGACACCACAGCAAGGCGTTTCAGTATGCCTGCTACGCGTTTTATCCGGTACACATGCTCATCCTCGGCCTCATCCAGCTGTCTCTGTAACAGAATACGAAAAAAGCGCTGCCGAAAGGCGGCGCTTTTTCGCGCCCTTTTTTTGGAACGTTCACAATTTGTTTATTGACATTGGAATGGAAACAACTATAATGATGACGTTCTAAAATTAGAAGATTATCATTCGATGACGAGCGAGCGCGGCGCGTGACCGAATGAGGTCGGAAAGGAACCGATATGATGCCGAAGGAACCGATGCGCGGGGCAACGCTTTTCAGCCACGCCAACAAGATGACAAAGGCTTATCACATTATGTTAACTCCACTGTGCAAGGAGACCGGCCTGCCGCCGTTAGCGATGGATATTCTGCTCTTTCTCGCCAACAATCCCGAGCACAACACGGCGAAGGACATCTGCCGTATGCGCGGGCACAAACCGGGTATCGTCTCCGTGCATGTGGAAAGACTGGTGAATGACGGTCTTCTCGAGCGGCGGGAGATGCCGGGCGACCGGCGGCAGACAAGGCTTGTCTGTACCGAACAGGCGCAAGCGCTCATTGAGCGCGGACGGCAGGTGCAGTGGCAGTTCGGAAGACGTCTGCTCGAGGGCATCCCGGAGGAGGATCTGGCGACGATGCGCCGCTGCCTTGAAAGAATGGATGGCAATCTGAACGGCATCTGCAAGGAAAAGCGCTGAGGGCCCAAAGAAGAAATCAGGAGAACAACAATGCTGAAATTACTCAAAAACATGCGCCGTAAAGAGGTGTTCATGGTGCTGCTGTGCACCGTGCTTGTGGCGGTGCAGGTCTACTTTGACCTGCGGCTGCCGGATTACATGACCGATCTGACGACGCTCATCAAAACGTCGGGGGCGACGGCGGATATCCTGTCCGTCGGCGCGAAAATGCTTGGCTGCACGCTCGCAAGCGCCGTGCTGGCCGTGGGCTGCGGGTATCTCGCGGCCAAGGCGGCGTCGGGCTTCAGCTTCACGGTGCGCGAAAAGCTCTTCCGCCACGTGATGGACATCGGCAGCGAGGAGATGCAGGACTTTTCTGTCGCCAGCCTCATCACGAGAACGACGAACGACATCACGCAAATTCAGATGATCGTGGCGATGGGCCTGCAGATGATGATCAAATCGCCGATCATGGCCGTGTGGGCCATCATCAAAATTCTCGGCAAGAGCTGGGAGCTCTCCGCCGTGACAGCGGCATTCGTCGTGGTCATCTGCGTGACGGTGATAACGGTAATGAGCATCTGCATCCCGCGTTTCCGCATCGTGCAGAAGCTGACCGACCAGATCAACCGTGTGGCGCGCGAAAACCTGACGGGCATCAACGTGGTGCACGCGTTCAACGCCGAGCAGTACCAGAACGACAAGTTCAACAAGCCGAGCCTTGACATGATGAATGTGCAGGTAAAGAACCAGAAGCTCTTTGCCCTCGTCCAGCCGACGATGACGCTCGGTATGAACGGCCTGGCGCTCACGATCTACTGGCTGGGTGCGGCGCTCGTCAACAACATCGCGCTGACCGATTCCGCAGCGCGCCTCACGATGTTCAGCGACGTGCTGGTGTTCAGCACGTATGCAACCTACGTGGTGATGTCTTTTATGATGCTCGTGATGATCTTCATGCTGCTGCCGCAGGCGCAGGTCTCGGCCGAGCGTATCAACGAGGTGCTCGAGCGCAAGGCGAATATCCGCGAGGGCAGCGTGAGCGAATGCAAAGAGCACGGCACAGTGGAGTTCAAAAACGTTTCGTTCCGCTATCCGCACGCTTCGGAGGATGAGCTTTCGAACATCAGTTTCCGTGTGAACAGGGGCGAGACGCTTGCCGTCATCGGCGCGACGGGCAGCGGCAAGACGACACTTGTGAGCCTGATCCCGCGCTTTTACGATGCGACGGAGGGCGAGGTGCTTGTCGATGGCGTGAACGTCAGGGACTACACGTTCGACACACTCTACAACAAGCTCGGCTACGTGACGCAGAAGGCGGTGCTCTTCGCCGGCAGCATCCGCGACAATGTCTACTTTGGCGAGAGCGAAGCGCCGGCGGACGATGAGGGCCTTGCGCAGGCCGTCGAGCTTTCGCAGGCGAAGGAGTTTGTCGACAAGCTCCCCGACGGCACGCAGCACCATGTGGCGCAGATGGGCCGCAACATGTCCGGCGGCCAGAAGCAGCGCCTTTCCATCGCCCGCGCGCTGGCGAGAAAACCGGAGATCCTCGTCTTCGACGATTCGTTCTCCGCTCTGGACTACCGCACGGATGCGAAGCTGCGCGAGGGGCTATCCAAGCAGCTGCACGACACGACGAAGATCATCGTCGCGCAGCGCATCAGCACCATCCGCCACGCAGACAAGATCATCGTGCTCGACCGCGGCGAGGCTGTGGGCATCGGCACGCACGAAGAGCTGATGAAAAACTGTGACGTTTACCGCGAGATCGCGACCTCCCAGCTCAGCGCTGCGGAGCTCGCGTAAAGGAGGTGAGAGAAGATGAAAAAGAAAAGCAGCAATCCCGTCGGCGCGCTCAAGCGCACGGGTGTCTATATGAAATCGAGCCTTGGCGTCATCGCTCTTGCGCTCGTGCTGGCGGCGCTGAGCGCCGTGATGACGATCATCGGCCCCGACAAGATCGGCAAAATGGCGACCATTATGTCCGACGGCCTCTTCACCGGCATTGACCTCGCCGCCATTGCGAAGATCGGCGTGTTCCTTGCCATTATTTACTGCCTGAGCGCGCTGTTTGGCTTCATCCAACACTATATCATGGCGGTCGTGACGCTGAAAATGTCCTACCGCATGAGAGGCGAACTCTCGGAAAAGATCAACCGCGTGCCGCAGAAGTATTTCAACACCACCTCGCAGGGCGACATTTTGAGCCGCATCACAAACGATGTGTCAACGCTCCAGCAGGGACTTACCAACAGCCTGCCGACCATCATCAGCGCCGCGACACAGTTTGTCGGCTGCCTTATTATGATGTTCGTGACCGAATGGCGCATGGCGCTCGTCGCACTGTGCATCACGCTCCTTGGCATGGTGCTGATCGTCGCCATCATGTCGAAGTCGCAGCGCTACTTCACCGCGCGGCAGAAGAGCCTCGGCGAGCTCAACGGCTATGTCGAGGAGATGTATTCCGGCCATGAGGTCGTGCGCATCAGCCGCGCAGTCGATAAGGTCCTCGACCACTTCGACGGCCTGAACGCGGCGGTCTATGACGCAAACTGGCGCTCGCAGTTCCTCTCCGGTGTGATGCAGCCGCTCATGAACGTGATCGGCAACCTCGCGTATGTTGCCGTGTGCGTGTTCGGCTCGGTGCTGGCCATCAATGGCACGATCGAATTCGGCGTCATCGTCTCGTTCATCCTGTATGTGCGCCTCTTCACCACGCCGCTGACGCAGATCGCACAGGGCATGACGAATTTGCAGACGGCCTCCGCCTCCGCGCATCGTATTTTCGACTTCCTCGAAAGTGAAGAGCTCGGCGACGAGAGCGACAAGACCGAGAAGCTCGACGCCGTGCGCGGCGCGGTAATGTTCGACCACGTGCGCTTCAGCTACCCCGATTCGCCCGACAAGATCATCATCAAGGATTTCTCCGCTGAGGTCCATCCGGGCCAGAAGGTCGCCATCGTCGGCCCCACCGGCGCGGGCAAGACCACGATGGTGAACCTCCTGATGCGATTTTTCGAGGTCAACAGCGGCCGCATCACGATCGACGGCGTGGCGACGACCGACCTGCGCCGCGAGGATGTGCACGAGCTCTTTGGTATGGTCCTGCAGGACACGTGGCTCTTTGAGGGCACGATCCGCGAGAACCTGGTCTATAACATGGAGGGTATCACGGACGAGCAGCTCGAAACGGTCTGCAAGGCCTGCGGCCTCGACAAATTTGTCCACTCGCTGCCACAGGGCTTTGACACCGTGCTTAGCGAGAGCACGACCATCTCGGCGGGACAGAAGCAGCTTTTGACCATCGCCCGCGCGATGCTCCAGAATGCGCCGATGCTGATCCTCGACGAGGCAACGTCCTCGGTCGATACGCGCACGGAACTTCTCATTCAGCGTGCGATGGACGAGCTGACGAAGGGCCGGACGAGCTTTGTCATCGCCCACCGCCTGTCGACCATCAAGAACGCCGACCTCATCCTCGTGATGCGCGACGGCGACGTCATCGAGAGCGGCACGCACGAGCAGCTGATGGAGCAAAACGGCTTCTACGCCGAGCTCTACAACAGCCAGTTCGCGCAGGCGTCGTAAAGAAAAACCAGCGCAGGTGAGCCTGCGCTGGTTTATATTTTCTGCGGAAGAAGTTAAAAGAAAGTTTATTGCCGAACTGGGAAACGGTGGTATAATAAGGAACATTCAAGGGCTGACAAAGCCCGCACCGCGAAAGGAAGCGGAAACATATGAATTGGTTTCAGAAATTACTGTCGAATCCCTTTTTGCTCATCGGTCTCTCGTCGTGGTTCTGGGCGCAGCTCATCAAGACGATCATTCATGCCATTGTGACGAAGAGCATCGACTTTACGCGCCTGATCGGCGACGGCGGGATGCCGAGCGGCCATTCGGCCACGGTCTCGTCGCTCGCGACCGCGGCGGCGCTCGTCTACGGGCTCGGTTCGTTTGAATTCGCGATGGCGTTCATCTTCGCCATCGTCGTCTGCAAGGACGCGATGGGCGTCCGGCTCGAAACGGGGCGGCAGGCCGTTATCATTAACGACATCGTCGAGGCCTTCAACTTGCTCGCGTCGGAAAAGCTTCCGGAGGCGAAGCTCAAGGAGTTCGTCGGCCACACGCCGCTGCAAGTCATCGCCGGTATTCTGCTCGGCGTGGCGAACACATTTATCATGTACTACTGCGTACTGTGAGGGAAAGTACATGACGCTTTTTATTAACTGCTGCCCGCGCGGAGAATCGCGCACGGAAAAACTGGCCCGCGCGCTGCTTAAAGCGCTCGGCGAATACGAGGAGCTGCGCCTTTATGACGAGCCGCTGCACCCGCTGGGGCGCGCGGACATCGCAAAGCGCGACGCGCTGCTCGCGGAAAAGAAGTATGACGATGAAATGTTCCGTTACGCCCGTCAGTTCGCCGCGGCGGACAGAATTGTCATCGCTGCGCCGCTGTGGGACCTGTCGTTTCCCGCGCAGCTCAAGGTGTATTTGGAGAATATCTATGTCACGGGCATCGTGACGAAGTACAGCGAGGCGGGCAAGCCCGTCGGCCTGTGCCGCGCAAGCGAGCTCTACTATGTCACGACCAGCGGCGGGCCGTTTGACGGCCGCTTTGGCTACGACTACTGGAAGACCATCGCGCAGGACTGCTTCGGCATTCCGACCGTCAAGCTCCTGGAAGCCGAAAACCTCGACATCGTGGGCGCAGACGCGAAAAAGATCGTCGACGATGCCATCAAGGCCTACGGCCCTGCGTAAAATCAAACTTGTATAGCAAAAAAGCTCCGTGCCTTG
>ULVP01084675.1_pt1 | contig 10856 bp, 9 predicted proteins | sample 1959551 | NCBI WGS metagenome assembly ULVP01 (sample SAMEA4835789, study PRJEB28245) | human gut metagenome | biome: gut microbiome; material: fecal sample | place: Denmark | collected 2008 | reverse complement strand
CATAAGGCTGAATTGGTTCAATATATTTTTCAGACAATCGGCTGCTATCACAATATTTCAACCAACCCTTATAGGAATTGATTGCACACCATTCTGAATAGTTCATTTCCTGACCGCTTTCAATCTTCTTCCTGATTGCGGTCATTTTCCGTTCAAATTCCTGACAGGTGGATTTTCTAAGAAGGGTATCTTTCAAGAAAATCCTGTACCCTACAAAATCAATACCCCGGATGAACGAAGGGAATATCTGATAGTTGCCTTTTATTCTTAATTTCAAATTCTGTATGAAGTATTCATTGATTTCTGCAAGTAACTGATGCAGTTCTTCTTTGGTTCTTGCAAAAATACAAATATCATCCATATAACGGTAATAGTGCTTTACCCGCTTAACTTCTTTTATCCAGTGGTCAAAACCTGATAGGAAGAAATTGCCGTCATACTGTGAAAAGTAATTCCCTATTGGAATACCGACACCTTCAATGAAGTCCTTGCCGTTTACCTTCACTATCTTGATTTCATTACCACAAGACCGATAAAATTCAATGTTTTCATCCGTTGCCGGACAAGTGCTGATTGAATCAATTACTTCATCAATCAGTTCAAGCAGTTCAGGGTCTTTGTACTTCCGTCTGAACTTCTGTTTTAGTGTTTCGTGGTCAATGGAAGGGTAAAATTTCTTTCAGTCTATTTTCAAACAATAGGTCATTTCTTCCGGCACGGTATCAACCGCCAACCGTAACTTCTTGTATGCTGCATGAATACCCTTGTTTGGTATTGCTGAATATGTGTCATCAGTGAAATACGCTAATAACTGCGGTTCAATCACCTGTAAAACCGCCCATTGTGCAATTCTGTCAGGGAAGAATGGAAGTTTGTATATTTCCCGTTCCTTCTTGCCGTCCTTTTTCGTAAAAGTGGCATATTCCGAAGTTTTGTATAAATGGTTTTGAAGCATCCATTGCAGACCCGCCAAATAGTAGTATGGTCTTTTCTCAATCTGCTGAACTTCCTTGTACCATCCTTTGCCTTTCTTTGCGTGTTGAAACGCAAGATACAGGTTATCCATTGAACAGATTTTTTCATAAAGATTGCCATACCGTTTCACGCTTGTCTGTTCCCTTCTGTATGCACTGAACCGAACTTTCAACCCGTCAGGTGACGGTCTACTAATACAGCCCATGTATTTTGATGTTTTGCCAAGTGGCACGGTAATCAGTTTTCAGTACATTGATTTATAAGAACACCCCGCCACTTCTGACGGGGTGTTTCAAGTGATATTTGTGCATTTACTAACTGACTGCTGATATTCCGATTACGATTAGAAGAAGCATTATTCAGATTCCAATAGAAAGCACTGGTATTCAAGCCATTATTCCAATTAGCACCTAATTTAGTGACATTGGTTTTTTGTCTTTTTATTGTCTTTCTGCTTGAAAATCGTCATCTTTAGCATCCTGATTACCTAAAATTGTGTGAATTACTGGTTGCCTGTTATGCTGCTACCTTTTTTCGATACACCAACCGACCGCCGATAGCCCGATAACGACCAGAAGAAGCATGATTCAGATCCCAACAGAAAGCACCGGCAGCCAAGCCATCAATCCAACGAGCACCCAATAAAGCGACACGCCAACCAGTACCGTTCTGATTCCAACAATAATCACCAACAGGAAGGGCGGTGTTTCCGTTAAACTCACCCGGTAAGAACAACCAATCAAAATCTTCTGAATAACAGAAAGCGGAAATATAACCGTTTCCATACTTTGCACACATTCCTGTATCTTCATAAGGTGCTGCCTTACTGTCATCAGTAAAACCATGATCTGCAACATAGGTATCACATTCACCTGTGGTTGCATTTGCATAGTGATTGATTCCATCAATCCACCACCAAATGTTGCCCCAAAAGTTTTCCTCACCACGGTATGACACAATCTGAATACCGTTAGCGTTAACAACTGAACCTGATGCATTACCAAGGGTGATTGTTGCACCTGTATTTTCTGTCATGGATGTTTTACCGTCATCAGTCTTTGAAACTGCACCGTTACCAATGACAGACTGCATATTGAAGGTTGCATATTCAATCAGCATAAGCATCTGTGAAGCGGATGCCGTCTGAACAACACCCTGTTCCCAACCAGTACCACGTTTTTCAGCAAGTTTTCTGATATTGGCACGGGTTGCGTTCTGTGTAAGTCCTGAAAGCGGTTTTGCATTAGCAATACTGCATAACATATCAGCAGCAAAGTCAGCAACCTGTGAATCATCAAGAATGTATGCTGATGCAGATGCATCCCAAAGTGAACCTTCAAAGGCTGCAAGATATGCAACATCATTTTCCTGACCATTTACAATGAACGCCGGATGAAGTTTGAATCCCGCCTTTGGTGTATCTGATACATAGTATCTGATTTTTCTTGTGATCGCCCCCTTGGTTCTCTTTTCAGTTTTAAGCGGTACAACCTTGTAATAAAACTTTGGCTGTTCAACCATTACCTGAACGATTGTCCCGGCACTGAATTTCAGGTTTTCATCAGGTGATTCAGTACCTACCGGGTTACGGTCAACCGCCTGTGTCAGTTTTCCAGTAGTGGAAAATCCGGCTTCACCATAATATGCAGCAACACGCCCGTCATTGGTAAGGTTGCAACGCTTTCTGCCACCAAAGGCATTGATTCCATCAAACCCTGAACCCGCTGAACGGTTTACTGCTCCGGCAAGTCTTGTGAATTTCTTATTTTCAAAGTCCACTTCAACACCGTAAATGTCACCGTCTGTATAGCCAACAAAGGCTTTCAGATCAGCAATTTCTTTTTCAAGTGCCTGAATGTCACCGACCGTTGCATACGCACCCGGACTGACCGCAAGTGATACGCTGTCAGCGTTTCCTACTGTGGTATATAACTGTAAGTATGCAGCCGATACCGTAACGCCGTTATATGGTGGCATATAACAGTTATTTGACTTTTCAATGCAGACTGCATACAGTATTTCACCCTTGTCAGGGTCAACGGCATATAAGCCAAGTGTACGCATATAGTAACCTTCTTTCAGGTCTACGTTGGAATATGCTGCATCAATTTTGATTGCAACCTCATTTGTGCGGGTAACCTTGGAAACAAGGGTTGTCTGCTTGATGTTGCTAAGTGCGGTCAATGCCTGTAACTGACTTTCAGTGTACTGGGTACTGGAAGAACATACTTTTGTAAAATCAATGTTTCCTGACCCGGCAATCATCTTTGCCATAAGTGCCTGACCATTGTTTGTGATGTAAAGTTTTGAATACTCTGCCATCTTATCATTCCTTTCTATGTTGTTTTTATCTCAATGAAGTCTACCTGAACAACGCCGGATGCTGCCTTTGCATCCATATCTGCCCGGATTGTTTCATTAAAATCTGTTGAAATGGTTACCATTGCGGTATCTGTTGCCTTACCACCAAAGTTCACTGTACCCTGAACACTCACTGTTTCCTGACTGTCATTTGTGATGTTCAGCATTTCAGTCTGAACGATTCCACCACCAAAGACTGATGAACCGTTCACATCAAACACTTCCCGGAAATCGTTTGTGATGATAAATTCATTGATGAAGCAGATGCCACCACCAAAAAGAACAGCACCTTTGATGTTGCAAGGGATGCTGTTCTTAGATACAACCACAAGATTTTCAGGAATCATTGTGTTTATGATATTTTCCAGTTCTTCCACCTGACCATATAATTCAAGGTCAGTGTCAATATACAGTGTGTACCCGGTCTTGAAATCACCAGTCACTTCAAAATCACTGTCACCACAAAGGACAAGCAACTTTTGAAGCAACACTTTCCAAGTGTACGGGATTGTGTTGAACCACTTGCTTTGAACCCTTGAACGCCTTGATTCAAGGGTATCATCAGCAGTTGGGTATATTTTCAGCATCTTTTCAAATCGGCTGATTCCATATTCATCAGCGGTTGAAATGAAGCGGTTACGCAAACACCTGTCAGTTGCCGACCACATCAGACTAAATTCAGGGTTTTCCGCCTCAAGTGCTGCAACGGGTTCTTTGTAACTCTGCATGAATGGCGGTAAGTATGAAACAAGGTCAACTTCTCTTATCATGCAGAAACACCCCCTAACTTTGGTATGCAAAATTCTGTCAAGGTCATATTGCTTGCCGTGCCGTTCAGCTTTGTCCCGGTCACATCCACCACGCCATCAACGCCAAGGATGCGGTTTTCAATCTGCGATACCCTGACAATGGTTTGTGATGTTTCTGACCAGTTCTTTCTTAATTCCAAGAAGTACGCATCAACTGCTTCTGCAATGGCTGCCTTGGTATTTGACCAGTTGTGACCTTCTTCAAAGGTTACCGTGGTCTTGACCTCAATACTGACAGGTGATGCACTTGCTACACTGACCACATGACCGATTGGTGCAAGTCCGTAACCTTCCCCGGCAGTTTCTTCCGGGTCAAGTGTCTGCTGAACATATTGAACAAGTGTTGAACTTGCTTCACCATAATCATCAGAATCAGTGATGACTACATGAACAGTACCACCAACCGTCAGTTTCTTGTCCTTGGCTGCATTATATACGGCATCAAGCCACGGTTTGACTGCTGCCGGAACTGTTGAAATGATTGATTCATACCAGTTCTTGACCACTGTACTGACGATCATGTCAGCGGGTCTAATGTCACCATTCCAAACACGCTTGACCTTACATGACCCAACACCTTCAATACTTTTGACCTTTGCCATATAATCAGCGTGGTTGCCACCAAAGGACTGTTCATTGAAGCTGTCAAAGTAACGCTGTCTGAAAACTTCTGTATCTTCTTCATCTTCACCGGGAATAAGTACGCTTGTCAGGCTTGCCGTCTGCAATCCATCAATATATTCCATTGGTATCATATCCCCAAGGTACTGATTGCCAACAACACCTTCTGTTTCACACTGAACCTTGTATGTTCCCGGTGTGATCTGTTCAGTCACAACATAGTTTATTTCACCGATGTTGAAACGCTTTCCAGTAACATCAATGTTTGTTGGTGTGAACTCACCCTGTAAGATTGCCTTGGTTGCGGGTTCAGGTGAAAGTCCCCTGTCCTTTGCAAGCAAGATCAGAAATTCCCTTGCAGCAGTATCACCGTATGAATTTTTTATCAGATATTCCAACTCAATGTATAAAATCTGAAATTCAATGGCGGTTGAACTATGCAGATCATAAACAGGGGATGACGGTCTTTTGTCAATTTTGTCAGATACCCGGTTCATCATCCTTTCAAGGATAATGTCATAAGTCTGATCTTCATACATTCTAAATCTTCACCCCCTTCTCTGCTTTAATATCACCGTAAATTGTTTTTACGGTAAAATAGGCATGAACCACACCTTTGACCGTCAGGTCAAATTCAAAGTCGGTCACACCTGTGATTCTTTCATCAACGGCTAACGCTTCACTGATTCTGCGTTCTAATTCAGGGCAAACCCAAGTGACAGGTTCACCGTACAGGTCAAGTGTTTCAATGCCGTAATACCACGGATATATGATGTACTGATACCGTTCTGTTTGCAGTGTTCTGAAAATCATCTGCTTCATGGCATCCTGTTCATCCACAAGACCCCTGACTGAATCACCGTCTAAATCCATTTTATAAGTTAGGCTTGGCTGTGTTTCAATTTCAAAATCTTGGTCAAGAAAACCAACTGTTGAAGGAATCATTTGCCTATCCTATCCACAACAATGAATTTCTGACCTTCTTGCTGTCTTATTAGAATGACACCATCACCGACAGCCAAGCCATTGTGTACGGTGACTTCAATCGTTCCGACAGCATGAACGTGTGACGGGGAAACTGGTGCTGTCCCTGAATTTACATCCCCGGTATAGTAATAATTCTTGATATTCCCCGCCGTTATCTTAGTTTTGAAATCTGTTACATTCCTTGAAAGTACAAGTTGTTTTTCAGTAAGAATCATCTTCTGTTCAACATTTATCTGTAACGGGGATGCAGATATAACCTTTCCAAAACATACATTTACAGGTTTTGTTGATTCTACCGCTTCAACCGCTGCTTGATGTACTTTCTTGATAATTCCTTTTGCATCAGGCAATAAACTCACCCCCTCTAAGTGTCAAATCCATCCAATGTTCACCTTCCTTGTAAGTGTGCTTGCACTTTTCAACAAGCATCCAGTTTTTCACTTTCATATCACCAAGGTCAAGGTTAATGACAACCATTGAACCCGCCCGCACTCTGTTGTCGCCCAAAGCATTGGTGATCTTCAAGTTACGGGTTTTCTTGTTATACAGTTTCAAAAGGGCATCTGCCTTTGCTTGACCATTTTCACCTTTCTGTAATGTATCAAAATACTGCAAAATGCCCCATTTATTGATATTAGAAGAATCCTGTGTGATATAAACATCACGCTTTTTAGTATCTTCATTGTCATAGGTCAACTTGATTTTGTTATAAGTATTACTGTCGATAGATGAAGTATATTCAAAATCTTGCCCCGTTTCTTCATCAATCATTAAGTACGCCCCCGGAACACCCACATACATAGATGACAGGCTTTTCAGGGTAAGTTTTCCAAAATCGTCATATAACACATACATTTCCCCGGTGTTAGTCAGTGTCAGGTCAAGAGCATTTGTTATCATTTCAAACAGTTCACTGTTTTCTTCAATTCTTGATTCAATGACATAACCTGTATCATCCAGTGTACCAAGGTTCAGGGCATAATCATCTGCAATCATTTTTACAAATTGTGATGCAGTTTTATTTTCATAAACCTTAGTGTCCTTATTTTTCAAATATCTTAACTGATCGTAGGCGGTGACAGTAATGATCTTGTCCTTACTTCTTTGCTGCTTGAATACAAAACCAAAGAATACATTGTCACCGTCCACCTTCATCCTGACTGGACTACCTTCTGAAAAATCAAGAATGTTGTCATACAGGACTTTGAAAACCAGTTTGCCGGGGGTGTTTTTTCTTTCTGTTGACCATTCAATACCTTCCTGAACAACAGGTTGATATACTTTTGTTCCTGATTCATTTCCAACCAGTAGTTCAACGTACATTGAACAACACCCCTTTCTTATGCTGCCGGAATGGTCAAAACCTGTCCCGGATAAATTAAGTTAGGGTTGCCACCAATGACACCCCTGTTTGCGTTGTAAATCACGGTGTATTTTGCACCGCTACCGTAAAACCGTTTTGCAATGTTCCATAAACAATCACCACGCACAACCGTATAAGTCTGTGCTGCTGCTGGGGCGGGTGAATTGTTAGTTTCCCGCTTAGGCTCTGCACTCGCCTTTGGCTTGGATGCAGCAATTTTGATGTTGACTGTCTTTGTTCCATAGTCCCGGTACTGTTTCAGATTGAACTTGACTTTGAAGTCAAACCCGTTCTTGGCATCCTCTGAAATTTTGTAATCTTCCAAAGATACCTTCATGTTCGTGTTCAGCAGTTTTTTCCCCACCGGGGTCTTTCTGCACACAATGAACTGGAATGTCTTTTTGCCTGTTTTCAACCCTTCAAAAATATCAAAGAAATACCCCGCTTCTTTGAAACCATTCTTATACACCGCATAAGGATGTTTTACTTGCGGGATTTCTGCTTCAAATTCAATGTCGGTCAACCCGGTTTTTTTCAGGATATTGATTTCACCTTCATTTATCAGGTTGACCGTTTTGTTATTACCATTGATTTTGATGCTAATTTTTTCAGGGGTGACAGGAAAAAGGCATTTATCAAAATACATATCATATCCGCTTTGTGCCATTAGTCTGTACCCCCATTTGTTACTTCATCTATTGCTTCACCCATTGCATCATCTAATGCAGTGATAAAGCCATCAAGGTCAGTATCAGATGAAACATTATTGTTGTTTGTTTGGTTGATAGTTACTTCTGCGGTTGTGAATCTGTTAATTGATTCTTGTTCCGCAATGTCACGCAAATACTTCAAATCTTCTTCTGTAACATCCAAAGAATCCTTGATTTTGCCTGTGTTATCGTCAATGTTTCCAATGCTGTCACCCACGCCTGAATTTGCTATTGCATCATTGAACCCTGATGTGTAATCACCAACATTAGGAATATCTGTCTGACCGAATACATCCGACAGACTAAAGTTTGAAACCTTATCAGCAATACCGTCACCCCATGCTGCACCCGCATTGAACGCATCTGATGCCCAACCGTCCTGAAATGCATCAAAGGTTGTAAAACCTTCATTGAACGCATCACTGATTGACTGGTAATCTTCTTTGTTTCCGGCTGCTTCACTTGCTTTGGCTGCATAGTCATCCGCTGCGGATGAAATGCCTGAATAGTCAAATTCAACAAACGGTAACTTATTCAGTGCTGAACAAATACCTTCAATGACTGAAAGTGCCGTGCTTAACAGGTTGTAAAACCATGACTGAACAGAACAGATTGCATTGTGAAATGCCGTCATCATATTGGATGCAAGTGCTGCAATGGCGTTTCCAATACCCAAGGCAATGTTTGCCACGGTTAGACCCAAGTTCTTGAAGAACTGAATCACCACGTTCACACCACCAGTAATCACACCGAACCCTGAATTTGCAATACCTGTCATTTTTGCAATCGCATTACATACGGCAAAAATAACCACGATCAACGCAAGAATCAGCATGATAATCCAAGTTAAAGGACAAGCCATCAATGCAGCGTTAAGACCTTGCTGTGCTGCGGTTTCTGCGAATGTTGCACCTGTTGCCATCATTTGAGCAGCAGCCTTGACACCTTCTGCTATTGCCATGACACCGTTAATTGCTGCCACGATTGCAGAAATAGCAATGTATGCTGTGAGTGCTGCCACAATGCCGTATACGATAGGTGCAATGATTGACCAGTTATCACCTATGAAAGTACCGATTGACACCGCCAAATCAAACACATTCAGAAGGATATTCGCAAGGGTTGCCATTGCTTCAATAGCACCCTGAATGAAAGTCTGAAATGCTTCACTATTGGCTAAATCGTTCAGTCTTTGAAGAACAGGCTGAAATGCAATCAGTGCGGTGTTTTGCATTGACTGCCACATCTGCCCCCAAGTCATAGGCATTTCATTGAATTTGCTGTTAATGTCATCAGCAGCAGAAAAGATTGCTGCCTTAACTACATCAGCGGAAAGTTCCCCATCCGCTGCCATTTCCCTGATCTTACCGATTGGAACATCAAGATAGTCTGCAATGTTCTGAATCAGGTTAGGTGCTTGTTCAAAGATACTGTTCAATTCATCACCACGAAGGACACCTGAACCAAGTGCCTGTGATAACTGCAATTCTGCGTTTGCTGCTTCTTGGGTGCTTGCCCCGGCAATCGTCATCTGCTTTTGAATCAGATCAGCAAAAGCAACAACTTCTTCTGAACTGCTGAACGCATCCTTTGCGTTGTTACCGAAACGGGCAACAACATCAGCCATCTGACTGAATGAACCTCTTGCATCTTGTGCTGCTGCATATACCATGTTGACAAGTTCAGCGGTTGTCTGAACCCCGTCATTCATCATGTTCAAACGGGATGTTGTCTGAACAAGTTCGTCTGAAATGTTCAGTGCTTTCCCAACTGTCTGAATACTGACATAGGCTGCAACCGCCCGCTTGATGGTATTGGTCAGTTCATTTGCCTGTTGTGTTCCGGCTGAAATTTCCTGATTGAAACGCCCCTGTTCATCCACATTGTCACGGATGTACCTTTCTGTGTTGCCAACAGTCTGTGACAAACGTAAATAGGCATCATTGGCAGCAGAAACATCCATATTCTGCATTGCCTGATTCAGTGAATTTTGTTCCTGAATAGCCTGATTCAACTGCATACGCAACTGTTCCAGTTCTGCATTTGCATTGTCTGCCCCAACATTTACCGGGTTGTTCTCAATCTGCTGAATCCGCTGTTGAATTGCAGATAACCGCTGTTGCATGGTGTTCATATCCTGAACTGCTGCATCCGGCAGTATATCCATTCCCTGTGCGGTCTGTGAAATCCTTGCCTGTGTGGTGTTCAGTGTGTTCAACATATCGTTTGCACTCTGAACTTCTTGCTGAAATCGTTCAACACCTGTTCCTGTGAACACATCCACCCCGTCAGTGTTCCATGTGACCGGGATTTCTACGGGTTCAGGGTCAGGCGGTGCGTTTGGCTGAATTTCAGGTCTGATTGGTTCAGGATTTTCAACCAAAGGGTCAGGAAGTACCGGGTTTACATCCACGTTTATAACCTGACCATTTCCCCCATCCACAACAGGCGGTACAATATCAGGTGCGGTCTGTCGGCTTGCTGCTTGATTCATTGCTTCAATGGCAGCAGTTGCCTGATTGATTTCATCCCTTGCCCCTTCAAGGCTGCTTGTATCAATGTCAGTGTTCATTGACTGCTGCATATCATACATTGCAGACACGGCAAGGTTCACTGAACTGATGATGTTGTTCAACACTCCGCTGAATTGGTCATTAAGTTCAATACCTGTCTGAATAGATGACACCTGTTTCACCGTCCTTTCTTAGTGTTTTTTCTTTGCCCTTGCTTCTGCCTTTTTCTTTTCCTTCTTGTCATGCTCTGCTTTCAACTCGATTGAAGCAATCACAAAGGCTTTTTCCTGTTCATCCATATCCAAGAACACTGATGGAAGAATGTGAAGTTTTAGAAGGGCATAGTAAGCATAATTTGCTTCACCATCCCCTTCTTCAATTAGTTTTTTGCTTCATCCACCTTGTCATCAAGGTTCTTGGTAAATCCCTGAAACTTCTGCATCCACACTGTGAAGTCCTGATATTCTCCGGCATTGTCAACCATTGCATAAAGAAGTTCTTCCGGGGTCATAACACC
>ULVP01055443.1_pt1 | contig 10915 bp, 9 predicted proteins | sample 1959551 | NCBI WGS metagenome assembly ULVP01 (sample SAMEA4835789, study PRJEB28245) | human gut metagenome | biome: gut microbiome; material: fecal sample | place: Denmark | collected 2008 | reverse complement strand
CTAGAGAGGATGGGAGAATTCTTGCAAAGTGTTGTTAAAAAAGGCTTTTCGGTAATTTCCTATGAAACAAAAAACACCCCGTCCGCTGCACAAAGCCAACGAACAGGGTATTAAAAAGGGGAGGATAAGTATTCAAAAATTTCTCTTTTGTGATACTAACAGTATGACCCGTTTCTGCTATTCTATACATCAATCTCCTAATTTTTATAAGCCCTTTATCCACTTCCCGAGTATCCGCTTTTCATATTATTTATCATATATGCCTTTTTCTCTTGCTTTCTTCCTCTCTTTCCGCTACAATAGATACGTTTTGAGTTGTACTTTTTGATTTGTTTTTGCCTTTATGAAAAATACAACTCCAGCAAATCATTTTATGTACATTTTTATATTGATTTAAAACTTTTTATATCGTAAACCTTGTACTTACCTCACAAAAAGGAGATTTACCTTATGAACAAGAAAAACATCTTAGTCGGACAGTCCGGCGGACCGACCGCGGTTATCAACGGGAGCCTTTACGGCGTTATCTGCGAAGGTGCGCGCCACAGCGATGCGGTTGGCTGCGTCTACGGTATGATAAATGGAATCGAGGGCTTTCTCGCGGATTCTTATATGAACCTTTCAGAAACACTCTCCGATGACGATCTGGAACTTCTTCGCCTGACTCCGGCGGCGTATCTGGGTTCCTGCCGTTTTAAACTCCCGGAGAACCTCTCCGACAGCTTCTACCGCGTCCTCTTTGAAAAACTGGAGCGGCTGGACATCGGCTATTTCTTTTACATCGGCGGCAACGACTCGATGGACACCGTCAGCAAGCTTTCCCGCTATGCAGCGCAGATCAAAAGTCCGATCCGCTTTATCGGCATTCCTAAGACGATCGACAACGATCTCGTTCTGACCGATCACACGCCTGGATACGGCAGTGCTGCCCGCTATGTCGCTGCATCCGTCCGTGAAATTGCGCTGGACGCCTCTGTCTATCAGCAGAAATCGGTCACCATCGTTGAGATCATGGGGCGCCATGCCGGATGGCTGACGGCTGCCTCTGCCTTAGCACGCAAGGAAGCCGGTGACAATCCGCTCTTAATCTATCTGCCGGAAGCTCCATTTGAGCTGGCACAATTTAATGACGACTTAAAGAAAGCGTTTGAAAAGACAGCGAATGTCATCGTCTGCGTCTCCGAGGGCATCCGCGACCACGGCGGTCGTTTTATCTGCGAATATTCAACCGAAGCCCAGGTCGACACCTTCGGTCACAAAATGTTAGCCGGATGCGGCAAAATTTTGGAAAATTATATCCGCAACCAGTTCGGCATCAAGGTGCGCTCGGTCGAGCTCAACGTCAACCAGCGCTGCTCCGGTCTCACCGTTTCCGGTACTGATTTAAACGAGGCTGAAATGGCAGGTCGTTTCGGCGTCCAGGCAGCCCTGGACGGTCACACTGGACAGATGGTCGCATTTGAGCGTGAGACTGATACAGCTGCTTCTGAACCTGTTCATGCAGCTGCTGCCGTTTCAAACGCTGCGGACTTAAGCGCAGCATCCGCTTCATGCGTAAAACATCGTAACACTGTATATAAAATTCATCCAGTTCTCAAGGATGTCAATCTGATCTGCAATCAGGAAAAGAAAGTACCTGCTGAGTGGATCACGAAAAACGGTACCGATGTCAGCGATGATTTCCTGGCTTACTCGCAGCCGCTGATCCAAGGAGACGTTTCCCATATTATGGAAAACGGACTTCCAAAATATTTGTACCGCAAATAGTCCGTCACGCAGTATAACTGCTTCATCCTTGAAATCCATACAAGCAACAGAAAAAGAGACGCTCCTTTCATTTTACGGATGCGTCTCTTTTCTACCTAATAATACATAATACCTGAATTTTTTTCTAATTTACCCCAATCACACACTCTTATCATTTGGGGAGGAATCCTGACCGTGCCCTTTCAGCGTAGCCATCTTCTAAATCTAATCTTCCTCACAATCTCGAATTTCAACCCCATCATAAAAGAACATCAGAATCTCTTCATAATTCTTGCCTTCGCGCGCCATCTCCTGTGCGCCGTTCTGGCTCATGCCGACTCCGTGACCGTAGCCGCCGCCCCAGATGGTAAATGTGCGGATGTCTTTTTCCTCATCCCTGGCAGTTTCATCCACCGAGAAAAAGGCACTCGGAAGCGTACTCCATCCTGTCAGTTCGGTTCCGTCATTTTTCTTATAAACAAGTGATTCCGAGCCGAGGATACTCCGGATCTGACTCTGACCTTTCAGCGTCTTGGTTCCCTCGCTTCCGACGATCTGCACCGTCTGGGCGATACCACCCGTACCGCGGGAAGTCACAAAAATCCCCTGAATCTCGCCGATGGTATCTACCTTCTGCTGCAGCTTCTTATTCGTGATCGTTGTTTTCCAGCGGTACATCGGAAACGAGGAATCATAATTCTGCTCACCCTGTCCCTGGATAAACTTGAGAAATGTGTCGTTGTCCGTCAAATCCGGAATCTTCTTCTTTTCCGTCAAACCGATCCCTTTCAGATACGGAACCTCGTCTTTGCTGGCGCCCCAGATCGTTCCATCGGTCGAATATCCGCAGGAAGTTGAAAAATAATACGTTTCCGCCGGGGTATCGTTGTAATATACAATCTTCCCGTCCGTCTCCTTGACTGCCAGATTCGTCCGCTCACTGCTCTCTGTATTATTGTACACCTGATAGTTCGTACTGTCATCAACGTGTGCGCCGTAACGGCTGTAGGCATTCGCCTTGATCTGCCGGTAGGCATACGTCCGTGCGCAAACTGCCTGCGCCTTGAGCGCCTCCAGCTCATAATTGGATGGCATCTCGCTCGGCACTACGCGTGTCAGGTAATCTTCGACGTCCAGCTCATTGATCAGAAGCAGCCCATCCGACTCCTCGCTCAACTCGAAGCTGCCGAAATACGACGGCGTTCCCTGCGCCCGCTTGGTACTCAGGATGCGGATCTCCTTCTGCGGATCTTCCAGCGTGATCGTCATGCGCCCTTCTTTCAGGCGGTCATCGCCAGGACTCACGGACAATTTCGTTCCCGGGCTCAAAGTCTCCTCTGATTCGCCCCAGGTCACATGCATCGTGCTGTCCGACTGGAGTACCACTTTCGTGTGAAACAAGGAGGAATAATCATCATTCATGATCAGCACGCGGATGTTCGTCGCTGAAAAATCATGATTTAAGAGTGCTGCGCAAACCTTTTTGCCAGCCACGACAAATTTTCCCAGATCATAGCCGACCAGCACATCCCGCTTTTTCTGCTCCTTGACGACTCCATATGTTTTATATACTTTAAAATCATCGTCCAGTTTCAGCGTTCCGTACCCGTCAATCTCGATCGTATCATCCTTGACCGAGAGTACCTTTCCTTCGATCATGTCTTCCTTGAGCGACAACTTGCGGATCTTGCCCTTATCCAGCTCGACATCCGCCAGCACGCCATCGGTACGATCCTTGAGCTTTTCTTCCTCTGGAAATGTCCGGACGATCGTGCCAATATACACATCCATCCCACCCGATTCTCCCGGAACGATCCAGACATTCTTATATGTAACTTTTTCAGACTGTACGCCACACAGCGTGATGATCGAACCATCGCGCTCATAGACCTCGATCTTCCGATCGATGCAGGCATCCAGCGACACGCCCTCAAAATTCATCGTTCCCTGATCCGTATATGCCGTCCATGCCGCTGCTTCCTTCACATTTTTCGGTGTTCCATAAAGCACCAGCTTCTGTTTTTTGACCGCGTTTTCCGAATCTGCCTTTTTTAAGAATGACTCATAAAACAGCCACCATTCTTCCTTCGGCATTGCCTTTTTATATTTATTTTTAGATACATTCAGGGCGCTCGAAAGCCCTTTTGAAACGCGCTCCGCCGCATATGCCGCTTCGCCATAGGTCAGTGCGCCCATCGCGTAGCTTTTACTTATCTTCTCGTCTCCCGGCTCCAGATAGCCTTCCTCAATCATATAGTCAATATATTTGGCATACCATTCATCCTGATCCGGCGTTCCAAAATGGCTTCCGTGTTCTCCCTGCGACGCAACGATGTCGTCCCGGTCTGCAAATGATAACGCCATAGCTTTCGATGCCATGGCGCGTGAAATATCATTATCCGAGTGATCCAAAAATACAATTGCAAAGAGCAGGAGTGCCAGAAAAGCCGGAATCGCCACTGCCCAGTAAACCAGCTTTTTAGGTTTCAGAGACTGTACTGCCTTTCGCGATCTGCCTGTTTTCTTTTCCATATTTCTCCAGCCGCCTTTATTTTTTAACTGTCCTTTCTCATTCACAGTCACTTTTTATTTAACTCCATAAACATTCCCGTTTTCTCATCAATGTGGTCTAACTTCCGGTATTCGTCTGTCTCCATCGGCAATTTCCGAAGCCGCAGCGACCGGTGCACCGCGCGGGAGATCAAGTCATAGATAACCGCAAATGCCGGTACTGCGATAATCATGCCGACGAAACCAAAGAGTCCGCCAAAGAAGAGAATCGAAAACAGTACCCAGAAACTCGAAAGCCCTGTCGAATTGCCCAGGATCTTCGGTCCCAGAATATTGCCGTCAAACTGCTGCAGAAGCAGAATCCAGATGAGGAAATACACACACTGGAGCGGACTGACTAAGAATACCAGGAACGCTGCAGGTATCGCACCGATGAACGGTCCAAAAAAAGGTATCACATTCGTCACACCGATAATGACGCTCAAAAGCATCGGGAACGGCATATTTAAGATCGTCACACCGATGAAACAGATAATACCGATAATGAGGGAATCCACCAGTTTGCCGATGATGAAGCCGCCGAACATCTGATTGATAAACCGGATCTCCTCAATTACCAGATTCGCCTGTCTTAGATTCAGGCAGCCATAAACAATCTTCTTTCCCTGTGCTGCCAGTGTATCTTTAATATTTAACAGATACACCATGACGATCAGACCGATCAGCCAGTTTTTGATAAATTCCAGGACTCCCAACACGCTGCTGGAAACACCTGTCACGATCTGTCCAATCCGGTGCATATCGATGTTGGTAAACGATTTCTCCGCCCAGTTCTGAAAAACTGCCAGGTTATTTTCCAAACTGCTCAGAACCATATTTTCGATCTCCGGATTATTTTTCAAAATACGCTGAATCCATTCATACACATTCTGCACATACAGCGGAAATGAATCCTGAATGCCAATCAAACTCTCGATCAGCTGCGGGATCATGAGCTGGAACATTCCTACCACAAGCACAATAACCAGCCCCAGACTGGCTGCCGTCGCAAGCATCCGGGCTGCACCGCGGACGTATTTGGAATTCTTAGTGACAGAGCCAAGGGTCTTTTCCACGATCCCTGCTACCCAGTTATATGCCGGGGCGGTCAGATACGTCAACACCGCACCGCAGAGAATCGGCGCGAGGATTTTCACAATCTTGCGGGTGCCCGCCGACACCACATCCCAGTGTTGGATGCTGAACCAGAGCAGTATGCAGACCGCAATCACCAAAACTGCCGTCATACCCATATAAATGTATTCTTTGAAATCTCTTTTTTCCATACTTATGTTCTTATCCGTTCCTCTTTTCTGATTTTACAATGTGCTTCTGGAAAATGTTACATTTTCTTTACACACTTTCTTTTACAGAGAAAGCAGCGATTGCTCGCTGCTTTTATCCTTTGTAACCCCAAAATGCCGGCTCTTACCATATTGACGCCTAGCGCTGCTAGGTGGGCAACCTCACTTAGATTTCTGTCTTCCACTCGAGAGGAGGCCTGACATCCATCTAAAAATATTGGAATCCCGTTAGTCAAAATGTAGGTTCAAAAAAAGCAAGAGTTGTCGAGCATCCCAGGAATTACAAATATTCTCTTTTGATACGGCTATTATACCGCAAGTCGGATGTTTTTTCAAGTTCCATTTTCTGATAATGCGGTCAGGTTGTTACTGTTCAGGTTATCCATCTCTCTATCTCTTTTAAGAAGCTCCTTTTTGTCTTTTATACTTCTCCCCACTTCATCAGGAAATCTCCCAGCTCTTCCACCGTCTCAATCTGGTAGTCTGCCCCATTTTCCGTAAACTCTTCCCGGGAACCATATCCATACAGCACCGCCGCACATGGGAGCTGATTTTCATGCGCCCCGATAATATCGTGTTTCCGGTCGCCCACCATGATAACCTTCGATTCCTCCGGTGTTGTTCCCAGACGGTCCAGCGTGTAGGCAATCACATCGCCTTTGCGGACCCGGATCTCCTCCATATCCGCCCCGCCAACCAGGGTAAAGTAGGAAAGCAGATCAAAATGCTCCAGAATCTGAATAGCAAACGGTTCCGGCTTTGAGGTTGCCACCGCCAGCGTAAGACCGGCATCCTTTAAACGTGTCAGCATCTCCCGGATTCCCGGATAGACTTTATTTTCAAACATTCCCTGTTTCGTAAAATATTCGTGGAAATAGCCGATCGCTTCGCGCGCCTGCGCTTCGCTGAATCCGTAATATTCTTTAAAACTGTCCGACAGCGGCGGTCCGATAAACGGACACAGTTTATCCAGATCCGGCTCATCGATCCCGTATGCCTGCAGCGCATGCTGGACAGACTTTGTGATGCCTTCCTTCGGATCTGTAAGGGTTCCGTCGAGGTCAAATAGTATGATATGATTCATATGGTTCGTTCTCCTTATTGTAGTCCGCAGTGCATTACTCCGCAGCACACCAGCTTGAAAAAACTACGTTTTCATTGCTTACGACCATTCTAATACATTTTACGCAAAAAAGAAAGACAACTTTTATCCAGCCATCTTTCTTTTCTGCGTTTCAGTTACTGTTCACGCATACGTGCCCAGTAACGGAATTTGCCATGGCTTCGCATTTAAATACGGCAAATTCCTGCTGCCACCACGTTTTCTTACGGCACTTTCGGTTCCAAAAGTGCCTACCCGTGAACAGTAACGTGTTTCACTCTTTATTTGTAAAATTCATGTCCACCATGCTGCATGACATAGGTCAGCTTGCCATCGAACCAGCGTACATTGGAGGAAGCAGAGATTCCGCGGTTCATGAAGTACAGGGCGCCGCCCGAGTAATCCTCGCCTTCCAGTGCACGGTTGACGCAGTCAATTGTCTGCTGCGTTACCTTACAGCTGTTGATCGTTCCATCCAGTACCGGTGAGAACTGGGATGGTTCGTACACAACGGCTTTGACGCTGTTCGGGAATTTCTTGTTTTTCACCCGGTTGATGATTACATTTGCAACCAGTATCTTTCCCCTGTCGTCGCACACCCCCGCCTCCGCCTGCACAATTTTCTGCAGAACACTGTAATCTTCATCGCTGTAAGAGATGACTGCGCGTTCCCGGCGCTCCCGTTCTTCTGCTTCCTGCGCCGCCTGCTGGGTCTGCATTCGTACTTCTCGTTCGATTACCTCTACTTCCAGAGCTTCCTTCGCAAGTTCATCCTGAATCCCCTGCTCCAGCCTCTGTCCGAGTAGATGCTGACTTTCCTCGTTGGAGGCGAGAATCGTAAATTCTGATAAGCTCTCTGTCTCTGTCGTTTCTTCTGACTGCAGCATTTCTGTCAGTTCCACATCATCCGGATATTCCCGGTGTGCCGAGGCTGCATTTTTGCCAACGCCGCCAAAACTGACCGAATTAAATGCTATCACCGTCACAACCGCTGCCCCCGTCATCAATACGGCCGCGGTCCGGTACATCCTTTTTGTCACACGGACAAATAATGCCTTTATAAACTGATAAGCAGTCTGAAGAAATGTGTCAATGCTTGGCATACACTCTCCTCTTTCTATCAGTGCAGTCCTCCCAAAACCGGTCTGACTGCCATTTAACATCTGCGGCATCTTCTTTGGCTGTCTGATTTTTTCTGACAGCTAAGGACAGATCCTCTCTGCCTGTGCCGCTTCCTTCAAGTGACGGGAGACATTATATGTGGTTTCCGGCTTCAAAGTCAACGTCTTTTTTACATTTTTGTGACAAATCACATTCTCATTTAACTTTTCCTTAATATTTATGTGAGCATTTTATAAACTTTTTTGCTTTTTCTTCCCAATTTTTATAAACTTTGGCTGGTATAAAATTTTCTATTTTTTACAATTCTGTTAAATTCTGCCCGTCAAAAAAACAGGCGAATCAAGTCGCCTGTTTTTTATGTCAACTGTAATAGAACAATTATGGTATCTGTAAAGGTGTCAGACAGACTCCTTACCACTCTAGATCAGCGCTACAAACTGTGCATCCACATATTTTGCAAGTTCCTCCGGATTCAGGATGACCTGAACACCTCTCTGACCCGCGCTGATGCTGATTTTGTCGAAAATCTGCGCTGTTTCTTCTATATAAGTAGGGAACTTCTTTTTCATGCCGATCGGGGAACAACCACCTCGCATATAGCCGGTCAGCGGAAGAAGTTCCTTCATATGGATCATCTCCACTTTCTTGTCCTTGGAAGCCTTTGCCACCTTTTTCAGGTCCAGCTCCTCATCGACCGGGATACAGCAGACCAGATAGCCGTTCTTATCGCCCTTTAAAACGAGCGTTTTGAACATCGTGTCATGGTCCATCCCCATCATATCCGCCGCATGGCTGCCGGATAAGTCGTCCTCATCTACTTCATACTCGCCTGCTTCATAATCGATTCCAGCCGCGTCTAAAAGACGCATTACGTTTGTTTTTGTCATAAGCTAAACCCTTTCTGGAGACAGATTTAGTGCACTCCTCTTATTTCTGGTTGATATAGTTTACCAGTCCACCGGCTGTGATGATCTTCTGCATGAACTCCGGGAACGCCTGCCCCTGGAAGCTCTGGCCGGTGGTTTTATCGGTAATCACACCGCTGTCAAAATCAACCTCTACCTCATCACCAGCCGCGATTGCTTTTGCAGCCTCCGGGCACTCGATGATCGGCAGACCGATATTAATAGAGTTGCGGTAGAAAATACGTGCAAACGTCTCAGCAATAACACAGCTTACACCTGCACACTTGATTGCCAGCGGCGCATGCTCGCGGGAAGAACCGCAGCCAAAGTTCTTATTTGCTACGATGATATCACCCTTCTGTACTTTATTTACAAACTCTTTATCAATATCTTCCATACAATGTTTCGCCAGCTCGTTGCCATCCGGAGAGTTTAAGTATCTTGCCGGGATGATAACGTCTGTATCTACATTGTCTCCATATTTAAACACATGTCCATTTGCTTTCATTTCTATATCCTCCTGCGATTTATCCTGTTATTTTATCCCAATTCACGAGACGGCACCTGCGATTGCAGGAAACCTTTCCCCGAACCATAATATCCGTTTGTAACTGCTCAGTACCTTCACAGTCACGCGCAGACCTACTGAACAGTTACATCCGTTTTACTTATTCCTAAACTTTTATGCCTATTACAGTCCCAGTTCCGCCGGTCCGCTCACTTTTCCGGTAATGGCGCTGGCTGCTGCCACTGCCGGGCTTGCCAGATAAATCTCAGAATCCACGTGTCCCATACGTCCAACGAAGTTACGGTTGGTCGTGGATACACATCTCTCGCCTTCTGCCAGGATACCCATATAACCGCCCAGGCACGGACCGCAGGTCGGAGTGCTGACAACGGCACCAGCCTCGATGAAGGTCTCTAAAAGTCCCTCTTTCATGGACTGTAAATAGATCGCCTGTGTCGCCGGAATCACGATGCAGCGCAGACCTTTTTTCACTTTTCTACCCTTTAAGATCTCAGCTGCGATACGCATATCCTCGATACGTCCGTTCGTACAGGAGCCAATGACAACCTGATCGATCGCAATGTCACCCACCTCATCGATCGTTCTCGTATTCTCCGGAAGGTGCGGGAAGGATACGGTCGGCTTTAACTCGGATAAGTCTATGGTGTACTCTTCGTCATACTCTGCATCCGGATCTGCCTCATATACCTTAAAATCACGTTTAGAATGCTCTTTTAAGTACTCGATTGTCTTCTCATCAACCGGAAAGATACCGTTCTTGCCGCCTGCCTCGATCGCCATGTTGCAGATCGTGAAACGGTCATCCATGGAAAGGTTCTTGATGCCCTCGCCGACAAACTCCATGGAACGGTACAGCGCGCCATCTACGCCGATCATACCGATAATGTGAAGAATGACATCTTTACCACTGACCCATTTTGCCGGTTTGCCGATCAAGTTGAACTTGATCGCGGACGGTACCTTGAACCAAGCCTTACCGGTTACCATGCCAGCTGCCATATCGGTACTGCCGACACCTGTAGAGAATGCGCCAAGTGCGCCGTATGTACAGGTATGGGAATCCGCACCGATGACTGCGTCACCTGCTACAACCAGACCTTTTTCCGGAAGGAGTGCATGCTCGATTCCCATCTCTCCTACGTCAAAATAGTTGGTGATATCATGACGACAGGCAAATTCACGACAGCATTTGCAGTTTTCCGCCGACTTGATATCCTTATTCGGGATAAAATGATCCATAACCAGCGCAATTTTGTCATGATTGAATACCGTCTGGTTGTCCATCTTCTTCATCTCATTGACCGCTACCGGCGTTGTGATATCATTTCCAAGAACCAGATCCAGATCTGCTTCGATCAACTGTCCTGCTTTTACCTCTGCAAGACCCGCGTGCGCTGCCAGGATCTTCTGTGTCATTGTCATTCCCATGATTTATTTCCTCCTGCATATACATACTTGGTAACGGCTCCGATGCCCTTACTGTTATAGGAAAAAACTCTGTTCCAACGGTGCCGCTGCCATCTTTTGCTTTTTTATGTTTGTATTATAGCACCGGTTCTGTTATAATACAAATATATATTATTAATAGATACTATGAGTCGAAGTTATAGTGTCACTGTTCACGAGTAGGCACTTTTGGAACCGAAAGTGCCGTAAA
>ULVP01039053.1_pt1 | contig 10954 bp, 10 predicted proteins | sample 1959551 | NCBI WGS metagenome assembly ULVP01 (sample SAMEA4835789, study PRJEB28245) | human gut metagenome | biome: gut microbiome; material: fecal sample | place: Denmark | collected 2008 | reverse complement strand
AGAGGACTGAAAATCCTCGTGTCAGTGGTTCGATTCCACTTCAAGCCACCATACAACATATGGGGCTTTAATTTTTTATCATATGGCGAGGTAGCTCAGTTGGCTAGAGCATTCGGTTCATACCCGACAGGTCGAGGGTTCGAATCCCCCCCTCGCTACCATAGAAAAATTACTGTAAATAGTTTGTATCTAAGGATACAAGCTATTTTATTATTATTTATCTTATTTTAATATAATTTCTAATGATATTCCTCAAATCAAATTTTACTGCTAAAACAATCAGACAATGCAAGCTGGTTGTTTTTTATTATGCAATGTTTGTAATGAAAATGTAATACAAACGCAATTGAAATGTAATATATAGCCCCAAATGTAATAAATTTAAACCGTTTAAGCCAATTTAACAATAAACAAGAAACAAAAAAGTATTGATTTATAGATTAATAAATAGTATTATATAAACAAAGGAGGGAAAAATTATGAATAATAAAAAGAAAGTTATAGGGATAGTAGTGCTAGTTGCTATATTAGCAATAGGAATTGGATATGCAGCAATAACAACTATACCTTTGAAAATCTCTGGTACTGCAGATGCAACAACTAAACAAGGAAACTTTGTAGTAAAATTTGAAGGTACTCCTACAGTAACAAAAGGTGAAAACCTTGACGCAAGTGTAACAGCAACAGCAACATTAACAGATGATACAAATGCTAAATTTGAAGTTGCAGGCTTAACAGCAAAAGGAGATAAAGTAACAGCTAAATATACAATAAAAAATGCAAGTCCAGATTTAACAGCTAAATTAACTGTAAATGACCCAGTAGTTGAAAACACAACTTATTTTAAAGCTACAAAAACAGTTACAGGATTAGCAGAGAACAATACAATGGAATTAGCAAAAGATGCAACTGTAGAAGTAGAACTAACAGTTGAACTAATTAAAACACCAGTAACTGATGATCCAGTAGCAACAACAGTAAATATGTCAATTAATGCAGATCCAGTACAACCATAATTATTAAAATGGATAAGAAAAGCAAAAGGAGGAATTATGAATAGTGATAGACTTAGATTATATATAATAGAGTTTTCATTAATTTTAGTTCTCCTTTTAGCTCTCATTTTTAATGAATATATAACAAGAACAATAATAATGACAGTATTATTAGTATTTATGGTAATAGCAATAAAATTTATTAAAGGCCAAAAAACAGAAACTATATATAAAAAGCAGATGATACTTTTAGTAAGTACAATTGCTATAATTTATGTAGCAATTTTATATATGCTAGGAATAAAATTGGGCTTTTATAGCTCTGTAGTAAAATTTAGCAAATGGTCTATAATAAACTATATAATACCATATGTAGTAATAATAATATCATCAGAAATTATTAGAAAACAGATATTAATAAAACAACAAAAAAAGGCTAATCTAATAATTTTAATAGCAATGATATTATTAGAAATAATAATATCAACAAATATAAGCAGTATAAAAACATTAAAAGATTATTTTACATTAGTCAGCTATACAATATTTACTGCAATAGCTAACAATGTGCTGTACAACTATATTGTAACAAAATACGGAAATTACAAAGCAGTAATATGTTATAGAATAATAACATCAACGTATATGTATATTATACCAATAACACCAGACATAGATATATTATTTAGAGCAATAATAGGAATTGTTGTGCCATACGTGACATATGTTTTGCTAGAGAATTTGTACTCAAAAAGAGTGCAGATTGTAGCAGTGAGTGAAAAAAGAAAAGAAATGATAATATGCATAATACTGTGTATATTAGTATCACTGCTAATAATGGTAGTTTCTTGCAGGTTTAGATATGGAACTTTAGTAATAGGCACAGGAAGTATGACAGGTACTATAAATAAAGGCGATATTATAATATATGAACGCTATGAAAAAGAAGAATTAGAAATAGGAGAAATAATTGTATTTAAAACGGAAAATGTTTTTGTGATTCATAGAATAATTGATAAAAAGAGCGTTGGAGAAGAAATAAGATATTATACAAAAGGGGATGCAAACCAACAGGAAGATAAAGGCTTTAGAACACAAAAAAACATAGTTGGAATAGTTAAAGGTAAAATACCATATATAGGAAAAATTACACTATTATTAAATGACATAATTAATAAGTAAAAATCGGAGGATAAAAAGATGGGAGAAGTAAATCAAGATACTATATTGCAACATCAGAGAAAGAGAAGAAGACACAAAATAAAATTAGCTGTAGGAAGTTTTGTAGTAATACTAGTAGCTATTATTCTTATAGCAACATATGCAATATTAAGTAAAAACTATTATAACGAATACAAAGAAAATGCAGAAGTAGAATATAAAATAAGACTAAACGAAAATGAATTCTATACAGGAGAATATTTGGAGGGAAGCACAGGAGTAGTTGCAAGTATAATAAAAGATATAGAAGCCGAATTTAAATATAAATTAGATTTAAAAGAAGAACAAGACTATATATATGATTATAAAATACTTAGCCAAATAGAGGTAAAGGAAGGTAGCAGAGAAAACTCAATATATACAATTGAAGAAGAAATAGCAAGTAAACCATCAACAGAAACAAACTCGAAACAATTGGAAATAGACGAAAAATTCACCATAGACTATAATGAATATAACAGAAAAATAAGTAAATTTATAACAGTATATAATTTAAGTAACACTAATAGTACCTTATCTGTAAATATGTATTTACATGTAATAAATAAATATGATGGAAGCCAAGTAAATAAAGATGAAAAGGTAATGACACTAAATGTACCACTAACCACCAAAACAGTAGATGTAAGCATAGCAACAAATGTAGTAAAAGGCGAAGGAAAAATGCTAATACAAGAAAGCCAATATGGTGACCTAACATACGTTTTAATAACAGGAGTTTCAATTTTAACCATAGGAATAATAATATTACTAATGTTTATAAAATATGTGTTAGAAACAAGAAGCGCAGAAACTATGTACGAGCAAGAGTTAAGAAAAATATTATTTAACTATAAAAGTAATATACAAAAAATAAGTAGCGAAGAAAACTTACAAGGTTATAAAATTTTAAAAATAGGCACATTTAACGAAATATTAGAAATGAGAGATACAATACAAGCGCCTATACTAATGTATGCAGAGAATGAAGAAAGAACAAAATTTATGATAATAAATAATGACGTTTTATTTGTTTATGTATTAGGAGTAAAAGAAATAAGGAATGAATTAAGAGAAAAAGCAAAAAATAAAAAACAAAAAGCAAAGAAATAAGTTGTAGGGGCGATTTTAATCGCCCGCACTTCGAAGAAATTACTAAAAAAGAAGATCACAAGGAGAAAAATGTGAAATATAACGACAAGAAATTTAAAGTTATTGGTGCTGTACACACACCAATATTTTATATAAAATTTAGTAAACAATCATTAATACTATTTGTGTTATTAGGAGCAATATTATTTATAGGAATAGGCTATTCCGCAATAAATTCTGTAACAGCAGAAATAACAGGAGGAATAACAGCAACAACACAAAATGGAGTATTCATAACAGATGTAACATATGTAAGTGGAGTAGATGCAAACGTAGATGCATCCAATATAGAATACTATAGAGGAACAATGCTACAAAGCTTGATATCACTTTCAGAACAAAACCCAAACTCAGAAATAAAATATAAAGTAACAATATATAACAATTCAGAAGAAACATATCCATTTGTAGCAGTACTGTATGACGAAGAATTTTATGACAATCCAGACATAGTATTTGAGATAAGTGGATTTAATATAGGAGAAACAATAGGAGCAAAAGAAACAAAAGAGCTATATATAACATTTAAATATAAAAATCAAACAATACCAGAAAAAACAATATTAAGCTCATATATAAACTTTAAAATAGCAGAACCAAATAGACTAATGGCAGTTACGGGGTCAGGATCAACAGCTAAATATTTAAGAGGTACGGTAATAAAAAATGAAATAGAAGAAATAGAATTTGCACAAGGAACACAACCACCAGAAGGCACAATAAATGAATTAAGTTTTGACGCCTCAGAAAAGCAAGACAAAAGCATAATGGGGTATTACACAGATACAGATGGAAATGGATTATATAAATTAACCTTTTTAAGCCCAGAAATAATAGCAACAACTAAACATATATATGAAAATTATTTATTTTCGTCTTTAGTTAATCTAAAAACTATTAAGTTTGATAATTTTAGTACATGGGGAACAACTAGAATGCAAGGACTATTTAATGGGTGCTCAAAACTAGAAACGCTAGATCTAAGCAAATTTGACACAAGTGAAGTGACAAGTATGGGAGAGATGTTTAGGTTTTGCAGTAGTTTAACAACATTGGATGTAAGTATATTAAATACGAGCAATGTGACAAATATGAATAGAATGTTTTATGGATGTAGCAATTTAACAGCGCTAGATTTAAATAATTTTGATACAAGTAAGGTTACTAATATGAGTACAATGTTTCGTGACTGCAATAAATTGACAACATTAAATTTGGGCAGATTTGACACAAGTAAGGTAACTGATATGAGTGAAATGTTTCTTAGATGTAGTAGTTTAACAGGACTAAATGTAAATAATTTTAATACAGCTAATGTAACTAATATGAATGGTATGTTTAGTAAGTGTAATAGTTTAGCAACATTAGACGTAAGTAAATTTAATACAGAAAACGTAAAAGAGATGAGAGGTATGTTTGATGGTTGTAGCGGACTAACAACATTAGATTTAAATAATTTTGATACAAGTAATGTAACAACTATGAGAAATATGTTTTTGAATTGTGGCAAATTGATAGAACTAAATATAAGTAATTTTAACACAAGTAATGTAAAAATCATGTCTTATATGTTTCAAAATTGCAGTAAGTTAATAGAACTAGACACAAGCAATTTTGATACAAATAATGTGACAGAAATGACTAGTATGTTTTATGGTTGTAAAGGATTAACAACTCTAAATGTAAGTGGATTTAATACGAAAAATGTAACAGCTATGGGAAGTATGTTTAGCGGTTGTGGTGGATTGACAATATTAGACGTAAATAATTTTGATACAAGTAAGGTAACTGGCATGGGTGGTATGTTTAGCGGTTGTAGCGGACTAACAACATTAGATTTAAGCAATTTTAATGTGGTTGCCGTAAGAAACGCATCATTAATGTTTTATCAATGTGGTAATATAACAACTTTGAACTTAAGTAATTTTAGCACAAACAATGTAGAGAATATGTACTTAATGTTTGGAGGTTGTAGAAACTTAACAACAATATATGTAAGTGAATTTAATGCGGAAACAAATACAGGTTGGACTACAACAGCGGTTACAAATTCAAAAATTATGTTTAGTGATTGTACTAAATTAGTGGGAGGCAATGGAACAACATATAACAATAATATAACAGACAAAACCTATGCAGTTATAGACACAGCAACAACACCAGGATACCTTACAAATATTAATAAAAACAAGAAGATAAATAGGTTAATATCTGCTAGCAGTGTAGCTCCAAATGGAAAATATTTAAATAGTACAATAATAAAAAATAAAATAGAAACAATAGAATTTAAATTAGGAAAAGAAAAACCAGAAGGAACAATAGAAGCTTTTGATGCATCAGAAAAACAAGATGAGAGCATAATGGCATATTACACAGATACAGATGGAGATGGATTATATGAATTAACTTTTACAAGTGATGGAGTAATTGCTACAAACACAGAAGCACAATATTTATTTCAAAATTTAACACAATTAACAAAAATAACTTTTGACAACTTTAGTACTAATGGTGCAACAAATATGCAGTCTATGTTCTCAAACTGTAGTAAATTAATAACATTAGATGTAAGTAAATTCAATACAAGTAATGTAACAAGCATGTTAGAAATGTTCTATAGCTGTAGAGCATTAACAACATTAAATTTAAGTAATTTTAATACAAGTAGCGTAACAAATATGCAAACTATGTTCAGTGGTTGTATGGCTTTAACAACATTAGATTTAAGCGGCTTTAATACAATTAATGTAATAACCATGAGAACTATGTTTAATAATTGTAAAGCTTTAACAACAATATATGTAAGTGAATTTAATGCAGAGACAAGCACAGGATGGACGACAACAGCGGTTACAAATTCAACAAGTATGTTTTCGAATTGTACCAATATAATTGGTGGCAACGGAACAACATATAACAATAATATAATAAACAAAACCTATGCAGTTATAGACACAGCAGAAACACCCGGATACCTTACAAACATAAACCATAGATGGAGGAAGAATTAAATATGAAAGCTTTAATAACAGGGGGTTCTTCTGGAATAGGAAGAGATATGGCAAGAATTTTAGCAAAACTAAATTATAATCTAATTTTAGTTGCTAGAAATGAAGATGGATTAACTAAAATAAAAAATGAACTAGAAACAGAAAACAATAAAATAAATATAACAATATACCCTATGGATTTAAACATAAAAGAGAATTGCTACAAATTGTATGAAAACGAAAAAAATATAGATGTATTAATAAACAATGCGGGATTTGGCTTATTTGGAGAATTTGCAGAAACAGATTTAGAAAAAGAAATAACTATGATAAATACAAATATAACAGCTGTGCAGATATTAACAAAACTATATTTAAAAGACATGATAAAAAAAGACAAAGGAAATATATTAAATGTAGCATCAATAGCTGGATTTATGCCAGGACCACTAATGGCAACATATTATGCGACAAAAAATTATGTTGTTGCATTAACGAGAGCAGTTAGAAAAGAACTAAAAAAGAAAAAATCAAATGTAAAAATAAGTTTGCTATGTCCAGGGCCAGTAGACACAAATTTTAATAAGGTTGCGAATGTAAAATTTAAAATACCAGGATTATCAAGTGAAAAAGTAGCCCAATATGCAATAGATAAAATGCTAAAAAATAAATTTATGATACTTCCTGGAACATTAATAAAAATAGGAAAGGCATTTTCGGAAATAACGCCAGATATAATAAAAGAAGAAGTAGCATACCATGCACAAAAAAGAAAAAGACCAAAGGTCTAAAAAGGTATTCTTCATCAAATTTAATGAGTGCTAAAATTTAAGTTAATTTAACAACCTCTTAAACATATAATAAGTTTAGGAGGTTTTTATGATACGAATTGGAATTTGTGGATATGGAAACTTAGGAAAAGGTGTTGAAGAGGCAATAAAGTATAGCAAAGATATGGAATTAGTTGCTATTTTTTCTCGAAGAGACATACAAACAGCAGTACCATTGATAAAAATGGAAGATATGGAACAATACAGAAAAAAAATAGATGTTGTAATTATGTGTGGGGGTTCTGCAAAGGATTTGCCAAATCAAGTTCCGCAATTTGCAAAAATATATAATACAGTAGATAGTTTTGACACACATAAAAATATACCAGAATATATAGAGAAAATTAATAGAATAAACAGGGAAAGTAATACAATATCTCTTATATCAGCAGGCTGGGATCCGGGACTTTTTTCAATAAACAGATTGTATTCAGAAGCGATAATTCCGAATGCACACACATATACTTTTTGGGGGAAAGGGGTAAGTCAAGGACATTCTGATGCAATAAGAAAAATAAATGGAGTAAAAAATGCAATACAATATACAATTCCCATAGATAGTGAAATAGAGAAAGCCAGAAGAGGAGAAATACTATGTTTAACGAATGAGCAAAAACACTTAAGAGAATGTTTTGTGGTACCAGAGGAGGGGGCTGATTTAGAAGATATAAAGCAAAAAATAATAAATATGAAAAATTATTTTGAAGGTTACAAAGTAATAATTCATTTTATTACAGAACAAGAATTAAAAGAAAAACATAATCAAATGCCACATGGAGGAAGTGTAATTTGTTCTGGTTTTACAAGTACAGAGAAAAAGCAAATAGTAGAGTATTCTTTAAAATTGGATTCTAATCCAGAATTTACAGCCAGTGTTTTAGTAGCATATGCAAGAGCTGTTTATAAATTAAGTTTGATAAAGGATTATGGAGCAAAAACGGTTTTAGATATACCACCAGTTTTATTATCAAGTAAGAATAGAGATGAACTTATAGAAAAAATATTATAGGTGATAGTGAATAGGGACTTACTATACTTAATAAAATTAATTAGGAGGATTAAACATTGCTTTAGAAAGGGCGGAGATAATAGGGTGGTTATAAAGTTAAAGAAAAGTGTTTTGTTTAAGATAAGTGTATTAGCGATTATGATAATTACATTATCAGTTGTAACAATATCTTTAGGAATGGATCATTATTATAATGTTGATTTTACAACAGGATTAGTTACAGCAAGTTTACTAAATGTTAGAAGCGGACCAGGTACAAAATTTCCAATAGTTGCAACAGTAAAAAAGAATGAATATATTAGGGTATTTGCAGGGATTGGAGATTGGTATGTGGTACAATTAGATAGCAATTATATAGGAGCAGTAAGTAAAAAGTATATAAAGCCAATTTATCCTAATACTGGAACAGGAACAGGTTTAAACAATAATGATTCAAATAATAATACAACTAATACAACAAATTTAACTTCAGATGAATGGGAAGTATTTAATCTAATTAATCAACAAAGGAGTCAAAATGGTTTAAGTCCATTAAAAATAGATTATGAAGTGCAAAGAGTAGCAAGAATAAAAGCACAAGATATGGTAAACAATAACTACTTCTCACATACTTCACCTACATATGGTTCACCATTTAATATGCTAAACAATTTTAAGGTATCTTATAGAACAGCAGGAGAAAACATAGCCGGAAATTCAAGTAATAGTGCGGCAGTAACTGCATGGATGAACTCTTCTGGACATAAAGCTAATATACTAAATAGTAGTTTTAATTATACTGGGATTGGAGTAATAAATGGTTCAAAATATGGAAAAATATATGTACAAATGTTTATAGGCAAATAATAAAACAGTAAAGCTATTGATAAAATAGTTTTACTGTTTTATAATGTGGGGGTAAAGAAAAAATTTTAGGAAGGAAATGGTGATATAATGAAAAATGGAGTTTGGAAATTATTACTAGTTATTTTATTTGTATTGGCTATTGTATTTGGAACGCTTTTTATAATAGATACAAGCAGAATGAAAAACAATAAACCTGTGTTATTTAGTACATGGGGAAAAAAGTATAGTGCACCAGTGGCTTCGGCAGATAAAATGAATGTGGTGCTTTCTTTAGAGGATAAAATAGCGGATGATACGGTTTGGTGTGGTACATTTAATTTAATATGGAATGATTTGAAGAATGAACTTGCAAAAAAAGATATAGAATTTACGCCACAATTAGATGTAGTAAGAAATTTAAATAAAGGAACATTTAATACAGAATATTTATCAGAAGATAGTTATTATAAGGTATATGGCAAGCCAACAATTGAATTAAAAAAGCAGATAGAAAAAGAAATAAAAAGAAAATTTAACGAAACAAGTGATATATTAGATGATTTTAATTGGAATGAGTCAGGAGATAAGGATTACCTTCTATATTCTATGCTAAAAAAAGAGTTTGAATTTCCAAAAGTATTTGACAGATTAGAAAAAGGAAAGTTTAAAGATTGGGAAAATGTAAAATATTTTGGAATAAAAAAGAAAACATCTGAAAAAGTAAGGGAGCAAGTTAAGGTATTATATTATAATTCAAAAGAAGACTTTGCAATAAAATTATTAACAAAATCTAATGATGAAGTAATTATCTCAAGAGGAAACAAAGCAAATACATTTGGAGAAATTTATGCAGAGATTAAAGAAAATAACGAGAATTTTAAGGGAAGTAAAAATATAGAAGAAGATGAAATAGTAAAAATTCCAAATATAGACTTTAAATTAAAAAAGGAATTTAACGAAATAGAAGCTAAACCATTTTTATTTGCCAGTGGAGAAGAATATGTTATAGAAAAAGCAGTACAAACAATAGAATTTTCTTTGGATGAAAAAGGTGGAAGAGTAAAAAGCGAAGCGGGAATGACGAACAAAACAACAGCATTATTACCAGATTTAGAGCCAAGAGAATTTTTAGTAAATGATACTTTTTGCATTTTTTTGAAAGAAAAGGATAAGGAATTACCATATTTCGCAGCAAAAATATCTGATATAACACAAGTGCAAATATTAGGAAATTAAATATATAAAAGTGCAATAACCTTCAAAATTTGTGACTATAATCACAAGGAAAAACCTGCCTGCATAATATATATCAAATTATGTAGGAGGTTTATTTTTTATGGATTATGAGATAATGATGAATGGAATTATAAAAATAGGACAATATGCCCCGGATTTTGAGGCAACAACAACAATGGGAAATATTAAATTAAGTAACTATAAAGGCAAATGGATTGTGCTATTTTCGCACCCAGGAGATTTTACCCCCGTATGAGCATACAATTTGGGGAAATATCAGAAACGCTTGCTATTGCATAACATTTCTTTAATCGATAACTTACTCTAAAATGAATAAAAATTGCCACAAAATCAATCGTGAGGCAATTGATTAGGAAGATTTTTGAATAATGAAAGAATTTAAAGGAGTATGGATGCCTTATGAAATATTTATAAATAAAAAATTAACTGATAAAGAAAAGTTTGTTTATTCAATGATTATTTTTTTAAGTAAAGAAAATGAATGTACAATTTCGAGTGCTTATATAGGCAATTTATAAAATATATGTAATGTACAAGTATCAAGAATAATAAATTCATTAAAGAAAAAGGGATATATAAATACAAAGATTATTTATAAAGAAAATTCAAAAGAAATAGCTTTAAGAAAAATACTACCTATTATCAAAAATGATAATACTTATAAACAAATTAATGTTAACCCTATTAACAGAAACA
>ULVP01107738.1_pt1 | contig 10955 bp, 10 predicted proteins | sample 1959551 | NCBI WGS metagenome assembly ULVP01 (sample SAMEA4835789, study PRJEB28245) | human gut metagenome | biome: gut microbiome; material: fecal sample | place: Denmark | collected 2008 | reverse complement strand
CACCCCAGATGCGGCCGACTGGCAGCGGGTCGAGGACGGCCTGCTTCCCCTCCTCCGTGATGATGACGAGGCCGTCCGGCTTCTCGAGATCCGAGGCCAATTTCGCGAGGAATTTATTCGGCGCGATGCCGACAGAGGCGACAAGCCCTGTCTTCCCGCGTATTTCCGCCTTGAGTCGCTCTGCATAGCTGCGCGGCGTCTTCATCAGGAGCTCCATGCCCGTAAGGTCGAGGAAGGCCTCGTCGATGGACAGCGGCTCGACGACAGGCGCATAGCGCGAGAAGATGGCGAAAATCTCATCCGACACCGCGCGGTAGTGCGCATAGTCTCCCTCGACGAAGATGCCCTGCGGGCAGAGCCGCTTCGCCCGCACGATCGGCATCGCCGAGTGCACGCCAAAGCGCCGCGCCTCGTAGGAGCAGGTTGAGACAACACCGCGCCCCGAGAGCCCGCCGACGATCAGAGGCTTCCCACGATACTCCTCGTGATCGCGCTGCTCAATTGAAGCAAAGAACGCATCCATATCCACATGCATGACCAAACGCTGCCGCATCTTCACATCTCCTCACGATTCTCTTCGTTCCTTCTATTGTACCGGTTCGGGCTGCAGGCAGCAAGAAAATGGTACAAAAAGACTCCGTGCGCCAAAACCCCAGTTTCGGCTACACGGAGTACCTGCTATACTTCCTGCCTGCCATCTCAGCGATCAACGCCACTGACCTCCAGCGTATAATCGAAATGCTCTGAGCATGGACTTATTTTTCAGCAGAGGCATGATTCACAGAATGGACGATGGTGCTCTGCCGCACGCCCGGATGAGGCGTGCGGTATTTTCTTCGTCGTACTCGATCTGCTCGGACCAGCGGCGCACGGCTTCGGGCAGGTCCTCTGTCTTGGCGGCCAGCAGGTAGATGAAGACGACGTTGAAGCGCGCGTAGCGGCAAAGCGCCTCCATGCCGTACCGCTCGGCCTTGTCGAGCTGGCGGTAGAGGACGTAGGAAACAAGCTTCTCTGCCGCATCCGCTCCCTGCGCAACGAGAAGTTTCGCATAGCGCGGCAGCAGCTTATGGCAATCCAGGCGCAGGGCTGTGAGCTGCTGTGGCCAGGCGTCGTCAATGGGCTCGGTGTCCTCCATCTGCGCGAGCAAGAACGAGAACTGTGCGAGCGTCAGGCGAGCGGGCGGCAGCAGCCACTCGCGCGGCACCGCCTTGTCGAGGAACGCCAGCAGCGCGCCAAAGTCAAAGGACTGACTCTCGCCCTCCGCCCGCAGGCGCAAGCTGTCCGCCGAGAGCAGCAGTTCGACCGCCTTCTCGCAGGCCAGGCCAAAGCCCGCAAGCTCGACACCGCCACTCATGATGAAGAAGCGCGGATGCATCGTGCAGACTTCGCATAGCGCCTCCTCGCCAATCTCGCGGATCAGGCGGCAAAGGCCGTCCGCGCGCAGGAAGGGGCAGTGCTCATCCGCCGTCAGGTGGAAGGCGTGCGTGCCGTCTGCCTGCACGTCGATGTTCGCGCGCAGCGCTTCACCCAAGGGGCCGTCCAGCGATGCATAATACGCCGCCGTCGCCTCGTCGATGTCGATCTCCCAGCCGCGGCAGCAGCTATGCTGGCAGCGGTCGGCCTTGCAGGCGAAATCCTCTGCAAAGTCAGGCCAGACCGTGACGATTTCCTGCGGCTCACTCATAGCGTGTATCGATCACGCGCTTCGTCTTCTTCTCGGAGCGCGGCAGGACACCGATCTCGACGACCTTGACGAGCGGCGTGAAGCCGATGCGGCTCTTGACGCGCTCGGCGATGCGTTTCGCGAGGTCGAGGAAGTCAACGCTGCCGTTCGTCTCCACGTAGAGGCGCATCGTGTCCTTGCCGTCGAGATGCGAGATGTGCATCTGGTATTCGCTCGAGACCTCGGGGAAGGTCTTGAGGATCTCCTCGATCTGGCTCGGGAAGAGGTTGACGCCCTTGATCTTGACCATGTCATCTGTGCGTCCCTGGATCGTGTCGAGGCGCGGGAACTTGCTGCCGCACGGGCAGTCGCCCGGCAGGATGCGCGAGAGGTCGTGCGTGCGGAAGCGGATGAGCGGCGCCCCCTCTTTGCGCAGCGTCGTGATGACGATCTCGCCCCACTCGCCGTCGGGCAGGTTCTCACCCGTCTGCGGGTCGATGATCTCGATGTAGACAAAGTCGTCCCAGTAGTGGATGCCGTCGTGCGCGTCGCAGCTGATGCCGATGCCCGGGCCATAGACTTCCGTCAATCCGTAAATGTCGTAGGCGTCGATGCCGAGCTTCTCGCAGATGGATCTCCTCATCTTCTCGCTCCAGCGCTCCGAGCCGATGATGCCCTTGCGCAGGTGAATCTTGTCCTTGATGCCGCGCTTCTCGATCTCCTCGGCCAGCAGCAGTGCATAGGAGCTCGTCGCACAGAGGACCGTGCTCTCCATGTCCATCATCATCTGGAGCTGCTTCTCCGTGTTGCCAGGGCCCATCGGCACGGCCATAGCGCCGAGCTTCTCGCAGCCGGCCTGGAAGCCGATGCCGGCCGTCCAGAGTCCGTAGCCCGGCGTGATCTGCACGCGGTCGCGATTCGTCACGCCTGCCATCGCGTAGCAGCGCGCAAACTGCGTGGCCCAGTCCTCGACATCCTTGGCCGTATACGGAATGATGACGGGCTTGCCCGTCGTGCCCGACGAGGAGTGCATGCGCACGATCTTTTCCTCCGGCACGCTCATGAGCCCGAGCGGATAGGCGTCGCGGAGGTCCTTCTTCTCCGAGAACGGCAGTTTCTTGAAGTCCTCCGGCGAGGATACGCCGTCGATGCCGTGCTCGCGCAGGCGCTTGCCGTAGAAGCTGTCTGCATGGAGGAGCTGAGCGATGCGCTCATTGACGAGCGCGAGCTGTTCATTCGAGATTTCCATAAAAATACCTGCCTTTATCTTCTAGATCCATCACATGCCGGCCAGTTCAAACGCATAGCGAAGCGCCCTCTCGTTGAGCGCAACGAACTTCGGCTTGACTTTCTCGCGGATGGCTTCGAGCACATCTTCTTCCGTCAGGAAGTCGAGCGCTCCACTCTCAAGAGCCGCACCGAGCATGATGACGTTGAGCGTCTTCGGGTTGCCGACCGCCTCGACAGCCTTCTGGCCGTCGAGGACGAGGACGTTCGCCGCGTTCTCCCGGAGATAAGCGACCATCTCCGCCCCCGTGTAATCCGTGCCCTTGAGCGCCGCCGTAACGGGCATGATGGGATGTGAGTTGACGACGACCATGCCGTCCTTCCTGAGGTACGGCAGCATGCGCACGGCTTCCGCCGGCTCGAAGGCCAGCAGGAGGTCTGCCGTGCCGCGCCGTATCATCGGGCTCCTGACGCCCTCGCCGACGCGCAGGTGGCTGAAGACAGCGCCGCCCTTCTGGGCCATGCCGATCGTCTCCGCGCTCATGACGGGCAGCCCCTTCTTCATCGCGGCCGCCGCGATGAGCTTCGAGGCGAGCACCGTGCCCTGTCCGCCGACGCCCGTCAGGATGATATTCTTCTGCATCATTTCGCGCTCCCTTCTCTCTTCTCAAACGACGTGACCGCAATGGCATCGAACGGGCAGATGTCCGCGCAGATGCCGCAGCCCGTGCACTGTGAAGCGTCGACCATGATCTTGCCGTCCTCGACGACGATGCCGGGGCAGCCGATCTCGCGGATGCACTTCTTGCACTTGCGGCAAGCGTCCTGAAGGACCTCGGCCTTGCCGAGCGGCTTGACGATGGCGATGCACGGCGACTTGAAGATGATGGCCTTGACCCCTGGCTTCGCTGCCACTTCCTTGACGGCCGCAATGGATGACGAGAGGTCAAGCGGATCGACCGTGCGCACCGTCTTGACGCCGATGCCCTTGAGCGTCTCTTCGATGGAGACCTTGTCGACGATCTGGCCCATCATCGTATGGCCCGTGCCCGGATGCGGCTGATGGCCCGTCATGGCTGTCGTCGAGTTGTCGAGGATGCAGACCGTGAGATCGGCCTGATTGTAGACACCGTTGATGATGCCCGTGATCGACGAGGCGAAGAAGGTCGAATCGCCGACAAAGGCAAAGCATTTCATGCCGGGCGTCACAGCGCCGATGCCCTGTGCGATGTCGATGCCCGCACCCATGCAGAGGCAGGTGTCGACCATGTCGAGCGGCATGGCGTTGCCGAGCGTGTAGCAGCCGATATCGCCACAGAAGACACTCTTCTGCCCCTTCATCGCGCGCTTGACCGCGTAAAATGAAGCGCGGTGCGGACAGCCGGCACAGAGGACCGGCGGGCGCACGACGGAGACGGGCGGTTCCGGCAGCGCCGAGGTCTCCGCCTTCGGCCATCCCATAAAGGCGGCGATGTCGTCGTAGACCGTATCACGCGTGTTCTCGCCGGCCCGCTTGATATCGCCCGTGAGCTTGCCGCGGATCTTGACGGGCAGCTGGTACTTGCCGCAGAGGAAGATGAGCGCGCGCTCGATGACGGGGTCGAGCTCCTCGATGCAGAGCACCTCGTCGAGTCCCTGCAGGAACTCCACCGCCAGCTTCTCGGGGAACGGGAAGGGCGTCGCGACCTTGAGCACGCGCGGCATTTCTCTCGCCTCATCTGCCCGCTCTGCGAGCGTCTCCGCGACGTACGAGTAGCTGACGCCCTGCGTCGCGATGCCGCGGCGGCACGAAGCGCCGCCCAGCTCCAGCTGATTGCGCGCATACGACGAGAATACCTCACCAAGCTCTTCATTGCGCTGCTCGATTGCCTGATGCGCCCGGTACGAGAGGCGCGGAAAGATGACCCAGCGCGCCGGATCGCGCTCGAAGCCTTCCGGCTCATGGACGCAGTACTCGCTTTCATCCTTGACCGTGATGGAGGCATAGCCGTGGTCGATGCGCGTCGTCGGGCGCAGGAAGACGGGCGTGTGGTAGCGCTCCGAGAAGTCGAACGCTTCCTGGATCATCTCGTACGCTTCCTGCACGCTCGAAGGATCGAAGCACGGCACCTTGGCAAACGAAGCGAAGTGACGCGTATCCTGCTCCGTCTGCGAGGAAATCGGCCCCGGATCATCGGCGACGAGCACGACGAGACCGCCCTTGACGCCGAGATACTCGAGGCTCATCAAGGGGTCCGAGGCGACGTTGAGGCCGACCTGCTTCATCGTCACAAGTGCGCGGGCACCCGACCAGGCAGCGCCCGCCGCCACTTCCATGCCGGCCTTCTCATTCGTCGACCACTCCACGTGGATCTTGCCATCCAAATTGTGTCGGGCAACCGTCTCGAGGACCTCCGTCGAAGGCGTGCCCGGATAGCCGGCAACGACATTGACGCCAGCTGCGACCGCCCCCATGGCGATGGCCTCATTGCCCATCAGATATTCTACATGCATAGCTTTCCTCTCCCCAATTTGCGATAATACTCCTCTATTATACTATGTGACACAACAAGATGCCACCTGTCGTAGATACATTTTACAACAGGTGGCATCTTGCTATTCTGGTATGCATGTTTTATATCATTGCTCTGTTCACTCATCGGCAGGCTTGAGGTAATTCTCCTCATCGTCCCAGTCATCGGGCATGCCCTTGACGATGAGCACGGGACAATGCGCCTGCTGCAGGACGTAATGCGAGACGGAGCCGACAAGCATGCTGCGGAACGTGCCAAAACCGCGCGAGCCCATGACGATGAGATTGCTCTGCTCTTCGTCGGCCACATCGCAGATGACTTCACTTGGATTGCCGACTTCAACGCGTGTCCTCGCCTTGATCTCCGACGGGATGACATGCATGAGATCCGCGAGGAACTGGTACGCCGCAATCTTGAGCTCCGCCGGCACATAGCCGCTGAGGCTGACCTGCTCAAAGGCCGCCACGTGCTTGTTGAGGTCGACGACCATGAGGAGCGTCAGCTGCGCGCCCGTCACTGCGGCCAGCTGGATGGCTTCATTGACGGCCCGGAAGGCCTGCCCCGAGCCATCTGTCGGCACGAGGATGCGGTCGCAGCGGATGGGCTGCGGCGCTCTTGTCTTTATCGCCTCGATCAGTGTTTCTCTTTCCATCAGACTCTCCCCCTTACTCCGCCTGTCCCATTGCTGTGCCATCGGCCAGGTTCAACTGCTGCAGGCGATGCTTCTCTTCCTTTGCCCTGTGCTTCAGCAGCGCGCGCCGCGCCGAGAAGAACTTCGCGCAGAACAGGATGAGCGCGACGACCATGTAGATCAGGAAGGCGCCGAACTCCTTCGAGATGTCGCCAAAGCCTGCGCCGCGCGAGATGATGTCGCGCACGAAGTGATATTCCCAGGTCAGCGGGAAGAGATGCGATGCGGCGACGACCCAGTCCGGATAGAAGGAGATCGGGCCCGTCGGCCCGCCGAAGATGAAGCCGCCCGGGATGAACAGAATCATGCGCGAGGACGCAATGCCCGGATTCGCCGCCGTCCAGCCGAACAATGTGCTCAGCGTGCCGACCGTCATGACGTAGAAGATCTGGACGGCGAGAAAGAGCAGCAGGCTGCCCGAGAACGTCATATCGCCCAGGATGCGCAGGATGGCCATGCCGAAGACGAAGGAGACGATGAGGCAGGCACCGTACGGCACGAGGCGCACGAGGATGTCCCACGGCGTGCCCTCGAGCAGGATCTTATCGAGCTGATGCGAGAGGCGCAGCCGCGGCACCATGCCGATCGTCGCGAACGTGAAGAACATCGAGCCGAAAAAGAACAGGAAGCCCTGCACCTCGACATTGTAGTTCGAGCCGTTCGGATTGAAGAGATTGCGGTCTGCCAGCCCGATCGTGCCGTTCAGGCTGTCGTTCGTGCTGCCCGGGTCACCCTGTGCCGCCGCATTGTCGAGGCCGATGAGCTCATTGAGCGCGACCTTGATATCCGAGGTCTGCGCCGTATTCGTATTGTCGTAGAACACGCCGATGTTGCTCGCTGCTCCCGTGTAGCGGTCCTTCTCGAGCCCGCGCAGGAAATAAACGACGGCGACCGCTTGGTCGCGGTAGAAGAGCGTCGTGGGGTCGACCGGCGTGTTGAGCACCGTCGTGACCTTCATGTACTCCGAGGCGTCGATGCGGCTCGTGAGCTCATGGCTGTAAGCCGAGTTATCGAGGTCAATGACCGCCACCTTCGCATCATTCGAGATATTGCTGCTGAGCATCGTGCCGAGCACGATGCAGACGACGGCCGCGACCATCAGGCAGACCTTCTCGTACGGCATGCCCTGTCCCGAGAACAGGAAACGGATCTCATCTCTTAGTGAATTCACGTTCGTTCACTCCAATCGTCATGCCTGGCATCACGCCGTCCTGCGGCTCCACGTAAATGCGGACCTGGAAGGCCGTGAGGTCGGCCTGTCCCTTCTCGCGCGACTGCTTGAGGTCGGCAAAGCCCGGGGCCTTCGTCAAGAGGCGGACCGTCCCCGGCACAGACTTGTCGCCCGCGACCGTGCGGCCCGTGATCGTATCGCCCTCAGATAGGCCCTGCGCCTGCTTCTCGCTGATGTAGATGTCGTAGTAGCTGCGGTCGCTCTCCAGGAGCACGACAGGCGTGCCAGCGGCGACCATCTCGCCCTCCTTCGCGAGGACCTTGATGACGCGGCCGTCCTCCGGCGCACGCAATGTCAATCGCTCCTTCTGGACTTCGAGCTGCTTGAGCTGCACGACGAGCGCCTGCTTCTGCTGCGTGAGCGCATCGATGTCGTTGCTCATATTGCCCGCCGCTTCGCGCTGCTGCGCGATGGTCGGCAGGCTTATGGAATCCGTATTGCCCGTGTCGCGCGCGCCCGACAGAAGCTTGTCGAGGAGCTGCTGCTGCTGCGTGACATTGGCCTCCGCGACATTCAGGGCCATCTCCGCATCATCGAGCTGCGACTTCGCGATAGCACCGGCATCGAGCAGCGCCGACTTGCGGTTGTAGTCAATCTGGCTGTTCTTGAGCGTGGCCTGCGCCGCCGAGACGGCTGCACGCTGCTGGTCGATCTGGCGGAAACTCTGCTGCTCGTCCGAGTCAGCCTTCTGGTAGTTGACCGCCTGCGTGCCGCCCATCGAGCGGATCTGCGCGTCGAGCTGCGCAATCTGCGCCTTCGTGCGCTCGATCGAGAGGTCCGTATCCGTCGAGTCAAGCTCCATGATGACATCGCCGGCCTTGACCGTGTCACCCTCCTTGACCGCCTCCTTGAGCAGGCGGCCGCTCACGCTGTCGAACGACATCTTGACCTGTTCTGCCGTCAGGATGCCCTCTTTCTTCTCCATGCCGATCGCCACGGCATCATTGCCCTTGTAGAGCAGCAGTAGTCCCGCCACGATGAGCACCGCGATAAAGATAGCCCCCGTGCGCAGGGCCTTTTGTCTCGTATTCATGTGTCAAATCCTCACTTTCCTCTTCTCTCTCATGCGTGCACCCGGCCCGACATCTTCTTGAGCAGGTGGATGAGCTCTTTCTGCTCTGCCTCACTCAGGCGTTCCATGAGCTTCGTGACGCGCAGGTAATGCGGCGGCAAGATCTCGCTCATGAAATCCTGTCCCTTCTGTGTCAGGCAGATAATCTTGGCCCTGGCATCGTCCGGCGACGGCTTCGCCACGATCAGGCCGTCGCGCTCCATGCGCATGAGCATGTTGCTGATCGTCGCCTTCGACACGCCGATCTTCGCGGCGATTTCCGACGGCGCGATGCCCTGCGGATTCTGGTGCAGGACGATGAGCAGGCAGAACTTCCCCTCCGACAGATGGTACTCCTTCTGCAGGACGTCGAGGATGCTCGCCTGGACTTCATCACTGGCCTGCTTGATCTCGAGCATGGCGATGACGGCCGCCGGATTGATTTCCGGCACAGTTTTCTTATGTGCCTCGAGTTCCTCCCAGCTCGGTATGAGTTCTCGCTTCATGATTCTCCTCCATTTAGTTAGCTTGCTAACTAATAGTATAGAGCTTATGCACACAAATGTCAAAAAGAGCTGCTGCGCGAGCAGCAACTCTTCCCTTCCCCGTTTCATGATTTCTTTTTCCAGCGGCCCAGCAGTGCGGCGATGATGTCCTCGTAGAAGTCCGACTGGTCCTGCGGATAGGCCATGTGCATCTCGACGAACAGCGTGCAGCTGCGCTGGCCAAAGCTGTGGATGGCCTCGATGCCCGTGCGCAGGCGCTGGCCGAGGTCGCGCACCTCCTCCTGCGAGGTATACTGGCTGAACACCAAGAACTGATTCCTGTCAAAGCGGCCGGATGCGCCGACAGGGCCCACGATGCGCCGGATCTCATCTGCGATGCAGCCGAGCAATTCGTTGCAAGCCTCCTCGCCGTAACGGCGCAAGAGCCTGTCAATGGCGCGGATGCGGATGAAGACCGCAACGAAATTGCGATGGCCGAACCGGTACTCATCGAGGTACTGCGCGAGCAGGAACAGCAGTCCCTTGACATTGGCGAGTCTCGTCACGCGGTCGACAAAGAGGGCCTCGTGCGACTGCTGCTGCACATGAGCCAGTGCCTCCGCAGAGACGAAGTAACCCATGAGGCCCGCGATATTCCCCTGCACGTCGTAGACCGGCCACTTCGTTGCGAGGATATTGCGCTGCACGCCGCGCGCCAAGCACTGCCCCGGCACGTCGCGGATTGTGATGCCCTTCTCGAGCACATCGTGCTCATCGCGCTCAAACGGCTCGGGATGGACGTGCCAGTTCATGTCCTCATCCGTGCTGTCCAGGAGCTCCTGGACGGAATCGAAGTCGTAGAAGTCGAGGAACTTCTGGTTGACGCCGCGGAAACGGCGCTGGTTGTCCTTCCAGAAGGCCGGCAGAGGGAACCCCGTGATGAAGTTCTTCCAGAGCAGCTCCACGCTGTCTTCCTCGCCGTCTGACGGCAGGACGTACTGCGCGCGGCACTTCTCTTCGTAATGCGACATGTCCTGCGCATCCGACACGCGCACGACGCAGAAGTAGATGTCCTGCTCGCTGCTGGCGATGCGCGCGATGCGGTGCGTCTTCCAGATCAGTGTGCCGTCCGGTCCCTTCGTGCGGAACGCCTCGACGATGCTGCCGAGCTTCGCCGCGGACACGCGCTCCGGGATGGTCTCGATGTCGAAGAAGTCAGCAAAGCGCTTGCGATTGGCATGGTAGATGGACTGCTCCGCGTACTCGGCCAGTGCTTGCCCGAGCGGCAGCTTGTGGAGCCCAGACCGCAACTGCGGCTGTGTCAGCTCGATGATCTCGTGCTTCGTCAAGTTGATCGTCGCCACCTTGTCGTAAAGGTAGAATAGGTTGCGCAGGAAGTACGCCGGCCGGAACAGATCGCCCTCGTGCGCGATCTTGTGCAGGCGGCAGTCCACGGCGAGCAGGCAGCGGCCGCTGTAGGAGATGACGCGGTGGCAGTCCATCATGACGAAAGTCGCCGTTCAAGGGATACGCGAGCTCCTCGTCCTCGCCATTGAGCATGACGCGGTGCAGGCCGCGGCGCAGGTAGCGCACGGAAGGCTGCGTGTAGGTATTCAGCGCTTCTTCCCACTGCTTGTACTTTTCTGCATCCCCCTGCCAGAAGAGCTCGCGGCTCTTCTGGTTGGCAAACAAGATGTGGTAGGCATGGTCGCGGTACTCGATGAGCAGCAGCGCATGCCCCGTGAGGAAGTTGACATCCATGATGGCATCATAATAGGCCTTCCAGCAGCCCAGTTCGACCGTGATGCCCTTCTCGAAGCAGTTGTGTATCGTCTCGTCGTAGGGGCGCGGCCGTCCGAGATAGTAGCCCTGGATTTTCTCGCAGCCGATCTCGCGCAGGAACTTGAACTGCTCCTGCGTCTCGACGCCCTCCGCGAGCGTCCGGTTGCCGATGCGCTTGTCCATCGAGATGATCGAGATGATGATGTCGCGCGCCCGCTGCGTGTCGCTCTTGAGGAACGCCACGTTATATTTATTATAAATAACAAATAACAATATTTGTATTTTTAATAAATTTCGCTGTTCACTCTTTCT